>Ga0210050_1001135_pt1 | contig 30094 bp, 38 predicted proteins | sample CryGey132114_all_FD_185463 | JGI IMG/M metagenome (GOLD analysis project Ga0210050, IMG submission 185463) | Groundwater microbial communities from aquifer - Crystal Geyser CG22_combo_CG10-13_8/21/14_all (SPAdes) (version 2) | ecosystem: Environmental > Aquatic > Deep subsurface > Groundwater ... | reverse complement strand
GCCTTCCCAGCGCAGTTGCATGCCCAGGGCTGTGGCGGTGTATTCGGGGCTCTCAAAGCTGACTGCCACATGGCTTTGGGCACCCAGGTTGTAGATTTCATCGGGCTGGGTTTCTTGCACGATGCGCACCAGGTTGCTGGTATCGGTGAGGTCACCGTAGTGCAGCTTGAAGTTGGCGTTGTCAATGTGCGGGTCTTGGTAGATGTGGTCTACCCTCTGGGTATTGAACGAGCTGGCCCGGCGCTTGATGCCGTGCACGATGTAGCCTTTTTCCAGCAAAAATTCTGCCAGGTAGGAGCCGTCTTGGCCGGTGATGCCGGTGATCAAAGCAACCTTGGGTTGCTTTGCAGTGCTGAGGGGCGAGTGCTGAGTGCTGGGTGTGGGCATGGTGTCGATATTAATTTAATAGCTACCTGCTCTTGATTGGCGGGGGCTAGCGACTGATTTGTCATATAAAGTTTCTGGTGCTATGTCGAGGTTACCCGGCCAGGTTACCGTGCCATTTTCAACACGAGCTAATTTGAACAGAGCAATGTCTTTCAATGGTCCGAAGGGTGGCTTTATCAAGTACGGCAGCATGTTGAAAATCCGGCATTCACCATTTTCAAACTCAAGCGCAAGCTGGTGATCATTGGTTGCTGTTACGCGGGTAACGTCTAGTAATTGGTGCATGGCAGTTTCCTTACCGAAGTGGCTCCACATGAAACGGCTGTTCAAAGTAGATGGACACCAAAATCCCGTAAAACATACTGATAGTTGGCATGGTATTTCGATATTAAGTTGATAGCTGCTTGCGCTTTATTGGCGGGGGCTAGAGGCTGTTTTGTTGCATAAAGTCTTGGTAGGCCAAGGCCAAACCTTGCTCTAGATTCACCTGGGCTTGCCAGCCCAACGCATTTAGGCGAGTGCTGTTCATGGCTTGGGCTTCGCTGGTGCGGCGGGCGACGACTGGTCAGTTTCGTGCTGCAGCGCTTCAATTTCACCCCGCAGCTTTTCATATTCCGCCATCTTGCGCTGCAAGAAGCGTCGGGTCAGTACAGCCTTTTCAGCCACGCCAGTGGGCGTGAGCAGGTAGGCGTAGCTCAGTTTGTCGGGGTTTTTGCTGAAGTTGCCCATCTTGATCCAGCCTTTTTCAACCAAGGCTTTGAGGCAGAAGTTGATGGTGCTGACGTTGATGCCCACTTCTTTGGCTAAAGTGCGTTGGGACACGCCAGGGTTTTCCTGGAGCACTTTGAGTGTCCAAAACAGGGTGTCGTCGTTTGCAGTCTGGCGGCGTGTGGTCATTTTTTTGGGGGGCTGGAATGGCTACCGCAGCCTGCCTACGCCGTTTTGGGCGTGTGACAGACAGGCTACGTACGCGGTGTTGTTTTAGTTTGAAACGATTCTAGCCACGGATTTTGTTTTTTTAGAGGCGGCCAAAAAATAGTTTTGCTCGGGTTAAAAGGGGACGCTACCCTTTTTCTTCCTAAGACGCGTCAAAGGCCGTGGACTACTTGCTTGAGAAAAGTCTGGGCGTTGAGGTTGCGCTCAGTTTGGCCGATACCGGCTGACCACTTCATGGTTCACGCTCTCATCAGCCTTGAAGGCTTGCCTGGCTGCGCCCACCAGTGCCTCCCAGACGCCTGGCTTAGCCAGCACCGGCATCTCTTTGGCCAGCACGTTACTCAATTGATCCTCGTTTTGTTCCATGGATCGCAGTAGCCGATCTGCCTGATGGTCCGGCATTTCGACCACTTCCTTGATGGCAGAGCGTGCGCGCTGGTGCCAACGCAGGTATTTGGACTCCTCACGCATTTGCTCGGTGAGCGTGCGAGCGATCACCTTGGACAGATACACCACGTGTGGACCTAGATCAGGATAGCGCCAAGTCGGTCGGGCTAGGTCCTGGGCTTCAAAGACAAAGTTGGAGGTCACTCCGTCGGGATAAGCGGTCTGTAACGGTGCAAATTCAATCCGGTCGCGGATGGCCGTCATCAATGGCCGCGATACCTGGTCGAGAATCTGATCGTAGGCACGCCTTTCACCGGCATCTGAGGTGATCACTGCTGACACTGGCAGGATCACCGGGTCCGGAATCACGCCATCACGGCGCAGGATGTCGTTGATCAGAAAGCGGTGAACGCGGCCGTTGCCGTCAGCCATAGGGTGAATATAGACGAAGGCGAATGCAGCCACGGCGCTGCGCAGCACCGGCGATTGGCCTTGTGTGCGGTTCAGAAAAGTCTGCAAGCCGTCCAGCATATTTTGCAAGTCTGACACGGGGGGTGCCACATAGTGCACTACCTCCTGGTACCTGACCGTCTCGCCCACAAAAACCGGTGACTGTCGCAGGCCGGTGCGGACAACGGTGGTCATTGAGCCGAGAATTTCCTGTTGCAGTTCTGCCAAGATGGCATAAAAAGGGCAAAAAAGGGGACGCTACCCTTTTTCTTCCATCTGCATCCTCGGTCGTCCGCGTGGTTTGGGCTCCAGAGATCGCCCGGCCATGCCGCTGAGTTGTGCCACAAAACGCTCGTCGCCGCACGGCAACCCCTTGTTGGCGTGCAGGCGCAGTGTATTCAAGGCATGCGCATCATCCACCTGTGCCAGCCAGTTCGACCAATTTGCAACCGTGGCCAGTTGCTGCTGACGGGGTGAATCTGGATTGATCAAGGGATCCAACTGCAATCCACAGTGGGCGGCCGCGCTTGACCAGCGGTAGTCTTCGGCCCGTGCGGCCATGCCAGCGCGCACCGGATTGCATTCAACATAACGCAGCGCGGTCCACAAATACGCGTCATCCAGTGGTGACGAAAAAAACCGCCCCTGCCAAACATGTCCCGACCATTGCCGTTGCCGATTCAAGCGCTGTGCATAACGCATATGCAGCGGCTTCAAGGTCTGCTGCAGCCCATCGTCCGTGGTTGGCACTGCAATCAAATGAACGTGGTTGGTCATCATGCAATAGGCCAGCACTTCGACCTGATGCAATTCAGCGTATTCCTTGAGCCACGCCAGGTAAACCAGACGGTCGCCATCATCAAAAAACACCGGCTCACGCCGATTGCCACGCTGCGTGATGTGGTGCGGGTAACCGGCAAAAACTGCTCTGGGTAGTCTGGGCATGGGTGGAGCATATCAAAAAAGGGGGGGAAAGGGTAGCGTCCCCTTTATTTTATTATACTTTTTTAGATCGACAACACCAAGGTCATGGGCTGGGTGGGTGAAGCCTTGAAACCATGGTATTCATAAAAAGCTTTGGCTTGGGCCGACACTGCGTGTGCCAACAAACCCCTGACCCCCAAAATTTGAGCCGCTTGCGCGGTGCGCAGTACAGCGTCCTGTAGCAGCGCAACCCCCAACCCCTTGGCGCGCCAAGGGGCATCAACCGCCAGTCGGCCCAAAATGGCCATCGGTACCGGGTCTGGCATATTGCGCCGAACCGACCCCGGCGCATCAACCACGGCCAGCGCGCCGCTGGCCAGGCAATAGCAGCCAACCACCCTGTGGTCACCTTCACTGAGGTCAGTCACCGCGTAAGTGCGCGAGGCACCACTCACCTGGTTAGCCATGGCACGCCTCTTCATCCACTCATCCAGACTGGGCATACCACATGCGAACCCACCCACATCATCCGCTGCCGTGAGCAAATGCGGCGCTGACAGGCTCACAGACTCGACGCCTGCCAAGGTTTGCCCGCGCGCATCAGACGATCAAACCCAGCGCCCGATGGCGGTTGGTCCAGCACCGTCAAAAAATGTGCATAGGTGGCCGGGTCCACGCGCACCAATGTCTGGTCCAGCAGCGCCTCTTCTGCGGCACGGCGTGCGGCATCAATCATGAAATCAGATCGAGACTTGCCGAACGTCTTTGCCGCCCGGTCAATCAGCGCGCGCACATCATCACGAACACGCAAATTGATGGCACAAGTTGGATGAACGGAGCTGCTTGCGACGGGTGCGGTATTCATAAGGTGAGCCTTCGGTGCGTTAATAATTGTATATCTAGATACACGCTGTGTATTGAACCACAAAAAACGAATGCCACGCACCTAATAAAAGGGTAGCGTCCCCTTTTTGTTCCTTTTTTCCCCGTTAAAGCTGTAGCCCTAATTGAATTTTGACGACATATTCAACCGCCTTGAGGTCGGGCCGGGTTAAATTGCCCAGCAAAGTAGTCAAACGTTCTTTGGCCACCGTGGTAAGTTGATCTGCCATAGCTTTGCTGGTCTGCCCAGCCACCGTGATGACTACTTCGCTGGGGTAAAGTCGCCCTGTGTTTGAGGTTAACGGCACCACTTGCAAGCGGTTGAGATGCGTGTTTGACATGTCGTTGCTGACGATGACTGCGGGCCGGGTCTTGCGGATTTCACCCCCTTTGGCAGGATCAAAATCCACCCACCACACTTCACCACGTTTCATGACTGCACCTGATGGATGTCACCTATCAGCGCCTCGCTCCATGCCAATGCATCTTGCTCGCGCGCCACGTCTTGACCCATGGCCTGATAACCGGCCGACAAATCGTCACCCAGCACATGCGGGCGAGCTAGCCGCTCAAGAAAAGCGCTGATTTTGCGACGGCCTACCACACGCACCAGCCCCTCGTAAACCACTTCGTCCATGGTGATGGTCATTCTTTTTTGCATGATCAAACTCCAGTTATGCATATATGCATTATGCACTACAGCACTCGATCACATGCAACTGTAGGTCTGAAAAAGGGTAGCGTCCCCTTTTCTTAAGCGTGCATGGCAGTACGGGCCGCCTCCACCAGAAAGCCGCTGCGGCTCTGCCCTTTCTTTTTGGCAAACTCATCAATGCGGGTCAGCATCAGGCGCGGCACGGTGATGTTGATTTTTTCTGCCGGCCCCAAATACTTTTCAACCGGCACATCCACCACCGCCCACACGCCGCCAGCGTAATCGGGGTTGGCCTGATGCTGCGCCATGGTCTGAGCCATAGGAACGGGAGAACCATCTTCAATCAAGCCTTCCACATGCAAGTCAACGGCTTCGCGCACGCTCTCCAGCGCATCGTCCAACGTTTCGCCCCCTGAAAAGCAGCCCGGCAGGTCGGGCACGGTGGCACCGTAGCGCTGGCCGTCGTCGGTATGCAGAACCACAATGGGGGAAAAGGGTAGCGTCCCCAATTTAAACTTCTCTAAAGTTTCGTAGATAATTACAAGAATTAAGAGGGGTTTTAAGATGCCAAAAAGACAAATCACCGCAACCGAGGCATTCGATCTGCGTCAAGCGCTACACGTTGCCACGCTTGACGCGCTTATGGCTTCGCGTCGTTGGGAGCCGGGTGACATTGTTTTCCAAGGTGGCACAAGTTTGCATCTTGCCCACGGCTCGCCCAGGTTCAGCGAAGACTTGGACTTTCGCGTCAACGCTACGCTCAAACTCGATGCCATCAGCGCAGCCATCAAAACCCGACTCGAAGGCACCCACTGGTTCCCGTCTGACACGAATTTGACCGTGAGCAAGTCCAAGGACGGACGCAACCCTCACGCCTTCGTTGTGACCATCGGTGGCCCCGAAGTCATCGGTGCTATTCGGGTCAAGGTCGAACTTTGGCAAACAGATGCGGCAGCGCTGGCAGCGATCAAGGCCGTGGTGGTACCCGTTAAGCTGGCTCGTGGCCCGGTAGCCGGCATGCAAGCTTTTGTGCCCACAGCCGATTTACCTGAAATTTATGCTGACAAAGTGTTTGCGCTGGCCGCACGCCCCTACCTCAAGCCGCGCGACGTGTTTGATCTGCATTGGCTCAGGCAGCACGGTGGCCTACACGCGTGCTCGGTCAATGATCTGCGCGTGCGGCTGGCAACCTACCCTAATGAGACGCCATTGGTGTGGCTGGACAAGGCGATTGCACGCAGGTTAGAACTACTGCAATCCAGCACAGCCATCACCAACGACCTCAGGCGTTGGCTCCCCTCGTCTTGGCCCTTGAATGAGGCTAGCGTGACGGCGATGATCAGCACCGCCGTACAGTCGCTTGAACAGGGCATCCACATGATGCAAGAGATGAATGCCCGGCACAGCAACCAAAACGGCAACCCCAGCCCATGAGACAGCAGACCTCCGCCATTGCGCGCTTGCAAAGCCTGCCGTCAGTGTTCCGTGGGGCAGACCTAACGGTTCGTTTTCAGTGGACATCAAAGGCCGCCTCGCAGTACCTGTACCTGTGGAAGCGCCGGGGCCTTGTGCGTGGGCTCGGAGGTCACAGCGATGTTTACGTCAACCTGCTAACCCACCCCAACCCTGACTGGGCGCAAGCCCTGCTTGCAGCCATGCCCACGGCAGTCGTCATCGGGATCGAATCGCTACGCCAAGCCGGATGGACAACGCAGGTGCCCCAGCGCCCAGCCGTGGCCATCAACGCCAAACAACCGGTTTACAGCATCGACCCCTATGAGGTGATGGTGCGCGATGCCAAGTGGTTTGAGTTGGCTCGCGCCGGCATCATCAGTGACCACGCCAAAGGCCTGCCAGTGCTCAAACCAGCTTGGGCACTAGCCGACATGCTGCGAGACCAAGGCTGGGGAAAATGCGGCCTGTGGCCTGATGACATCGAGTGGTCAGAGACTACCGGCCAGGATGAACAGGACTGGCAAACGGCGTGCAGCGCCTTTGACCTCCCAGCCAACCAACTACAAAACAACGCCCAAGACCCACGAGGCCACTGCGTTCGTTGAATATTCATCTATCCATGGCGGGAAAAGGGTAGCGTCCCCTTTTTGCTCTAAAAATGGTGCCAGCTCTGGCTGCGCGAACAACAAGCCCAGCAACCACGACACCCAGAAATCTTTCTCTAGAATGACGGCGTGCCCCGCCAAACCTGCGGCAGCCTGCTCAAACACAAGCCCACGCCGCTCGGGTGAGAGAGATAGAAACTTGCTTGGCAGTGTCATGGTTCTTGCCTTGCTACTTCACGCAAAAATGGGCGCATCCAGGCAGGCGCAAGCGCAATATCCTGTAGCACCTGTGCCCGCTCTGCAGCGGGTACTTGCTGCCGCAGGCGCTCAATGCGTGCAGGGGTAATGTGTGGCGCCCCCAAGCTTTTGAAAGCCTGTATAAGCAGCCCACTCAGCCGCCCGGCGGCTGCCATCTGGCGCGGCGTCGTGCGCTTGAAACTGATTTGCAAGGGGCCAGCCTTGACCGTGCGACTGATGCCGTCGGTGAGCAGCACAACCTTGGCGGGCACTTGCTCTGATAGTCCCAGCATATTGGCTGCGTACACACCCGCTGGCTGCATGCGCAGCTTGTCCTTGCCTGCGAGCGCCTGAACCACTGCATCCACTGACGGCCAGAGCAGGCCCAGCAATTCGTCATTTCGCGGCTTGTCATATAGCCCACGCGAAAGTCGCCGCAACTCGCCGCGTGCCACCAACCGTTGTAGCGCCTTGTCAATCGAAGCGCGGCTGCCCAGCAATGCAAAGGCATCGGGGGTAAACACCGTGCCAGGATGACCCTGTTGCACTTGGCGTGCAATTTGTGAGTCAACGCTTTGGGGTGAGGCAGCTCGGGGCATGGGGTATAGGCAACAAGATTCTATTTGTCCGAAATATAGCATGTTTTTCAGACAAAAAACAGGTGCTTTTTCAGAGTGATTACTGCGGCACGTAAGCGTGTTTGAATTCATACGATGCGATGAATACTTCCCCATGTCACCACCTAAACTTCCTGCCATGCACTCCTTCATCCCCGCCACCATTCGCCGCTACCGCAACCAGCGTCGCCTGACCCTGGAAAACGTCTCGGGCATTGCGGGCATGTCGGTGCAGCACCTGTCGGAGATTGAGAGCAGCAAGCGCGACCCGCGTTTGTCGTCCATCGAGCGCATTGCCGATGCGATGGAGCTTGCCGTGATGCTGGTGCCAGAACACATGGCGCCTGACATCCGCCGGTATATCGCATCCAAAGGCCGGGTGTTCACATCCACGCAGTCAACCAAGGAAACCAGCCATGACGACCCAACTTAGCTTTTCGGTAAATGAACAACTTGATGCCGAGACCGACAAGACAATTCAATACGGCACATTTTCCAGGGATTGGGCCGAAGAAGAGGAGTTCGACGAGCTGATCGACAGCCTGGAAGCAGGCCGCATCAGCCACAAACAGGCCCTGCTGCGCGCCCAAAAGCTGCTGGTCAAGTTCCCCGGCCAGATGGAGATTCAAAACTTCATTGCTAATCGGCTGTGGAGCCTTGAAATGCGCGACGAATCCACCGACGTGCGTGAAAAAGCATATCGGCAGGCTACCGCGCTCATCCCACCCGGCTTCAAAGGCCAGATTTCATGGGGGGAGGTGGACAACCGCTCCTTCTTGCGTATTGCCCACGGCTATCTGCTGGGGCTGATGCACCGGGGTGACGGCAAGGCGGCCAAAGCCTTGGCCAAAAAGCTGCTGACCTGGTGCCCTGCGGACAACCTGGGCGTGCGCATGCTATTGGGCGACATCAGCCTGATGACGGGCGACACCCAAAACGCCATGAAGAGCTATCTGAAAGGAGCCACAGATTCACCGGCGCACTGGTACCAGGCGGGCCAAATTGCGTTTAGGCAGGGGGATTTTGTGAGCGCCTGCACCTATGTGCGCCGGGGCATTGCGGCCAACCCCTACATTGCAGAAGGGCTCACCGGCCGAACAAAGATTAACGAGCACCTTTATTGGCATGCCAGCACCCGCAATGGCCCGGAGTGGGCAACCGACTACCTGAGCGCGCCCGTGTGTGACTGGACCGCGCAAGAAATCGACTTTGTTGACTGGGTGTTTAACTCAAGCGCTGTGCTGCGGGAGCGCGCCAGCCTGATGGACCAGCATGAAGGATTGACCTACGAGCGAGACGCTTCGCGCTGGGAGCCCTTTGCCCTGCGCAGTTCGTACTTCGTCAACGAGTTGTCCGACGATTTGTCCATAGCGATGATGAAAAGGATTCAAAACCGCTATGGCTTGGAAGTCTGGCCTTGGGAGCGCACGCGTTAAACATACGCTTCATAATCCTACCGTGCGGATCGCCTTCTCAATGGTGAAGCATACAACAGTTTAGATAACCACAGCGGTGAGATTCGCATTACAAAACGCATCAGTGGGTACACATATCTCCATGTAATTCCGTTGATGCTCCAGATGCCAATGACATAACAACGTAATTCGTTAAATGCCTTTTTTAAACTTCGTCTACGCCAAAAATTCGGACCTACGGTGAAGTCAAGAAGTGCCTCATGGACGTTGTCAAATTTAAGACCTTTACGTGCACATTGAAACCATAAAGCAATATCTTCATTTGTTCCAGAAATTGGATAGCCGTCAATTTTATGAAAAACTTTACGCCTAAAACATACTGTAGGGTGTGCTACGGGAACACCTCGACAAAGATTCGTTAGAGCATCCGTGGGGCCACTACAAAAACTGACTCGCCGTTGCGTATTATTAACAGTGTCCACCTCAATAATATCAGTGCCGAGAATATCGATATCAGGATGGAGTTTAAAGTAGTTAAGTTGAGATTGGTATCGATTGCTGTGAGAACGATCATCAGCATCCATTCGAAAGATGAAATCCTCATCACTTAATTTTCTGATCAAGGCATTCAGTGCAGCCGCCAGTCCGCCATTAATTTCAATACGTAGGACAAGGTATATTTTGGTCCTAAATTTCTGGATTACCAAATCAATTTCATTAGGAACAGGGCCATCAACTGCCAAGTAAAGGCGTGATTGAATATCACCCATAAATTGCTGATCTAGGATTGACTCGATGGCAACATTAAATGCTGATGGATCGTCCCCACTATAAACGGAAATTAGAGTGGCAATATTAGTTTTCATAATCTAGCATTGATTTGATGGTGCAAATTGGTTGTAAAAATATAATATTATCGCCAAATAACATACCCATGAGCATCGTCTATGTCGTTAACTTAATATTAATTTAAATCAATGCTTTAAGATGATAAGTCTAGTGATGGAGGTTTGTTAACTTTTAATTTAAGGCCTGCAATAATACCGCGAACCATGGAAGTAATTTCATCAATTTGCGGAAAATTCATAAAACTAAATAGAAGAAAGCTTCTTATTAGTTGAATTCTGTCCCAACGCTTCCAAATGCGAGGAACGCTATCTAATTTTTGCATGTAAATGCCTCCACGCATTAAATAGTAATGACGGAGTGGTGAATGTAAAGGAATGATTGAGCGTCCAAGTCGCAATTGACGATCCCCCAAATTATGCTTCATTGCGGCATCCGAGGATGCAATAATACGAAATCCTGCTGCGCGTGCACGCAGGCAAAACTCTACATCGACATAGGAGATAAACAATTCTTCACGCATAAGTCCAATTTCCTCAAGCGCTTCCATGGATATCAATGTTCCTGAACTAATGAGAAATTCCACATCAAATACACCAGAATTAACAGAGGGAATAAATCGCTTTTTACGCCCATCTACATAAAGAAAGAAGGGAAGAGGTAATTTTGAGTCTTCATCTGTCAAAAGTGGACCTACTGCAGCCACACGAGAGGATGAACCGACATTAATATGAGTGGATTCAAGTCGAGACACCATATCTGTGCTCGGTATTGAATCCTGATCTAGTGTTAAAACGAACTTTGCATTAAGATCGCGAGCATTTCGAATACCAACGTTTTGAGCATATGCAATTCCAAAATTTCGACTCAGTGAGATGAAGGTTAAATCTGAAATACAAGTAATAACAGACGAAAATTCGGTGGCATTTGAGCTGCCATTATCAATTACAATTAAATGGTCTACCTGAGGAGAAATTAAGTTAATAATTCTTATGAGCTTCTCATGGGATGGGTTGTAAGTAACAATTAAGGCAATAATTTTTGATTTTGATTTTGAGTTGAATTTATAATTTGCGTCCACGTCATGAGACATTTGCGCCTCTATTTTCGTAATGGACTTGACAATAAAATCAGCCATTCGTTCTTCCTAAATTACTTAAACTTGATGAGTGCATTGGATTTGAATTTGGAAAAACCCTCAATAATTTAATGGCTGTATAAAATTAATTTTCCAAATTAAATTTCGTTAAATAGTGAAGCTTTCAATTATGGTTCTGGTGTAGTCTGTCATTAGGAATAGTAACAAGAATATCGGTGCATAAAAATATTTATTAAAATTTATTTGCAATAGAATTAATGTCAAGAGGTGAGTTTGAATTCTAATTATGTCCGACAAAGTGTTTTTGTTTAATATTGTTGCTGGATCAAAAACTAAGAATAAAAGAAAAATAACAGAAATGCCGATAGAGCCAAAGATTGAAATTGGTGCTAAAGCATAGATTTTGTCTCCAATTGTTGAGGTTTTGGTTTTGGTTGTGGTTGTGGTTGTGGTTGTGGTTGTGGTTATCCATTTCGAATTTATATATGCATAAAATGGAAATGCAATGAATATTGACCAATATAGATATTGGTATGGTGTAGGAATAACAGCGCCTTTGCCAGTGGCGAATAAATCTTGAGCATTGGCTGTCAGAAAATTTCGTGAGCAAACCACGTACGCACTGATAGAAAAAATTACAATTGTCAAATAATTAGTAGTAGTGTTTTTGAGATTTTTTCTTGTTATTAAAAAAGTTGCTGCCCAGTAAGGAATTATTGCCAAATGAAAAAAAGAAGATGCGGTTGCGAAAAATATGAATTTAGTTCGTTCTAATTTCTTTTCGTGAGTTGTGAGATAGATCATCCATATTAAAATCGCAAGTCCCTCTCTGAACTGTATTGCAAATTTCATCAATATTATTAATAATAACGGAATTGATGTAAGAATCGATAATCTGCGTGCTAAATGTATCTGCAGGTGCTTACTGAAATATATCGCACCAGCAGCGGATGTCAGGAATATGGAGATGCGGAACAGATCATATGTAATGTATTCCTTAAAAACTTTTGCCATTAGAACAAAACCGAGATCTCGTCCTTGCAGTAACAAATATCCGCCTTCATTTTCATAGAGTGACTGATAGTTTGCATAGTCTGGCAAACGGTCCAGTATTAATGCAAGGACAATGCAGCAAAGCGAATAGTATAAGTACATACTATTACTAATTTTTCCCAGATTAAAGGTGCGATGCTTTAGCATTGATGATTAATAAATTTGTGTTGATAAAATATAAACGAGCTCATTTTCATGACTTGATGGACCAAATAATTCAGACGGTTGCTGGTCGTCTCGTCTCGCCTCCTGGGTAACAGGATGCGATAAGTTCAACGCATTTCACCAAAAGAACTTGATATTCAATCTGATCCAAGACCTATTACATGACTATCCTTTTGATTTTCAAAATAGTTTTCAAGTAGGTTCTATTCATGCACAGAATATACTAAAGATACACCTGATACAAGAATTGTAGCGAAACATTTATACCGACTTTCGATGCTAACTTTGAATATTGAACCCTTGACTCTGGAATCCGCGAAAATTCCTTATTAAATAAGAAGTAGCGTAATAAAAGCGTCGTAATATCCAGATATATCGGATTGGCCTCGAAAATAGTCTGTGAAAAATAAATATTTTAAAACTTGCTCTGTTCAATATTATATTTTTTACATCTGCGCCATTTAATGTGAAGCATAGTACTTTCTGATCGACGTCATTTTTTAATTCAGGGCTTGAAACGTAGCCTTCCCATCCCTTATGGTATACCAGTATATTTCGAGCAGTCCGGCATGAATACAAATCAAATTTTAGATAACGCATATGATCTGGATAAAATTTGCTGGACTCTTCAATTGACCATTTGTTTCTCATGAAACAGCCAGTTGTGTCTACTGCGGAAATATATAAATCATTGATTTTTTTATCTTCGTTGTAAAGCATATTTTCTTGCGCCAATATTTCGTTAAGATGATTCTCTTCCAGGAATTGCCAGTCTAATGAAAAGCCGAGCTTCCCGATAAATTTATTACTATGTATATTTTTATAAGTTTTAAGGAACGTGTCTTTTGATAAACTTGGGTGATTGAACCAAATATCTCCATCGGTAATAAAAAAGATATCAAAATCATAACGTTCTCGAGCTTCTTTAAGGGCGATGTTAATGGAGCGAATCCATCGATTTTTTGTTACTATAATTGTTAGGTTATCGTATTTCAATTTTAAATCACTTAAAACTGCTACCTGCTCTTTTTGATTTGAATCATTGTCGATAATGTATATATGGTAATTAATTTCCCGTGGCATTATATTCATGAGGGAGGTGATGCATGTATTTAAATAAATACCCTCATTTCGTGTCATGATAAAAATGGGTAGAAACATTTAATTGGGCCTCGAATTCAGCAGATCGTTCAAATCATACTTATATTTTTTAATTGAAGCTGTTTTCAAGATTTGTTCAACTTTTATTAATGAGTCATAAGCGATAATGCTGTCGTTGTCAGCATCTGGGTTGTGCGTTGTGCTGTAATAGTCCTGAAATTTAAAATCGCCACCAACAATTTTGTCACTAATTTTTATGCGAATATTTGGGATGCAGTATGCATCAGAAAGAATTAAGCCATGCAACGAGCTAGAGACTATTACCTCGCACTTCACTAGGCTTTCGATGAATTGTGTAGGTGGCAATCCGACATCTATAATTAAGCCCCCAGCTTTGACTATTAATTCTTCTAAAGCGTGACCGCGATCTGCGTAATGTGGAATAAACCCGATTGGATATTTTTTTACCGAACTGCCCTGAATGTTAATGGCTAAGGGTGTTAGTAAAGCTGGATCACCAACTGGGCATTCCAAACGCACACCAAATTTTTTCTCAATTTGTTCTTTGGATTTATTACCACGAATTGCTAGAATTCTCCCTAAATCATTACATCTATTTATCGCGGTTTCGCTCATAAATCCACTTCCCCATACTGTACTTCGTTGATTCATGTATTCAAGAAGACTGCCAATCATAAGATAATGATTGAAATATTTTGCTCCAGGTGGATTTGAAATTTCTCTGTTTAGAAAATGTTGGGCTATTGTCTCGTTTAGCTTATCTCCAATGTTTGGTGTCTTTGTATAATAAACAACCAACATTTTATCTCGCTCGAATAATAAGTAATTTAGTAGTTTTGTTAACTTACTTATATGCGACTGCTTTTGTAAATGTAAATTCATTTAATGGGTTCTGTATTGAGAATAAAATTCTGATCTAAATTTAACGAGTAAGTCCGCAATAATATTGATTAAAAATCTCAGTAACCGTCTTGACTCCCAATATTTTACGGAGGTGGGTATTCAATTTGTTCCAATCATCTTGATTTTCTCGCCTGCAATATTTTCCATCAGACGCGTCTTAGGTAAATTTTATCGTAGCGGCTAATTGAAGTTCTGGTTGACACCGCTCTCCAAAATTGCAAAGGTTTACGCAATGCAACCTTTGCTGCTCAATGCATTGTCAATATTTTTCTGCCCACAATACTTTATGCCGTTGTCATGGTTCAGTTTATTGACCATGACTTCAAATGCCTTGCTTATGTCAATGAACGTACTTCCCGTAAGTTTGAACTTTGACTGATATAGATTTTCGGTTCTAATGTAATTATTTTCGAAGTATATTATTGAATAAAATGGTCTGAATAAATTGTTTCAGATCATATTTAAATAAACTTAATTTTCTATAAATTATATTGAATTTTTGGTGGTGTAAATTTCGCGAAAATTCTCTTCTTTGGTAATTTTTGTTGGCCCAGAAATTTATTTGTTTGTATAAATCATCTGTTATTTTTCCTTTCGAAAATGCCACTTCCGCATCTTGCAGGTACTGTCTATTTATTTCTTCAATTTTCATGTTTTGCAAGGAGGAAGGACGCGAAAGATTGCTATCGTGTTTTCGATATAGTATTCCACACTCGGGGGAAATTAGTGCATGACCAAGTATTAATCCTCGAAGAATGTAAGGTGTATCCTCTGTCGGGCATTTGTCATTCAGATTTCCAAACACATCAACGATTCTTTTTCTGAAACCGCGCGAAGCGCCGCTGAATGGGAATGCACGTCCAGCGATGTACTCGACTAAGGTGGCTGTCTTGATCTTTTGCGGCTTTAGTATTTTTCTCTTTCCACATTTCTCTCCATTTTCGTCGATTGTTAAGTCTGTGAATGATACAAATGAAGCTTCTGGATCATTTAATAGAATTTCAACAGTTTTTGAAGTTCTTTCCGGTAAAGAAATATCATCGCCAGCAGCAACAACGATTATTTCACCCTGAGCCCATTCCATGATCTCACTAAAGTGTTTAGCTAAACCTAAATTAACTGAGTTTCTATTTTTTCTTATTTTGTGAGGACCAGTATATTTAGATGCTAGAGATTTAATTATTTCAAATGTGGAGTCTGTGGAGCAGTCATCTGAAAGTATTATTTCTAGCCTTGCATATTTCTGGTTGAGCGCTGCCGTTACTGCTTCACTGATAAATTTTTCCTGGTTGTACGCAAACAAAGCAAACGTCACCAGTGGGAGCTCTTGCGATTCATTCATGCCACATTCCTGCCTTCATCATTAATTTTCTGCTTCCTGTAGCCAAACGACCCAGTGTCCCTCCGAGGTTGGCCATATGACCAAGCCGCGCTAGTGCGTGCATACCAAGTCCGACTGCGGCAGTGACGCCCAGCCCAGCACCCAGCCACTTTGACCATGCCGCAACCGAGAATACAACCAGCGCAAGCAGTAGCAACGATGAAAACTGAACTAATACGTCGCGCTTCCATGAAAACCCTGTCCTGCGCCACGCCAGCCAATACACCAACGGCAGGTACAACACATACATCACCAAGAAAGCCACACCTGTAGCCTCAATTCCCATCAGTGGCAAGCCGATCCACGTTAGACCGACGAAAGCTGTAATGGCCAGTGATTCAGTCAACATATAAGTACGGCTGTCTCCGGCAGCAAGGATGATGATCCCAAGCGGCCAGCTCACGATCTTCAGCACGTCCCCCAGCACTTGCCAGCGCAGCACCACCACCGCGTCACCGAACGCGCTTGAATACAGCAACTCAATTACCCATGGTGCCAGTCCTAGCATGGCGAGAAAAATCGGCCCAGCCAATAGCAATGCAACTTCGCTTTGTTCGTTGACCAACCGGTTAGCTGCCTCATGGTCGTGCATCGCTGCTGACAGTCGCGGATAAAAGTCTGTGCCCATGGCACTCAGCACAAAGCCGATGTAGGTCATTGCGATTGCCCACGAAGCCTGGAAATATCCGAGCGCTTCAGCGCCTAATTGGCGCTGTACTAGAGTGCGCACCATTAGGTGCCCTAAAGTTACCACAACGCCGGTCACCATAAAGGCCGCGCCGAGACGGGCGAGCGTTTTCCACTGTTCGGTCATTGCACGCAACGTGGTTGGGTGTTCAACCCGAGGCAGTTTGGCAACGTACCAGTGGCCGAGCACGAAACTTGCGTACGGCGCAGAAAGCAGAAAAATAAGTAGCCCTTGTTCGCCCCAGGCCAGCAACGCACTTACACCTAATGCGCTAGATAGCAGGGCTGCATAAACGCTAATGCGGGCGATGTCACCAATTCTTCGCAAACCCCGAAGCAAGGCGCCTTGCGTGCCCGTTATCACCGTAAGCGCTACGCCCAATCCTAGCCAACCAACAACACCAACAAGCAATGGATCATTCAGGACTCTGGTTGCCAATATATGGCGCAGCCCCCAGAACAGCAGTCCGCCGAGCGTCGCCAACAACAAGGTGCCCCAGAAGAGCGCACGTCGTGCATCGGAAATAGCTTGTAGGTCACCCCGACCAGCCGCTTCGCTAATTTGCCTTGTCCCTACGGTGCCCAAGCCCAACGCGGATACAGTGGCAGCCGTTGCCATCAAACTTTGAAGCAAGCCGATCAAACCTACCCCGGCTGGCCCAAGCACCATTGCGACAACTTTCGTACGCACCAACCCAATGAGAATGTTGATGACCGATGCGCCGCCGATGATTGACGATGAGCGCAGGATCTGACGGTATGAACTGCGTTCGGTCACGCGATCACGCTTGTCTTGTGTATCGAATCAATAACTGCCGTCGCTTGTTGGCCAAGTAGATGCGGGCCAATGGGGAAGCTTAGACATTGGTTCGCGATTTGCTCGGCAATGGGGAACCGCCCCCGTGCATGGCCCTCCAAGGCATATGCCTGCTGCAAGTGTGGGGGGATAGGGTAATGAATAAGCGTGTTTACGCCGACATCTGCGAGCGCCTTTTGCAGTTCATCGCGCCGCGGGTGTTGCACCACGTACAGATGCCAGGCGGGTTCGGCCCAGTCAGGTACGTACGGCAGTGTTAGTCCGCAGTCGACAATGCTCTGCTGGTAGAGCGCCGCGATGGCGCTGCGGCGGGCGTTCCATTCGTCCAGGTGCTCGAGTTTCACGCGCAAGATTGAGGCCTGCAATGGGTCCAACCGGCTGTTGTAGCCCTGCACCTCATTTACATATTTCACTCGTGAGCCGTAGTTGCGCAACACGCGGATGCGGTCGGCCAGTTGCGCGTCGTTGGTGGTCACCGCGCCACCGTCGCCAATAGCGCCCAGGTTCTTGCCGGGGTAAAAACTCCAAGCCACGACATCACCGTGTGCGCCCAGGCGCTGGCCTTTGTAGCGCGCGCCATGAGCCTGCGCCCCGTCTTCGAGCACGCGCAGGCCGTGCTTGCGTGCAATAGTCAGAATGGGGTCCATATCGGCTGGTTGGCCGTAAAGGTGCACGGGCAGGATGACCTTGGTTCTCGGGGTGATGGCCGTTTCGATGCGGGCCGGGTCAATGTTGTAGGTGCGAGCGTCGGGCTCCACCGGCACCGGCGTGGCGCCGCACTGGCTCACGGCCAGCCAGGTGGCGATGTAGGTGTTGCTAGGCACGATGACCTCGTCGCCCGGCCCCACGTCCATGGCGCGCAAGGCCAGGTGCAGGGCGTCTAGGCCGTTGGCTACGCCTACGGCATTGTTCGTGCCGCAGTAGGAGGCGAATTCGTCTTCGAACGCTTCTACCTCCGGCCCGCCGATGTAGTAGCCAGAGGCCAGTGAACGCGCAACCGCTGCATCAATTTCGGTTTGCAATTCGCGGTAGGCCGCGCTTAGGTCTAAAAATGGAATGTTCATGCTTGCCACCGCGCGCATAAAGTCTGCATAGTCGCGGTAATAGTCTTCTTCATCGTATTTGTTGGAGGCCAGCACCATCAGCACGGCACCCGACGAAAAGTTGTCCAACTCGCGCCAGATCATGGGGCAGACGTATAGGCCGTTGTAGGAGCGATTGAGGTGCACGCGCTTTTTATTTTTACCGTCATCCAGTACAACGTCAAAGCTTCCTGACATGGCAATAATGAGTTGTTGAAGCCCCTTGTGCGCATGGCCGCCCCGCTCAGCGCCACCGGGTACGTCGTAGAGGTAGTAGACGCGCCGGATGTCGAAAGGAATCTGATTCCCCCCTTCGACAAAGGTAAGGTTCCCACGGGGATCAGAAATTTTTGGAAGATCAATAATTTGACATTTATCAATCGAAAAATTCATGGCTCTAGTTCCTCACTTTGAAAGCTGATATCAAGATTTCCTGAAGCCCAAGCCTCAATGATGCTATCGGGATAACCTCGCACAAAACGCTTTTGCCATGGGTAAGCACGAATACGAATATCACCGTTCAGGCGCATATCACTTGCCTTGCAGAGGCGTTTGGCTGGTGAACCCGACACCAAGGAGTTTTCCGGCATGTCTTGCCCCACTAATGAGTGCGCAGTGATAAAGGAGCCTCTTCCGATGCGAACACCTGGCAGCAGCGTCGACTTGACTGCGACTACAACATAATCTTCCAATGTGACACCCAGCAAATCATTGCTCGGTGGATTAGGGTCGTTGGTTAGCAGGACACCGGGGTATAACCAGACAAAATTTCCGATCTGGGATTGCTGTCCGATAGTCACTGAACTTTGGGTTCTGACGTAATGACCGATTTGGCAATGGCCTTGGATGTCAGCTAAAGTGCCAATTTGGAACCCTTTGCCTGCCACTGTCTTTTCTCGCACTGTCACGCGATGCCCTGTTACAAGGCCATCGCCAAAGGCCGACCCCTGATAAAAAATGCTGTGCGATCGAATGACTGAGTCACGGCCGATGATTAGCGGCAGACCTTCAGCAAGAGGCGTCGGGTAGCCAAGTTCGCAATTCCCATCAATGCGGGAGCCACTGCCCACCTGAGCGTTGTCGTGAATGACGGTGAATGGACCAACCGAGACGTTTTCATCCAACATGGCGTGGGGCGAAACAAGGGCTGTTGGATGGATGTGGCTAGTCATGCCGTACTCCCCGCATCAACAGTCAGCGTAGTGCCATTGATCATGGCACCATCCTCACCCAGTAAGTATGAAACCGAAGCCGCCACTGATTCAACCGTGGCCAGTTTGCCGGACGGGCTTCGGCGTTTGATTGACAACAATTTATCAGGCGCAATGCCTTTGGTCATGTCAGTGTCCATGTAGCCAGGGGCCACGCAGTTGACGGTGATGCCTGCTTTGCCCAGCTCGCGCGACAACGACTTTGTGAAACCAATTAACCCGGCTTTGGTGGCTGCATAGACCGACAGGCCGCTGAAACCGGTAGTCCCGATGATGGATGAGATGTTGATGATGCGCCCAGAGCCGCCAAGCAGCATGGAACGCGACACGTACTTGGTCAGCACGATGGGGGACTGAAGATTGACCAGCAGCGACTGCGCAATGTCCAGCTCGTGCATGGTGGCCAATACGCCGTCGGCTCCTATGGCTGAATTGTTGACCAAGCCGTAAATGCGGCCATGACGCTTGGTCAACTCACCGACCCAGGCATGAATCTTGGCGGTGTTTGCCAAATCAAAGCATTCAAAACAGACGCTTTCACCCTCACATAGTGCGTTCAGTTCAGGGCTGTCTGAACGCGCAACCGCAAGCACCTTGTAACCATCAGCGGCCAGGCGCTGGCAGATTGCAAGACCAAGGCCACGACGTGCGCCGGTCACCACCACAATTTTTTTCATTCCACGTTCATCCTTGATAGTTTGCCGGAGGCGGTCAGTTCAATGGCATCGGCAGCCACGATGAACGCAGGTACTTTGAAGCCGTCCAGCCGACTGCGGCAGTGTGTTGTCACTTGTTTCTTGAAGGCGGCATCCAGTACAGTGCCTGGTGCTGGGGTGATGGCAGCTTCGACCAAACTGCCCAGCATTGCGCTCTTTCGGGCGCGCACTTGAACGAAGGCAATGTTTGGCAGTTCTTTGATCACCGACTCGATTTCTTCGGGCATGACCTTGTTGCCGCCCACGTTGATCGAGCCATTGGCACGGCCCAAAAAGCGGACCCGGTCAGCTTGCGTTTCAACCACGTCACCGGAGTCGATCCAATCGTTTTCAGCACCCGCTGCCAATGATTGAAGCAGCTTGGTTCCAAACCAGAGATGATTTTGCGCATCAATGCGCATGGCGACACCCAAGGGCGGTTGCACCAGGTAGTCAGTCGGAAAACCAGCGCGGCCATCACGCACGGCGAAGCCGACACCGGCTTCAGTGGATGCATAAATGTGTGTGATGCGCGCGCCGGGGAAGCGTTTGGCCAACATGTCCAAAACGGCCTGATCTACAATTTCGCCACCCAAGGTGATCTGCTTTAATGTCAGCCGTTCGAACAAGGGGTGCATAGCCTGTTTTCGCCACATTGACGGTGTGGCAGAGAGTGCGTTGCAGCGCAGGTCAATGAAACGGGTCAGCACGTCGTGCAAATCAGCGCCTTCTTCATTCAGAATGAGCGGCGTGCCACACATCCAAGACTGAAGAAACACCTGCAAGCCTGCAAACCGGCGCAGGCTGTACAGACTGCCCCAGGTGTAGTCAGCACCGACACGGCGGGTGATCATGCTGCGCGTCAAGGTGGCAAACGTGTGTGCAATGAGCTTGGGTGTGCCAGTGGTGCCAGAAGTGGGTAACAGCCAGGTGGTTTGGATGGCGGCAGGACGATGTGTATCGGCCGGTTGCGCCGTGCCGTTCGCGTCGGCGGCAACGAACTTGGAAAGCAGCTTGGCAAAACCAAAGCCGCTACCTTCGACCACGATGTCGATCCCGGCTTTTGCCAGCCGGGCATCACGGGTTGGTTGATCATCTTCTGTGGGTAGCAAAACAATGTACTGCGCTAGTCCATCCAGAAACGCGAGTGCGGTGACGAACTCAAGCACCGGTAGCGCGCCAATTGCAACACGCTTACCTTGCCAGACTGATGGGTCAACGCTGGCGAGTACCTGGGTCAATCGGTTGATGTCAACCTGACCAACCGGGTCAGAGACCCAAAGCACATCGTTTGCCTTGCAAGTCGACAACCGATCAAGCAAACATTTCATTGCGGCGCAAAGCGTTGGTAGATTTCAACGAACTCGCTCAGCGTGCGGGGATAGACCGGCACATCCATGATCACAAAAGGATCGTAACCAAGCTCTTCTTCAAGTCTGGCCACCAGAATGGCAAAGCCAAGCGAGTCAAGACCGGATTCGAGCAGCACTGTTTCATCCACCAGGACACCAATTTCAGTACCGCGCATGTCAGCGGTTTCCTGAATGGCCGTTGTGATTTTGTCTCGTAAATTTGTCATTAATTTCCTTTGACGTGCAAGAAAAATGGAGGCACTCTTTGCCCCAAAACATTAGGAAGAATTTTTGTTGGCGTTGAGCAGTGCCAATTTTCCGGAGGCCAATCAATAACGATGTTCATTGAATACCATTTCTCATGGCTGCGATCTACTCATTGCCCATTTGTGTTTTCAAGGCTTCAATCTCTTCGCGTAATTTTTCATATTCAGTCATCTTGCGTTGCAAGAACCGCTTGGTCAGCGCTGCTTTTTCAGCCACGCCAGTGGGGGTGAGCAGGTAGGCGTAACTCAGTTTGTCAGGGTTTTTACTGAAGTTGCCCATCTTGATCCAGCCTTTTTCAACTAAGGCTTTCAAGCAGAAGTTGATGGTGCTGACATTGATGCCCACTTCTTTGGCCAAGGTGCGTTGGGTCACGCCAGGGTTTTCCTGGAGCACTTTGAGTGTCCAAAACAGGGTGTCGTCGTTGGCAGTCTGGCGGCGTGTGGTCATTTAAATAGTGCGGAGGTACGAGTGGTGAGTGCTGAGTAAAGCAGGGTCTGGAATGGCTACCGCAGCCCGCTTGGGCCCTGATGCGCATGTGACAGTTTGGCTGATACTCCGATCTTGTTTTAATTTGAAACAATTTTAGCCTCGGATATTTGTTTTTTTGCGGCGGTCAGAAAAATGGTTTTGCACCCGATTGACTCCACACTCAGCACTCACTCCGCAGCACTCAGCACTGCGCCCCCCTGTTGCTGCTGCACCGCCTCTTCCATGCTGACGGTGTTGGCCACCAGCTCCAGGTGGCTCAAAATCTCTGGCTCTTTTCTCTCGATATAGCTTTTGACAGCCGTGTTGGCCAGCAGTTTGGTCAAGTAGCCCTTGGCCACCACCAGGTTGAGCAGGTCTGAGCCGTAATGGTTTTCTGCCTCTTTATAGGTAGCTTCTACCTGGCTCATTTCTTTCTCCAGCTTGACCAGTTGCTCCATAGGGGCGGTTTTACTGTCACGCTCCGGTGGCGGTACGTCTGCACGCTGCTCGGGCGGGGTGGCTTTGAGCAGTGCCTCTACGTGCGCCACGGTGATGGTGTTGCTGGCCACCATCAGCTCCACCGCCTCCACCTGGCGGGCGGCTTTCATGTTGCGCAAGATGCGCGTCACATCAGGGGTGAACTGGTGGTCTTGCAGCAGGGCAATGGCTTCAGGGCAAATGCCGGAGAGCAGGTTGATACGCCGGTTGATGGAACTCAGGTTGACATTGAAGGCGCGTGCCAGGCGCTCTTTGCTCACACCCCGGTCAATAGCGCGGCGGATCATGTAATGCTCTTGAATGGTCGACAGCCGGTTGATCCGGTGGTTGTAGCTAAAGGTTTCGTCATCTTTGGCAAACAGGCAAGCCACCTCGTTGAGCCCCAGTTCTTTGAAGGCCAGCACGCGCAAATGGCCATCCAGCAGCAGGTATTCAGACTTGCTGGCGTCGGGCTGGATGACGGCCAGGGGTTCTATCAGGCCAATTTCATGGATGGATGAGACGATTTGCTTGTATTTGCGCGTGCTCATGATGCCGTCTGGCACCTTTTTGCTGGGCAGCAGTTGGTCCAGCGGGATTTGGTAGGTTTCCAAGTCAAACCCCAGCAGGGTGTTGAGGGGCTTGGTGGGAAGTTTGTGCGCGGCGTCGCCGTCGCTGTCCGATTGGCCGTCTGGGTTGTACACGCCGGGGTAGAGCTGCGCCAGCTTGGGCGCAAGGTTGCTGGCGGGGTTCATGCGATTTCGATGGTGAAGGACAATCAAATTAGCAGCCACTAGCACCTTATTTACCTGGGGTTAAAGTCAATTTCATTCAACACTCACACTGACTTCGTACCCATTCGTTTTAAGCAGCGCATGCTTCTTGGCTTCTGTCAAATCGCTTGCCGCCATCTCTTCAATCATCTGGTCCAGCGTGATCTCTGGCACCCAGCCTAGTTTTTGTTTGGCTTTGGTGGGGTCGCCCAGCAGGGTTTCGACTTCAGTGGGGCGGAAGTAGCGGGGGTCGATGCGGACGTAGTCTTTGGCGTGACCCCAGTCGCGCAGGGCATCTATGTTGCCCATGTACAAACAGCTTTCCAAACCCTGACTGATGTTGGCCAGGCCACGGGTGATTTTGCGGGGTTTTCTTCTCCAGCCCCAGGATGCGAATGGCTTCCAGAATGCGCAGGGTGCCCATGCCGTCCACGTCAGCGGTGTATTCGGGGCTCTCAAAGCTGACAGCCACATGGCTTTGCGCACCCAGGTTGTAGATTTCGTCGGGCTGGGTTTCTTGCACGATGCGCACCAGATTGCTGGTGTCGGTCAGGTCGCCGTAGTGCAGCTTGAAGTTGGCACCTGTGGTGTGCGGGTCTTGGTAGATGTGGTCAACCCGCTGGGTGTTAAACGAGCTAGCCCGGCGCTTGATGCCGTGCACGATGTAGCCTTTTTCCAGTAAAAACTCAGCCAGATAAGAGCCGTCTTGGCCGGTGATGCCGGTGATAAGGGCGGTTTTTTGTTGGGTCATGGTGTTATTGTTTTGATAGTGGCTTGCGCTTGATTGGCGGGGGCTATAGACTGATTTCATGTATTTCTTTGCTGTAGTACTTTCAACCTGTATTGTTGCAGCCGACTATTTAATTTGTCGGGCAGTGTGGCCTCAATCAGATCAGCGGCTAGCAGTGTGCGCACAACCTTGTTGAGTTGCCCTGAGACTTCTTTTTGGCCCAACGCGGCAGAAATCTCACGTTTTCCCATGGGCGCTTTGACCAGTAACTGCAACACTTTGGCTTCAAGCGTTGCGCCAGACTCTGGCTGTGACTCTGGCTGTGACTCTGGCTGCGACTCTGGCTGTGCGCCACCATTTTTTTCAGGAGGTGCCTTAAACACAGTTACAGACATACCGCCTTGGGTGGTTTCAAATTCGGGCTCAGGCAGGCCATAAGCCACAAAGGAGTCAATCACCCGGCGCACGCCGCTGCCATATTTTTCAATCAATTCAAGCTCTTTGAAGATGGTGGCAATTTGCTTGTTGCGCAGGTGCGATTTGTAGTTGCCGGTTTTGATCTTTTCGACGGTCAGGTCATCGAGCAGTGCGCCGGGGTTGAAGAATTCGATTCGGTCGTCAAAAACTTTGACGGTGGAGTCGTTGGCGCTGCGGTAGTCGCGGTGCACGATCATGTTAATGACGATTTCACGCAGGGCGTCCATGGGGTAGTCCCAGCGCTCTTCACGCCGTGGGTTGCCGGTGATGATGTAGGCCTTGTTGGTGTGCTTGACCATGAAGTCCATGATGCGTTGCACTTGCTCAACCAGCGTGTCCCGGCTGGTGATGCTGTCTTTGATGAGGGTGGGGCTGGCAAAGCGCCCGGCTTCGATGGTGCTCAGAAATACGTCGTTTTTGGAAAACAGCAGGTGGCAGGCAAAGGTAGGGCGGCCTTGTTTGATGAGTTCAAACTTTTCAAGCACTGCGTTAAATGGCGCGTCTAGGTGAATAGCATCGGCAAATGCTTGCACTTTTTGCTCAGAGATAGCATCCAGCGTGTGCTCGGGGTCGGGGTGGTAGTCCCAGCTGGAGTTGATGAGCTTGATGTGCGCATCAGATATTTCTGTAGCGGTCATCTGATGGTTGGCATTGCCAATGCGCTTGAAGTAGCGCCCTTTGCAGGCCACGGGCTTGATGGGGTATTCGCCGATGCTGACGATAGCCACGGTTTTGCCTTCAACCTGTACCAGTTCAATGTCCGGAATGACTCTGGGGCTGGTGATTTGTTTGCATTGGTTGATCCAGCCCTGAACCGTTTCGGCCTGAACGCTCACACCAACAACTTGCCCAGCATCACTGACGCCTATCAACACGGCTCCGCCTTGGGTGTTGGCAAATGCAGTGAGTGTTTCGATGACTTCTTTTTGAAAGCTGCTTTTGAATTCAATAAACGCACCTTCGCCCTGGCTGATGGCGTCCAGTAGCGAGGTTGCGTAAAGCTTGGCGGGAAGAGCTTGAGTCATGCTTGTTGAATACTACTTTTTAGTAGCTGCTTACGCATGCTGGACGGGGGCTAGAGGCTGATTTCATTCAATACTCACATTCACGCTATAGCCGTGGTGCTTGAGCAAAGCATGTTTCTTGGCTTCAGCCAGGTCATTGGCGACCATCTCGGCGCACATTTCCTGCGCGGTGATCTCAGGCACCCAGCCCAGTTTCTGTTTGGCTTTGGTGGGGTCACCCAGCAGGGTCTCGACTTCGGTGGGGCGGAAGTAGCGGGGGTCGATTTTGATGACTGCTTGCTCGTTCCAGTAACCCACTTCGCTAACGCCCTCGCCTTCCCAGCGCAGTTGCATGCCCAGGGCTGTGGCGGTGTATTCGGGGCTCTCAAAGCTGACTGCCACATGGCTTTGGACACCCAGGTTGTAGATTTCATCGGGCTGGGTTTCTTGCACGATGCGCACCAGGTTGCTGGTATCGGTGAGGTCACCGTAGTGCAGCTTGAAGTTGGCGTTGTCAATGTGCGTGTCCTGGTAGATGTGGTCTACCCGCTGTGTGTTGAACGAGCTGGCCCGGCGCTTGATGCCGTGCACGATGTAGCCTTTTTCCAGAAGAAATTCAGCCAGGTAGGAGCCGTCTTGGCCGGTGATGCCGGTGATCAAAGCAACCTTGGGTTGCTTTGCAGTGCTGAGGGGCGAGTGCTTAGTGCTGAGTGTGGACATGGCGAGTGATATAAATTTGATAGCTTCTTGTGCTTGTATGGCGGGTGCTAGAGGCTGTTTTTATTTGAGGCGTTTGGCGTTGCGGCTGCTGATGATGGGCTTGCCGGATTTGGCTTCAATGGCTTTGCGGGTATTGCCCGCGATAGTGCCGCCTTGTTGGGCAATCTCCAGACTTTGGTCAAAGCCGGTAGGCAGCTTTTCGCGTGATATTTCTGTAGTGGTGGCCTCTGCCAGCATGTTCAGCACCAATTCCATATTGGTCATGTGGTCGCGCAAGCTCTCTCTTTTTAGATCTTTATGCTGGCGGTATTGGCGGGTACTGAGGCCGCTCCAGGCTTTGGTGATTTCGTCGGTGAGGATGGCAAACTCTTGGCCCTGTTTGACCCCACGGCTTTCCCATTCGTCGGTGAGGTCTTTGCGCACCTCAATGCTTTTTAGGCGCTGGTTGATCCAGTCTTTGGAGTAGCCTTTTTTCAGATAAGTGGCCATGGCGCGGTCAAAGGCCAACTCGGGGTCGTCAGTTTCTTCAATGCGCTCGTAGCCTACCCGTGCCAGCCATTGTTTGAAGGGTTCGGCTTTGGGTGAGGGAATGGACTGGATCAGGCGCAGCAGTTGTTCGGTGTCGGCTACGTCGGTGATGTAGTTTTTGCCATCGGCTGACTGCATCTTCAGTTGACTACAGTTTGTAGCCAACTCGTTGCCCTCTTTTTTTAGCCGATTCTTGAGTACGCTCCAATAGGTGCGTGGCTTGGGGCTATCAGTCAACACGGCAATCACATCCACAATGCTGAAAAACCACGCTTCTTTCTCCGCATCCCATTGGGAACGGACTTGGCTTGTCTCGAACAGTCTAATTGTGCTCATGCTGGAATATTTTATGAAATTGATAGCTGCTTACGCTTGGGTTGCGGGGGCTAGAGGTTGATTTCATTCAATCACCTGCCAGTGGCCGCCTTTGGCGGGGCCAATGCGAACCAGCTTGCCTTGTGCACGCAGTTTTCGTATGGCTCGCTCGATGGCGCTGCCTGATTTATCAAGCTGTTGGGCTAGCTCTGGAATGGATGTTCCCGGCGCATCTCTGAGCCATTTAAGGATCAAGTCGGAAGTTTTCCCCGGCGTTTTCCCCAGCGTTTTCCCCAGCGTTTTCCCCAGCGTTTCTTCTATTGCGCCACCCTTCTTGAATCGAACCATGGCATCCGGCAGTACAAAAGTCATCACAACAGATTCGGTGCGCTCTAGCAATGTTGGCACTGGCAAACCGGCCGCTTGCATCAGGCTGGCAATTTTGAGTGTGCCGCGACCCCAAGTTTCGATGATGCCACGACGATGGAACACCGCGAAAAGAAACTGGAGCGTTAGTGGCGCGATCTACCTGGACGAGCAACACCTCCAAACCAGCCTCGTCGCGTTCAGATAGGGGGATGCGCTGCATGTGAGTTTGAAGTGGTGGCTCGAAGCCCTGAAACTCCTGGGCCAACTCTTCGAGCGTGCGGTCGGTTACTTTTTGGCCCACCACTTTGCCGGATGGAGTAACGCCAAACACGACTTGCCCACCTTGCCCATTGGCCAGCGCGCATAGACTGCGACACGCGCGGTCTTTCTCTGCCGTGGACTTTTTGAGTTCCAACGTCAGGGATTCGCCTGCGGCGATGAGGGCTTGCAGGGCAGCGAGCTTCATGGGGTGGTTTACTCCACACTCACATTGACTGTGTATCCATTCAACTTGAGCAGAGCGTGCTTTTTGGCTTCAGCCAAGTCGGTGGATGCCATTTCGGTGATCATTTGGTCGAGCGTGATCTCAGGCAGCCAGCCGAGTTTATTCTTGGCCTTGGAAGGGTCGCCGAGCAGGGTTTCAACCTCGGTGGGACGGAAGTAGCGGGGGTCGATGCGGACGATGGGTTCAAGGGGGCATGGATTCCCGTCTTCACGGGAATGACAGTACGCGACTTCATCTACGCCCTCACCTTCCCAGCGCATTTGCATGCCCAGGGCGGTTGCGGTTTTCTCGATAAATTGACGCACGCTGTATTGCACGCCGGTGGCAATGACAAAGTCGTCAGCCTTGTCTTGCTGCAGCATCAACCACTGCATACGCACGTAGTCTTTGGCGTGGCCCCAGTCACGCAGGGCGTCGATGTTGCCCATGTACAGGAAGCTCTCCAGCCCCTGACTGATGTTGGCCAGGCCACGGGTGATTTTGCGGGTGACAAAGGTTTCGCCCCGGCGTGGGCTCTCGATGCATCTATTGGCTGTCATGCCGGACTTGATCCGGCATCCATGCAGTCGGCCGCCATGGATTGCGGGTCGTGGCCCGCAATGACAACTTCTGGCATACAGTTCGCTGGTACTGGCTTGGTAAAAGCGGGTTTTCTTCTCTAGGCCCAGGATGCGAATGGCTTCCAGAATGCGCAGGGTGCCCATGCCGTCCACGTCTGCGGTGTATTCGGGGCTCTCAAAACTCACCGCCACATGGCTTTGCGCGCCCAGGTTGTAGATTTCGTCCGGCTGCGTTTCTTGGATGATGCGCGTGAGGTTGCTGCTGTCGCTCAGGTCGCCATAGTGCAGCTTGAAGTTGGCGTTGTCTATGTGCGGGTCTTGGTAGATGTGGTCTACCCGCTGGGTGTTGAACGAGCTGGCCCGGCGTTTGATGCCGTGCACGGTGTAGCCTTTGTCCAGCAAAAACTCAGCCAGGTAAGAGCCGTCTTGGCCGGTGATGCCGGTGATAAGGGCGGTTTTTTGTTGGGTCATGGTGTTATTGTTTTGATAGTGGCTTGCGCTTGATTGGCGGGGGCTATAGACTGATTTTTATATTGCCATTTTCAGTTTTTGCTGAGTTGCAAGGCCAGTTGGTCGGCCTGGGCCGCTATTTGCTCAATGCTCAGGTCTGGCAGTCCGGTGCGCCGCCATTCGGTGTAGTTGAATTTATCTTGGTTGACAGCGACTAAAAACCGCTCAGCCTCAATCAGACCCAAGGAGCCAATGAGGGCTTGCATGCCTTGCATACGAATTTCAGAGTCAGTTCTCATACCAGTTCTCCACTAAAGCGATGGCTTCACCCGGCAGCACGGCGGGCAGGGTTGCAATTTTGCGCATTTTCTTGAGCAGGCGGTCATCTGTTGTGATGAATAAATCAGCTTGTCCGGCCACGGCACAGGCAACGTGCAGCGCATCAAATTGACCAACGCCTTGCGTTTGCAGCGCTTTTGCCTCGGAGATGATTTGAGCGCTGGTCAACACATTAACGCTCGCCATCCAGCGCCATTGGATGATAGCGTGGCGGTGTTCTTCAAACGGATTGTTGTGGCATTCATAGTCAAGCACCGATGACCACACCAACTCGCATTCGGCATTTTTGACCTTTTGCTGTAGCAAAAGTTTGGCCCCGGTTTCAAGGTGGATGCGTGACTGTGTTTGGTCGTCATATGGACGATTGAAACAACACATGTCAAGGTAGATTTTCATTGTGAATTTGATAGCTGCTTGCGCTTAATGGACGAGGGCTAGAGGCCAATTTTATTCAACACTGACGCTGACGTTGAAACCATGCTTTTTGAGCAGCGCGTGCTTTTTGGCTTCGGCCAGGTCGGTGGCGGCCATCTCGGGAATCATTTGCTCCAGCGTTATCTCAGGTACCCAGCCTAGTTTTTGTTTGGCTTTGCTGGGGTCGCCCAGCAGGGTTTCGACTTCAGTGGGGCGGAAGTAGCGGGGGTCGATTTTGATGACTGCTTGCTCGTTCCAGTAACCCACTTCGCTAACGCCCTCGCCTTCCCAGCGCAGTTGCATGCCCAGGGCTGTGGCGGTGTATTCGGGGCTCT
>Ga0210050_1001134_pt1 | contig 30108 bp, 22 predicted proteins | sample CryGey132114_all_FD_185463 | JGI IMG/M metagenome (GOLD analysis project Ga0210050, IMG submission 185463) | Groundwater microbial communities from aquifer - Crystal Geyser CG22_combo_CG10-13_8/21/14_all (SPAdes) (version 2) | ecosystem: Environmental > Aquatic > Deep subsurface > Groundwater ... | reverse complement strand
ACTTATATCGCTGCTTTTCGTGCGCTTGACCATTCTTTACCTTCTTTTCGCTTTTGCATTTAGGGCATTTCATCTCTCTCATTTAATCCTCTTCTTCCCTTACTGTCTATCCTAAAGTAGTAAACCCAGTATTTCAGTCGTTCCAAATCCCCTTCCTTTGCCGCAAAAAAAGCGCCCGCTGTATTCACAGAAACATTACTGTTAAATTCATAATTCCAACTTATCTTCTTTTTAAGTTCATCCACTTCGTTATCATGAGACTTATCCGTTGATAATGATTTTTCGTTACTTTTAACAGAGCGCCTGGTAACATCGCGATTACCGGAAGAATAATTTGTATTCATAGCAGAATATAGCATAATTTTTCCATACTTCAAGATATGGAGACCATTTTCAACAAATCCTCACGAAATACTGCTCATAATTTCACTACCCCATCCAATGTTTGTTTCAGGTGAAACAAACCGCCTCCATTATACCGAACAAATAGCTAAAAAATGAACAGAAAATAACCAAATAATTATCAATTAAAGATCAATTGGATATCATAAATACTCAATAAATAATCCAATAAACGCTACAAATAACAGGTTTTTGGCTCATCTCACATCGTTAGAATACCCTTGAACTATTCCACAAAATAAAAGATAATTTTGTTATATTTCCCCATGGATCCTAAAAAAATTAAAATCGGCCTACTAGGCTTTGGGACCGTTGGCCAAGGGGTCTGGAAGGTTCTTGAAGCCAAAAAAGCCAAGTTTTTAGAGCACTTTGGCCTCGAAATTGAGATCCAGCGTATATTTGTCCGCAACCCTCATAAAAAAAGAGAGATCGCTCCTCCAGCGCATTCCCTAACTATGAATGCCGATGACATCCTAAACGATCCCAATATAGACATAGTATGCGAGCTCATGGGTGGCGTAGAACTAGCTAAAGAGCTGACTCTAAAAGCATTAGTAAATAAAAAACCCATCATAACAGCCAACAAAGCCGTCATCTGTGAGCATGGAAAAGAGATCTTTCGTATCGCCAACGAACACGAAACCCCCATATTTTTCGAAGCTAGCGTCGCCGGAGGAATCCCTATAATAAAGGTTCTCAGGGAGGGATTGGCAGCAAACTCTTTTCCATCCATCTATGGAATCCTAAATGGCACGTCAAACTATATCCTAACCCGAATGGAGCGTGAGTCACTTTCGTTCGAGGAGACAATCGCCGATGCTCGCCTACTCGGCTACGTGGAGGCAGATGAAGCCTTAGATCTAGACGGCATTGATGCCGCCCACAAGACTGCTATCCTAGCCTACCTGGCTCATGGCAAGTGGATCTCGCCATCAGAAATGATCATAGATGGCATACGTAATATATCCCAGTTAGACATTAGGTTTGCCAGGGAATGCGGGTATAAAATAAAGCTATTAGCCAAGATTGAGGCCAATTTAAAAAAGAACCTAATATCGGCTTCTGTTTGCCCCACTTTTGTGCCGATTAACGAAAGCATAGCCTCTGTAGACGAGGTCTATAACGGCATAACGCTCATTGGCGACGTGGTCGGCAAGGTAATGCTAACCGGTCGTGGTGCCGGCATGAATCCCACTGCCAGCGCAGTCGTCAGCGACATCATAGATTGCGCCCGCCTACACTGCGCCCACAAAAACCCCTACGATGCCAGCCTAGGCAAGGAGAACAGTGATATAGCGCTCTGCCCCCCAGAGAACATCTTTGAAAAGTTTTACCTACGCCTATCCGTTGCTGACAAAACCGGAACCCTCGCAGAAATCTGCAAATCACTGTCCAATAACGACATAAGCGTAGCCACCATGAAGCAACTCACCGGCCCGGAAGAGGGCACAGCCACCCTACTCCTCACGCTCCATCAGGCCAGCGAGCAAAGCATGCAAACCGCCCTTCACCACCTAAAAGAGTTACCGATAGTACTGGACAATCCCTTTCTAGCTCGCATTATGAGTACTCATCATTAGAGTAAAGGTGTAGCGCGTGTCATGGCATTAATCATACAGAAATATGGGGGAACATCCGTAAAGGATATCGATCGCATTAAAGCAGTAGCAGAGCGGATTAAGGCTACTTATGATGCCGGAAATCAGGTCGTTGTCGTAGTCTCAGCTCGCGCCGGCGTGACAAACGAGCTCATTCAACGCGCCCGCCAAATCAATCCCCAAGCCAACAAGCGGGAAATGGACATGCTCCTGGCCGTTGGCGAACAGGAAACCATCGCTTTAATGGCTATTGCCTTGCATACGATTGACGTCCCTGCCGTCTCCCGGACAGGCGCTCAGGCTGGTATTATAACAGACCACGACCACACGTGCGCCCGCATCGTCAATATAGACGGCGGTGACCTGCTGGAACAGCTTTCGCAAAACAAAGTGGTCATCGTAGCCGGCTTCCAGGGCATGAGCCGCGAGGGCAACATAACCACACTGGGGCGTGGCGGCTCAGACTTGACTGCCATTGCCATAGGAGCGGTCGTAAAGGCCGATATTGTTCAGATTTTCACAGATGTAGATGGTGTTTATACCGCAGACCCCCGAATCGTCCCCGAAGCCACAAAAATAGAATGCATTTCCTATGAAGAGATGCTCGAGCTCGCTTCACAAGGGGCTAAGGTAATGCAGGCCCGCTCCGTTGAGTTTGCACAAAAGTATGACGTACCCTTTGAAGTCAGATCCAGCTACAATAATGAACCCGGAACAATCGTTAAGAAGGAGGCCCCCGTTATGGAAGAAGTACTCGTAAGAGGAACCGTGCTCGATGTCAATCAGGCAAAGATCACGGTAGACAAGTTACCCGACAAGCCTGGAACCGCTTCCATGATATTCGTCGCGCTGGGAAAAGCCAAAATCATGGTGGACATGATCATCCAAAACGTAGGCGAAGCTGGTGAAGCCAGCTTGACCTTCACTGTCAATCGTGATGAAGCACACACCGCTAAAAAGGTGGTTGCAGAGGCCTTAAGCACACTCGGCTGGGAAGGCACCGCACGGGATGGCGAAATTGCGATTATTTCCGTCATCGGCATCGGAATGCGCTCCCATGCTGGAGTTGCGGCAACTATGTTTGAGGCCCTGGCCAAAGGCGGCGTTAACATCAAAACGATCACCACGTCCGAAATTAAGATTTCCTGCGCAATCGACCCAATAGATGCCCAAAAGGCCTTAAAAGTGGTTCATAAAGCCTTTAGGCTAGACGAACCTGAAAGCATCCGCATGCAAAAAATTTGTGAAAAATAATCATTCATGAGATATATCAGCACACGGGGCCAATGCCCTTCCCTCTCCTTTACAGAAGCAGTAGAAACCGGCCTTGCGCCTGATGGAGGCCTTTATCTACCCGAAACTCTTCCCAACATAGAGGAGCACTTAAAGGATTGGACAGGTCTAACCTACCCCGAGCTGTGCTACGAATTCTTAAAGCTCTTCGCAGATGATATCGCTCCCGCTCACCTGAAAGAGATTATTGATGCTTCCTACACAAAATTCTACCACCCAGAGATTGCCCCCCTGCTGCAACTAGAAGAGCGCCTATATGTCCTTGAGCTCTTTCACGGCCCTACTCTGGCCTTTAAGGATTTCGCTCTACAATTACTAGGAAATCTTTACGAAGCGCAAATACAGCGCACAGAAAGACCCATTAATATCCTTGGCGCAACTTCGGGCGATACGGGTTCTGCGGCGATACACGGCCTTTTAGGCAAAAAGGGTGTAAATACCTTCATATTGTACCCGGAAGGCCGAATTTCCCCCCTTCAAGAGCGCCAAATGACATGTACAGGAGCTCACAATGTCTTCCCGATTGCTATTAAGGGAACATTTGATGATGCCCAAGCTATTATAAAAGAGCTTTTCAATGACCTGGAATTTCGCAAAGAGCACCATTTAAGCGCTATCAATTCCATTAACCTGGCTAGAATACTCGCTCAATGCGTTTATTATATTTATGCCTGGCTGAAAATACCGGCAAAACGCCAAAATAAAGTACAATTCATTGTCCCTACAGGCAACTTCGGTAACGTCTTTGCGGGCTGGCTGGTACGCAAAATGGGTGTCCCCATCGCTTCCATAAAGGTGGCCACAAACCAAAATGACATCCTTTACCGCCTCTTTAAATCCGGTCTCTACGAAGCCAAAGTCGTCAACCCGAGTGTCGCACCTTCAATGGACATCCAGGCCGCTTCTAACTTCGAGCGTTTCCTGTATTACAGGGTAGGCGAAGATTCCGCTAAGGTGCGTGAGATTATGGCCACCATTAAAGAAACGGGTAAATACACGTTTACGGACTTTGATCCCGATATCCTAAAAGCTTCCCGTGCGGTTGATGACGAGATCACCGAAATCATTCGCTACATTCACAACGCCTACAACTATTGCCCTGACCCGCATACAGCCTGTGCTTTCAAGGAACTAGACACTCAATTTACAAAAATCGTTCTCGCAACAGCTCACCCCGCCAAATTCCCGAAAACAATTGAAAGCGCCATCAATATTACCCCGAAATCGGATATTTTGGAACACCTCAAATCCGCCGAGCCCAGAAAGCAAATTATTGACGCAGCTGCCGATAAAGTACGTGCTCTCATTGAAATTGAAGGCGTTTTCAAGTAACTTAAGGTAGAAGCATATGGTAAACCCCTTAGAATCCATTTTACGATTGGACGATCTAAATGATCGCAATGCTGTGGCAATGCTTATCGAAAGCAATGCCGCGGGTAAGGTTGCCTATTATGCTTCGCATATACGGGGCATGATTGTCATGCATGACAACAGTAATGTAACGGTAGATACCGGCCTTTGCTCGGAAACCTTTAATTGCGTAGTCGCGTCCCACTTCTCCGGACACAAAGTAGACTTTGAGGTTACCCGTACTATTGATCACTTTGTAAGAAAACGTTTGCCGTTCGCCTGGTGGATCAGCTCGTTTAGCGCACCAGAAAACTTAGGTGACGTGTTAACCAGAGCCGGATTACATTTCTCAGAGAAGGATGTTGGCATGGCTGCACTCTTAAAGGATGTAGCCATCCCAGAGCCCCTTCCGAAAAACTTTCAGATACATGCCGTAAATAATGCCCGTGAAATGGAAAACTTCGCCAATGTCTTAGACACCTTATTTGACCCCAAAGACACGGAATTAAAGAAGTATTACCACATGGTGGCCTCACTCAACATGAGGCAAGAACGCCCGATGCATCTTTTTGTAGGCCATTTCATGAATAAGCCCATCTGCTGTTCTGTGCTATTTCTGGGATCTGGTGTTGCCGGCATTTATGATATAGGCACAAAGCCGGAAGCCAGGCGAAAGGGCTATGGTACGATCATGACACTCCATGCCCTTAATTTCGCACGCGAAATGGGCTATCACGTAGCTACTTTGCAGGCCTCTACAGACGGCATAGAATTGTATAAGAAGCTAGGATTCCAGGAAATATGCGAATTTCATGTCTACAACAACAAGGATTTGTTGCATAGGAAGAAGTTTTGATTCTTGGATTCCTCCACTAGCTCACATACTTTTGTACAATCGGCATGCGGCGCCCTACCCCAAACGCAAGGGGAGAAATCTTTAGCCCTAGAGCGGATTGTTTACGCTTGTATTCATTTATATCAACGCGGCGAACAATATCTCGAACTACAATTTCATCAAATCCTTTAGCTATAATTTCAAGGGAGCTTTTGCGCTCTTCAATGTAGAGACGAAGAATCTCATCTAAAACCGGATAAGGAGGAAGGGTGTCCTGATCCAATTGATCTGGAGCCAACTCCGCAGAGGGGGCTTTTGAAATTGTATTTTTGGGGATAAGAACCTTTTTGCGGTTCATAAATTTGGCTAATTGATACACCTTCATCTTGGGCACATCGGATATAACAGCCAACCCACCAGCCATATCACCGTACAGGGTACAGTACCCCACAGCCAATTCACTTTTATTACCCGTGGACAGGAGAATTGCGTTAAATTTGTTCGAGATGGACATGAGCACCATACCTCGCGAGCGCGCCTGCATATTTTCCTCAGCAGTGTCTCTAGGGCGTTTCTTAAAGAGTGGCTTTAAGACATCCTCAGTCGCGGAAACAATTTTCTGTATGGGAATCGTATGAAACTCGATACCAAGGTTTAGCGCGAGCTCCTGAGCATCCGTCTTACTATGTTCGCTTGAAATACTAGACGGCAAGCTCACCCCCATCACATTCTCCTTCCCTAAAGCCTCAACAGCGAGAACAGCGACAACCGCGGAATCGATCCCGCCACTTAAACCGATGACCGCGCGTTGAAAACCTGATTTATGAGCATAATCTCGAAGCCCAAGCACTAAGGCGTCGTGGGTTTCTTGCATTTCACTGGGTTCGGTTAATTTAATGGGCTTGCCGGAAGTATCCACTACTTGAAGTTCCTCTACAAATGGTTCCATCGAGGCAATGACCTCTCCCTTTTTGTTGGTTACAAAACTACGACCATCGAATACCACCTGATCATTTGCGCCAACAAGGTTACAATAAATAACGGGAGCTTTTGTTCGTTTAGCACATGCTTGAGCAACTTTACGTCGCAGCTCATGTTTCCCAAAGAACCAAGGGCTGGCTGAGAAATTAAAAATGAAGTCTACATCTGTGTTAGCAAGCAGGGCAACCGGATCTATATGATACTCATAATGCTCCACGCTAAACTTAGCTGTCCAAATATCCTCACAAATAGTCAAACCGATGCGTTTGCCCTTATACTCAACCATAGTGGGCTCTTTAGCGGGCGTAAAATGGCGCTTCTCATCAAAGACATCATATGAGGGCAAAAGGCATTTATCCGCGAATTGCTGTACTTTGCCGTCTACACACCAGGCAACCGAGTTAAATAAGCCTTTTTTACCAGAAATCTTTCGTACGCAACCGATAATAGCTGGGACCTCGCCTATTTTAGCTGCAAGCGCACGGAGCGCCATGTCATTATCGTGGACAAACCGTTTTTTAAACAGGAGGTCTCGCGGCGAATACCCACACAGCACGAGTTCCGGAAAAACAACAACCTCCGCGCCTTGACGGCAGAGCGTTTCGTAGGATTGAAGAATTTTTTGAGAATTTCCGTAGAAATCACCAACGGTGGTATTAATTTGGGCTATTCCGATTTTCATTGCGTTAAGAAAAACAGCTTTTTAGATTCTATATTCCATGAATACACCAAAAGAAGTTATTAAACAATATTACGAAGAACTGATCCGCGGAGTGCGAGAAAAAAGCGTTGATTTGAAGAAATTGAATTTTGCAAGCGATATTAAAGTGACTGGATCCGACATGGAAATGGAAGGCGAAGAATCTGTCTCCATGGCATGGGCCGCGTTTACCCATATTTGTAACGCTATTACTATAGAGAAGCAATATTTTGATGAAAACTCGGCCTGTTCGATCATCACCTGCGAACCGGAAAATGGTGCTCCTGCCTCACGTTATGTTGAACAAGTAAGAGTCAAGAACGGCAAGATAAATGAGATAAATGTTATCTACGATACCGCCGCTTGGGCTAAGATTATTGGTAAAAGCCCTGCAGCCGTAGAATAAAGGATTATATTTGTGAAAGTTCTAAAGCTATTTATTTTATTAATGTTCTTTGGCATATGCGCCAAGGGGCACGCCTTATACCTAACCCTCGATGACGTTTTAGACCGTCTGGAGAATGAAAACCTGCAAGTACTGGTTCAACGTGAAGTGGTTGTGCAAGCATTGCAGTACTCCTACATACAACGCGCAAAATTACTTCCAACGGTTAATTTTCAAGCACAACAAACAAAAACCAGGAACTTTTTTACCGCGCTAGGGGGCACCCCACTCACCTCTACTTCACGAGCTTTTTACGGTCGCGTAGAGGGAACGCTCAGTCTCCTTGATATGCGTCGTTACGCCGATTTTGAACTAGCGAGACAAGGCCATAAGATATCCGAATTGTCTTACAAAGCCGTGATCCAGGAGATCATGAACCAAGGAGCTTTGGCCTATTACCTCCACTTGAGAAATCTCAACCGGGTAAAAGTGATTGATGCAAACATTGAGCGCGATAAACTTCTCTTAAACTTAGCTGAACACCAATTTAAAGGTGGCATAGCAACCCCACTAGACGTTACCCGCGCAGAAGTACGCTTGGCATCCGACGAAAAGGAACGATTACAGCAATTGACACTCGTTCGCCAAAGCGAATTACTATTAGTACAGCTATTAGGCCTAGAAGCGCATGAGCGCATAGAAACTTCTCAAGGTCTACCAGAGCCACAAAAGTTATCGAGCAAAATATACTGGTCTCCTGAAGAGGCGTTTAAGATGCGCCCGGACTACTTGAAGGTGGAAATGGATTTCAATCAGTCTAAATTTGATTATGAGGCCTCTTATTGGGATCATCTCCCTAAGCTGTCGGCTTTTGGCAACTGGGGTTATGCCTCTGTCGATGCCTTTAATGGTAAAGAAAAAGAGGTGTGGATGATGGGGCTTCAATTAAATATCCCCGTATTTGAAGGCTTCGCGATCCAATCTAACTCGATTAGCAAAAAGGCTGGCATGCGGGCACAAAAGTACACCTTGCGTGATTTTCAAAACAAGATAAAAACAGACTTTGTCCTAAACCAAGTCGACCTGCTGTCTCGCTTCGAGCAAATCAAAGTTGCGGTAAAACAACAATCTTTGGCTCAAAAAGAGTTGGATCTTGCCCAAGCACGTTTTGAAAGGGGTCTTGCAGGAAATCAGGAAGTTGTAGACGCGCAAACAAATGTAGCGGAAGCAGAAGATGGTCTCGTGGATTCGCTTTACCAATATTATGTAAGCGAGCTGGAATGGGCACGTAATATGGGCGATGTGCGCATGGTTCTTGATACTTAATCTAACTAAACTGAGTACAGAGGTGGATGTAGACGAAATCATATTAGCTTCCGGTTCACCCCGGCGGTCAATGCTCTTAAGGGACTTAGGCCTTTCCTTTCGAATCGAATTGCCTGATGTTACAGAATTGGAGGACCATGATGAATCCCCGGAGCTTATGGTCCTCCACAATGCCATCTTAAAAGCCGATTGTGTTGCTAAAAAATTCCCAAACGCACTCATTATAGCAGCGGACACCACCGTAGCCTTGGGAAATAAAGTTTTCAACAAACCTAAAAGCATGGCTGAAGCCTTTGCGATGCTAAAGGAACTTTCGGGCAAAACACATACAGTCTATACCGGGGTATGTTTAGTGAACGAGTCCACTGGACTGCGTATAAAACATTGTGAAAAGAGCCAAGTGACCTTTCTTGATCTGAGAGATCGTCTTATTCAACAGTACCATAGCCTACTCGACCCCCTAGACAGGGCTGGATCCTATAGTATTGAAGATCATAGAGATATGATTATCAAAAGCCATGTAGGATCTTTATCTAATATTATCGGTTTGCCGATTGAATTTTTGAGCGAGACGCTTCATAATTTGGGTTATCTGAAGCGTGCCGATAAGTGAATAAGGGCTTGATAACAAAAAGAAAACGTAAGCACAACAATACCCCGTGGCCAGAGTTTGACAAAAACACTCTCGAACGTGAGAGAAAATGGCCATGGCTCCTGTTGAGCTTGTTCTTGACGTTATTTATTCACCTTTTACTCGGTATTTTTTTTGAAGGGTATACCTTTAAGCAAGCCAAGCCCACTCCACCAGCACAGGAACTGGAACTCGTCCTCCTTCCAAAAGAAGAACCGGAGATGAAGTTTGTAGAAACAAACCCGGATGTTGCTTCCAATGAACCCGATGATACCAAAAATTACGCCGCCCGTTCACAACAGGCCGCACAAGAATTACCAGAAAATGGGGAATCCATATTGCCAAGATTAGAAGGAAAAGAGAGGGATTCTCAAGCCCTCATAGAATCGCAAACCATGATGGAACCGACGCCGCCCATGCCACAGGCTCAAGTCGCCCAAAATGAACCCGCCAAAGAGGTTCAAAAAGAAGAGGAAAACGCACCCGAAGGCAAGCCGGGGGAAAAAATCGCCGATTTTATGGAACAGCCAAAGGTCTCTTTGGAAAAGGATGGAACGATTGTGCTAAAATCCGATCAAGAAGCTAAACCTGTCGCGGAAAAAAAAGCGGAAAAAAAGGCCATTTCTGAAATTCGCCCACAGCCAAGGCCTACGCTTAGAAAAGCAGGCGTGCCCGCCCCCTTGTTACTCTCTGAAAAAGGTAGCGCCCCCCAAGGCATGATCGCCGCAGATGCGAAGTTTAGCCAATTCGGGCAATATGAACAACAGATGCTAGAAGCGATTGTTTACCAATGGCACATGCTGGCCAATCGATTAACTTTTTCATCACAAGACATCAATAGCGTTGTCGTACTTTCGTTTAATTTAGACAAAGCCGGAAACGTAAGTAATGTGACCATTGAAACCTCTACAGCCAGCTCTATGGCCACCTTGATTTGCAAGGATGCGGTACAATCAAGAGCTCCCTATGGCCCCTGGCCACCGGATATGATAAAAATACTTGGCGATCAGCAGCACATACGTTTTACTTTCCACTACCAATGACATCAAACAATCGAATGACGCACAAACACATCCCTTTAGGCAAAGGTGTTACCGTATTAAAAGAAGACGAACTCGGGCTCATTGCGCTTGAAAAGCCCGCTGGCATAAAAAGTCACCCTAATTCCGTTGAATTGGAAAGGGGTTGTCTGGTCCAAGCGAAATATGATGTTCAAAGGGAATGTTATTTTTGGAAGACGGTTAAAGAAGGCGAACCTGCAGTTGAAGAAAGGCTGTATTTATTAAACAGGTTAGACTCCCCAACCTCAGGAATCATACTCGTAACCTTTTTCAAAGCAGTTGCCGAAACGATACGGGAACTCTATAAAACGAGGCATGTTCACAAAACATACCACGCAATTGTAAAAGGGCAACCCAAGCAAATTTCCCTGACATGGACAGACCACCTGGAACGAACTCGCACGGAAAAAAGAGGCCATTTACGGGTACAGAAAGGCGGTCATTCTACTGCTATCACAAAGGTGAAACTGGAAAAGCGGGATCATAACGGTATTGGCATCTCGCTCCTTCGCCTAGAACCGCAAACCGGCCGCACCCACCAGTTAAGGGTTCAATCGGCATTGCGCCATCACCCTATAATCGGAGACAAGACATACGGGGACTTTAAACTCAACCGTGCCATCGAAAAGGCCGTTGAGCAAAAACGCCTTTATTTACACGCCACTGCGCTTTCGCTCGAATATCAATTAAGCGGAAAAACGTCTTTATTTGAAGTGGAATGCGCTCTTCCGGAAAGCTTTTCTGTTTTAATGGATTCAAATGCTCGCATTCGGCAACAATTATTGTCAATAAAGCCTTTAGTTTAACCTCACTGACGTTGAAGGCGGTTTATCCCGTTGACTCAATGTTCTATTACGCTTTACTGTTTAAACAAACAGGCCTCAAACTTTATATTTAGTGAAAAACGAAAAAACATGGTTAAATAAACGTGCCGCCGGAGTCCTGCTACACCCGACCTCTTTGCCCAGCGAGCAAGGAATAGGGTCACTCGGAACAAGTGCGTATCGATTAATTGATTTTCTGGCTGCCAGCGGGATGAAGTATTGGCAAGTATGCCCCTTAGGGCCTACCGGCTATGGAGACTCTCCCTACCAGTGCTTTTCAGCATTTGCGGGTAATCCCTATTTAGTAGACCTCAAAGAACTTGTTATGCACGGGTTACTGGCAGGCTCTGACCTCGCTCCCTTACAAAAGCTACCACATGATGAAGTCAATTTTGGCGAACTCTACAAGCTGTTTTGGCCTTTAATTAAGAAAGCTTTTCACTCGTTTCAAAAGAAAAAAGCCAATATAGAGACCTATGGAGACTATGATACATTTAAACAAGAAGAAGCACATTGGCTACACCCTCATGCGTGCTTTATGGCCTGTAAAGACCACTTTCATGGCATGCCTTGGCATGAATGGCCAAGGGCATACAGAACATTTGCTGAAGCCCAAAAGCGACCCTTGTTTTTATTCAATGAGCTGAGTGAACAAATCGAGGCCCATAAATTTTACCAATACCTTTTCCTAGGGCAATGGAAACTTGTGCGCAAGTATGCTCAAGAAAAAGGTATCGAAATCATTGGCGATATTCCAATCTTTGTATCACTAGACAGCTCAGATGTTTGGGCAAACGCGCATTTATTTCAACTTAATGCAAACGGTACCCCTAGCAAGGTTGCTGGCGTTCCGCCGGATTATTTTTCGCCAACAGGCCAATTATGGGGAAATCCCCTTTATGACTGGAAAGAAAAAGAAGGTGATGTTTTTAAATGGTGGCAGCTAAGGATTAAACATACGTTACGTCTGTATGACGTGGTTCGTATAGACCACTTTAGAGGCTTTGATACCTATTGGTCGATTCCGGCAGGATCAAAAGATGCCTCTGTCGGCAAATGGGTAAAAGGCCCAGGTAAAGCATTTTTCGATGCCATGAATAAATCGATGCCCGGCATCAAGTGGATTGCCGAAGATTTGGGGGACATTAATGATGATGTTCGAGAACTACGGGACTCCCTTGGGTTGCCTGGTATGGCGATTATGCAATTCGCATTCTCAAACGATTCCTCAAATCTTTATCTCCCTCACAATCTCTCGCGTAACTGCGTTTATTACCCAGGTACACATGACAATGATACCGCTTGGGGCTGGTACCGCTCAACGAGCCGGGAGTCTAGAGACCAGTTCAGGCGATACTTTAGAGTTTCCGGAGAGAGTATCCCATGGGATATGATTCGAGGCGTCTACCAAAGTGTCAGCAGATTGGTTGTTATTCCCATGCAAGACCTGATGAACAAAGGCCCCGATGCTCGCATGAACCTCCCCGGCAAGCCTGACGGAAATTGGAAATGGCGCTATACGGTTAATGAGCTGGAACGCTTGTTTGTAGACAGCGCGCATTATTTGCAAGAACTGGCTTCTTTATATTACCGCTAAGCGTCTTCTGCCAAGAACTTCACGATTTCTTTTAGAACTTCTTCTCCTTCATCCTCCAAAAGATAATGGCTGGCCTTTTCATAAACGTAAGTCTCAGCATTCTCAAAACGCTCTTTCCAGACCTTTAAAAAGTGCTGGTTGAAACAAAAGTCCTTTTTACCCCAGCAGATCAGCATAGCTTTTTCCTTTAACTGATGCAGTTTCTCCTCTATCCCTAATAATGTATTATAGGAAGGGTGTTTCTGATTCAGGGGGATATCTTGAACAAAACGCGCAATGGCGATACGGTTTGCCCAATTATTATAGGGGAAGAGGTAGCCGTCTTTTACCGCTTTGGGTAATTTTTTCTCGACCGCCATAAATGTGGCTGGCCTCGCAAAACCATTCAGGGCTCGTACGATCCATTCACCGATAATTGGTATACGGCACAGTCTTATTCTAAAAGGAATATGTTTTGAGCGAAAAGCAGCTGTGTTTAGAATAACTATCTTATCCAATTTATCAATATGCTTGAGTGCCGCGCCAATACCGATAGCGCCCCCCCAATCATGAACGATCAAATGAAAGCGTTCGATCTGTAAGTGCTCGATCAAGCGAGACAAATTATCAATATGGGTACTAAGCGTATAGCTATAATCTTGCGGTTTATCAGAAAGGCCACAGCCGATATGATCCGGCACGATGCAGCGATATTTATCACGCAGCCCCAACACAAGGTTACGATAATAAAAGGACCACGTGGGATTTCCATGCACCATAATAACCGGTGTGCCATTACCTTCATCCAGAAAGTGCATCCTATGAAGAGGATCTACTTTAAAAAAGTCTCTGTCTCTTAAAGGAAAAGGATATAGCTTTCGTATGTCTTCAGGAAGCTTTCGCATAAAATAGTATATAAAGTAAAAGAAAAATTACTTTTCTTTTTTAACAAACTTGCTTTCCGTCCCTGAGACCAGGCGTTTGATGTTTGCGTAATGCCTCAAGAGAATAAACACTGCTAGACCCCAAGCAAAATAAAGTGCCCACGGATTATTATTCATTAAAAACCAGGTACTGAGCGGGAGCGTCGCACCAAAAACAATGGATGCCAAAGAAACATAACGAGTCGAATAAAATACAATCAACCAAGCAATTATTCCTACAAATACAACGAGTGGCATAAGCGCTATAAGCCCCCCAATGGTTACCGCTACGCCCTTCCCTCCTCTAAATCCCATGAAAATAGAGAAACTGTGCCCAACGATTGCCCCTACTAGTCCAATAAAACCAAGGGCAAAGGGATCGTCTACAAAACCAGATGTGCAAAGCATGGGCCATCCCGCAGCAATAAAACCCTTGATGACATCTAGTCCAAAAACGATGTTTCCGGCAGATTTACCCACCAATCGTTTCACATTCGTGGCTCCTGCATTCTTACTACCCTCCTTGAAGAGGTCTATACCGTGCCTTTTGGCTATAATTTGAGCAAAGGATATTGAGCCCAAGACATATCCGACAACAATACTTATAAAATAGATGAACATAACTGCTTCTTTTTTAATCTCTAATACTTAATACTAATCAAAGCTTGATCATTTGGACAAGCACAATGCCAGCATTTTCGGCTAGCTCGCGAAAGGCCTTATCACTTAATTCCGTATCCAGTTCAAATACAGTCATTGCTAGGCCATCGTTCTCGCAGCGACTTAAAGCCATATTAGCGATATTTACCCCATCCATACCAAGGATAGAGCCGACCATACCTACGACACCTGGCACATCTTTGTTTCCGATTAACAATAAGTGCCCATCAGGCCTAAACTCCAGTTCATATCCATTCATATGAACAACTCGAGGATTATGCTGTTTGCCAATAAGGGTTCCCTCTAGGCTCCATGTCTTGCCATTCTCGTCAATTGCCTCCACGCGGATTAAATCCGTGAAATCAGCCTCATCACTTGAGTTCGTTACTTTAAGGGAAATGCCCAGTTGTTTGAATTTTGCGGGTGCATTGACATCATTAATATACTCCCCGCAAATATTCTTTAAATAACCCCGCTGAATGGCTCGTGTGAGGGGCAATAGGTCCATTTCAGTTAACTTACCCCAGTAGGTGACTTTGAGTTGCTCGATGTCCTTACCGGTCATCTGTTGCAACATATGTCCTAACCTTTCGCCCAATGAAAGGTAAGGGCGGAGCGTCTCCAGGGTTTTTAAGTCAATAGACGGCATATTCAGGGCATTTCTGATCATGCCTCCACGAAGGACAGAAGTAATGGCCTCGGCTACTTCCAGTCCAACGCTCTCTTGAGCTTCTTTTGTAGAAGCACCCAGGTGAGGTGTCAGGACAACATTCGGTAAATTGCGCAATTCGCTATCTTTTGAAAGCGGCTCATTTTCAAAAACATCTAGCCCTGCTGCGGCGACTTTACCAGATTTAACCGCTTGGATGAGTGCAGATTCCTTTATAATACCACCACGAGCACAATTGAACACTCGCACCCCCTTTTTCATTTTTGCAAATGCGCTTTCATCCAGCAAATACTGGGAATCTTCGGTTAAGGGCACGTGTACCGTGATATAGTCCGCGTTCTTAAAAAGATCATCTAGAGAAACCATGGTAACTCCAATTGCGCTGGCTCTTGTTTTTGTTAAAAAAGGATCATACGCCAATACGTCCATTTCAAATGATTGTGCACGCTTGGCTACCTCCGCGCCAATACGTCCCGCACCAATAACACCAAGCACTTTTCCGCGCAGTTCATTTCCAGAGAACGACTTTTTGTCCCACTCCCCTGCCTTCATCGATTGGTTTGCTTGAGGAAGTAAGCGAGCAGAACACATAATGTGGGTAAAAGTAAGTTCGGCCGTTGCGATAGTATTTCCTGTCGGCGTATTGAGCACAATAATACCCTTTTCAGTAGCAGCTTCTAAATCGATGTTGTCTACCCCTACTCCTGCGCGCCCTATAACACGCAAATTGCGGGCAGCATTAATAATAGCAGCAGTAACTTCAGTGGCACTGCGCACAATGAGGGCATCAATGCCTTGTACTTGGCTGATTCTCTCTTCAGGAGAAGCTTCGTACTGCTCAATCACCTCCAGGCCATTTTGTTGTTTTAGGTAATCAATACCAGTGGAAGAAATACGGTCAGCGACTAAAATTTTCATAAGGGCTAGTTTTGTTTAAACCCTATTATAAAACGCAGCAAAAGTAAACCGAATGTGTCCGTGTTATTCCTCCTCTATTTCCAAATCGCTACCCTTGCTCAAAAAATAAAACAGATAAGCCGCGATAAACAGCTGGTATAATAATAAATTTCTTTTCCGAGAGGTTAAATCACTTGTAAAGACGAGATGAGATAGGGTTGTAATTAAAAAAAACAAGGCTTCTCTTTGTGAAGAATTCCTCAGATATTCCCGTTGTATTTTTTTATAATTGATGTGTGTCAGAAATTTCACGAGCAGATTCTGCTGATTATTGGAAATGACAGTTTGTAGTTGTTGATTAGACTGCTTGGACGGCAAATCAAGCAATAAAGGCTTGGGGGAAACAATCTGCTTAACCTTCCATTCTTTAAGCTTATTATTTCCCCTTACGAGCACCTTATAAATTTCCTGCACCGTGTCTTTATTGAGCAAACCGAAACCTTTTTCACCAATAACATCCACATGGTGATTTACAATCCGCATGTGCTCATTCAGCTGATATTGAAAAAACTTTTGCGATAATTTATTATTTTTAATTTCATTTTCTAGCACTTCAAGATTTGAATGAGAGAACGCATCCTCGTGGTATAATTTGAAGATGGCAAAAATCAATTGCAGGGCTAATTCTTGGCTTTTGTAACCACAATTGCCCACCTCTTGTCTTTTATCCAGTAAATGTCGGATCATTTTTAATTGGAAACGCGTTTCTATTTCAGTCTTCTCGTCTACTATAGTTAGATGTTTCTGCGTTGGCCAATTTTCAAAATCGTTTTTATTGATTTCACATAAAAGAATACCTAATTTTCTGCGCTCATTTTTTTGTGAAGTTTTCGGAAAACCATCGCCCCCACCATCGCATAAATAATCATAGTAGCCATTGCCATCTTTAACAACCACGTGAAGGCGTAAATGCCTGACACCCTTCCACTTAGTTCGCTCAAGACGCTCAAAATAGATGCAGATACTTATTTTGTTGCCATTGTTAAATCTAACTTCGCAAAAATGACCTGCATTTTTAAATACAGCTAAAACTCTTTTTGCAACCATCCGGTCTGGAGTACCTCTTTCTAGAGATGCTGGATCAGTAAAGGATTGTAGTGACTGAACTAGTAACTGATACATATGCCTTGTTCGCCCGCCTTCAGAAACATCCAATAAGTTTCCTAGCTTGCAAGCATGGGCATATATCTCTTCATCCAAAGGCTTAACCAGTTTGGGGTATTTAGTCAAAAGAGTATTGCTATCAATTGTATGCTCAGTATTTCTTTTTTGTTCCGGAAATACAGACATGCCTAGCTTCTTTATCACTGTTTGAAAAAAAGCCTCCTGATAGAATGAATTATTCTCAGAAACGCAAAGTGCCTCATAAAGCCAATCGTTTCCATAGGTTCGCTTCAATTTTGCACCATTTTGAACGAGGCTAATAAAGTGCTCTGCTAATAATAGATAAGCGGCGAGATTTAGTGGCGTACATTTATAAACGTCCGGAACATTTAGGGAAAATCCTCTTATAGCCATTGCTTTTGTGAGATCGCTAAATACGGCAAAAGAAAGATCTCTATAGCGCATGTATCTGTGTAAGATTGTTTCTCCATCTTTGTACGCGTTCAGGTGGGTAACAGGTAGATTAAATAGCTGATTATAATATCTTTTAGCATTCAGCGATCTCTCGCTGTGTATCATTTTGGGCAATGCCCAAACGATGCGTGTGGCCAGGGTATTATGCTCTTTATTTTTAAATTCATTCGCTAAGCCATATTGTTTAAACATTTCAGCCAGCCAGCAGTAAACAAAAAAGACATTCCCTTTTGAGGCGTAACTGTTATTCAAATACTTGGATGCCCACTTAATAAATTCTTTTTCTGTAAATTTATTTTTCGAAAGCAAACCCCACTCCACTTCCTTAACATTACCAAAAGGAGGAGCATCTTTTGTATTTCTACAAAACTCTATTGCCCATTCTCGCAATCCTTTTTCATTTAAAGAAAAATGACCGGACTTCCCTACCTCGCTCATTTTATAGGATATTGCTACTAAATGATCACTCTTATGCGTTTTTTGTCCATACTGCACCTTGTATTTACCAAATTTTTCATATTCGCCAAATATATGTACCTCTTTGCCGTTCTTTAATTGTACCTCATGCTGATCTCCTGCAAAAAAGGAAAGTTTCAGGGAAATGGGTAAATTCCCGTTCCCTTTTGAGGTTTCAGTAAACTGTACTTTTATCAGGGGCCTGTTACCCCTGGGTGGGAATTGATTAGGAGGGGTATTCATAAATCGTTTTCCTCATTAATACAGGTTTTTCAGCCTACACCGACAATAAACCTACCGCATTCCCGTCAATACCTGAAACTTTGCCCCCATATGACTTGGATGCAGGAGCTGTTGGAGAGATTTTTTATCAGGATCAAATCCCATGGGATTTTTCGTTATAATGCGCTCAATTTCCTTTGTTGCATAGTGAACAAAAAAGCCTTCTTGGCGATGGATACGCGTTTTACGAAAATTATTTTTATGTAGAATAGACTCTAATCGATCCCAACAGATATGGCAGGTGATATCCTTTTCTCCTGGGTTATCAATTAAATCACTATCCTGTTTATGGTGGTGGTAGGTACGCGCTGTGCCCTGTGGGGTTTCATTTACTAACGTCTCCCAAGGAAGGCCGTAGTCAAAGAACATCAATAGCCCATTCCATGCCTGTTGGGTAATTTTGTCAAAAAGGGTTTCCGCATAATAAGGAATATCTAGTTGATATCCCTCTACAGCTTGTTTAGGCAACATCTCTATAAAAGGCCTCAGTTCGGGCGATGCTTCATCTAGCATAATTTCCTCCAAAGAACCCTCTTTGAGGCAGATCGCTCGCTCCCTCCAGAAACTGTCTTTATAGACAAGCCGAAAGAAGGGTTGAGCATCTAATAGTTCATTTGAAAAAACAACGGCTCTTTCGGGAATATTAATTTCATCATCGACACGGAAAACTAAGCCTTCCTTAAACGGGTGATCTACATTAGCCAAGAGAGACTCTTCGGGCTCTGCCCCTATTTCGACAAAGGTATACTCTTGCAACTCATCTGTGTCTCCTAATAAATTACGCGCCGCCGTTGCAACCAATCGCGGAAAAATATGGTTTATACTGGAAGATGTGTAGAAATCCGTATGGGGACTATAGCCTACTCTACGCTTGTTTTTGCGATAATAACCCAGCTCTGGATGGTATAATACTGCCTTAATATAATCGGGGTAACTTAAGCAATCAGCTTTAGCGATACTTTTTAAATAGTCATAGATACTCATGATTTCAGGTAAACCTCCAGTTCGTTCAATGTTCGTTTAACAGCCCCTTCATTTTTCTGAAAACACGTGCGAGCATTTTGCCCCATCACTATCCGCTTGTGACCATCCTGGATTAATTCAAACAAGGCCAGAAAGAGTTCTTTAGCGTCTTTTACGGAAAGCGCTCCTTTTTCATTCAACAAGTCTCTAGCAAATAAGCGAAAATTACTCATATCCGAGCCAAATACGATGGGCATGGCCAAAGAAGCAGCCTCGATAGGGGTCTGTCCTCCAATGTTTGGCGGAAGGCTCTTTCCAATAAAGATAATATCGCCAACCTGTGTCAGTATACTGAGCTCCCCAGTCGTATCTCCCACATAGATAAAGCACTCCTTGCCTGCCTTTTTGCTATCGCTACGAAAATGGAAAGAAAGGTCTTGTTTCTCTAGAAACTGCCTGATCTCATTACCTCTTTCTGCATGTCTTGGAACGAGTAAGAGGCGGCAATTCACGCCGATATCCAAGGCCTTCTTCAGAATAAGTACCAGCGCTTCTTCTTCCCCTGGCCAAGTTGAGGAACCCACGATAACTAAGGGTTGCGCAAGATCCTTTTTATGAAAGAAGCCCATTTCTGATTTCAGAATATTGCGATCTGAATAAGGCATCGGGTTAACAACAGCGGCATCAAATTTAATATTGCCGGTTAAATGCACCTTGTTTGAGGCCGCACCCAATGCAATAAAACGATCTCTGTCCTGACTATTGGACGCTAAAATAAGATCCACCTGGCGAATCACAAAACGGGCGAAGGTTGCCAATTTCTTGTATCGTTTAAAGGAGCGGTCTGATAAACGCGCATTCATCAAAATGACGGGTATCTTGCGCACGTGTGCCTGGTGTAAATGCTCCGGCCAAAGTTCGCCCTCCATCAATATAACTATATCCGGTTGGATACGACTCCAGGCAATCTTACTAAAAAGCCAGAAATCCAGGGGAAACAAACCAATTTCAGTTACCATATTGGGGTACATTTCTAAAGCCAGTTTGTAAGCCGTGCTAGTCGTAGTAGTGAGCACAACATCGATATCTCCCCGATCTTTCAATTGTTCGAGGAAAGGTTTGATCGCTCTCATTTCCCCAAGGCTTACGGCTTGTATCCAAACCCTTTTTTGCTTAGGGTTATCTTTGCCTTTAGGTTTAATAAAGCCGAAGCGATAACGAAAATCTTTCCCGTACCCGCCCCTTTTAAACATTCTCTTCAAATAATATGGTAGCGATAAGAGTAAAACTGGAAAAAATAATAGCCGGTAGAGCCAAATCATCGATGTATAATTGAGTTATTAAATTAATCTATATAAATATATGCCAAAAGACCAATCAATCATGCTCCGGAACAAGAGTAAATCTCTTTCTCAAACAGTCTGGATGTTGCTATTTTTATTTATAACCACAATCTGTTTTGGAAAATGCGAGTGGCCTCAGGATAATAGTGATCTTACGCCTGACCCCAGTGTCACTTTTGGATGTCTGGATAATGGCTTTCGATACGCTATCAAACATAACGAAGAGCCTCCTGGTCGGGTTAGTTTTCGATTATACGTTAATACCGGTTCGCTCATGGAAAAGGATTCTGAACAAGGTATAGCCCATTACCTCGAGCACTTAGAGTTTGAAGGCAGTACGCATTTCCCTCCCGGAGAAATGATTAAGTATTTTCAGCGCATAGGAATGTCCCACGGAGCAGATACCAATGCCCACACCTGGTTAGATGAAACCGTATATAAATTAGATTTGCCCGATCACACAGATGAATACTTAAAAAATGGCTTTACCGTCATGAGAGATTTCGCGGGGGGGCTAGACCTTCATGAGGACATCATTAACAGAGAACGCGGTGTCATTCTTGCGGAAAAACGCCAACGAGACTCTGTTTTTTATCGCACGTATGTTGCGCAGCTGAGCTTTCTCCTCGATGGCACCCTTATCCCAAAGCGTTTACCTATTGGGAAAGAAGAAAACATAGAAGCGTTTGCCCTTCCAGATTTTCAACGTTTTTATAATGAATGGTATACGCCTGAAAGAATGCTATTGGTGATTGCTGGTGATATTAGCCCCAAGGAAATAGTGCCCTACATTAAAGAATATTTTTCTTCACTAAAGTCAAAAAATCCCCCTCAAGCTAGCCCGGCTCTAGGGGAATTGAGTAACCAAGGCAAAACCGTTGCGTTGCTACACTCAGAGCCGGAAGCAGAAGAAACAAATGTAGCTATTCACAATGTTGTTCCCTTTCCCTATAACTCAGACTCTAAAGCACGGTTTGTTGAGGAACTCTCGGTATCTGTAGCAAATGTAATGATGAATCGACGTCTCTCTATTCTCAGCAAGGAAAAGAATGCTCCTTTTACCGTTGGTGCCAGTTATACAACCGAACTAGTAAACGCTTGGATGATCTCTGCGATAGAGCTCACCTGCCAACCCGATAAGTGGGAAGCATGCCTAGGCCTAGCAGAGCAAGAACTACGCAAAGCTCTTGATTACGGCTTCACTAAAAGCGAATTTGAAGAGGCAAAGGCAGTTATCTTGAATGATTATCAACAAGAAGCCGATCAAGCAAAGACGAAGCGATCCCCTACACTCGCCAACGAAATAGTAAAGGAAATTTCCGGTGGCTTAGTTTATTTATCTCCCGAACAAAAATATACGCTTGCGCAAGAAGCCTTTACGATAATCACTCCGGCATCAATTACAGACGTTTTTAGAAAAGCATGGAATCAGCATAGCCGGTATATCTTTATTAGCGGTAATTTATCTCTGAAGAACCCGGAGCAAGAAATCCTTAAGGTTTATGAAAACAGCAAAGCCACTGAGGTAATCGCACCCATTGAAAAAACGATTTTAGAGTTTAAATACACAGATTTCAAAGAACCGGGCAAAGTGGCCAGTATCGTTTATCAGGATGATTTAGATATTTACCAAATCCGTTTTCAAAACAACGTTTATCTCAATCTAAAAAGTACAAAATTTGAGGCAAACACCATACAAATTTCAGTACGCTTTGGGGGCGGTCTGCTTGAATCCATAAAAGACAAGCCTAGACTAGATGTACTCACCAACATGACCTTCATTCAAGGAGGCTTACAAAAGCATAGTATAGATGAGTTAACCACGATTTTCGCAGGCAAAACCGTGAGTGTAAACTTTCGAGTAGATAATGATGCGTTTGCGTTGTCAGGAATAACTTCTCCGGTAGACTTGCGTGACCAACTAAACCTCATGCTAGCCTATATTATTGAGCCGGGATACCGAGAGGAAGCATTGCGCCAAGCTCATAAAGAAATTGACCAGCTTTACATTCAATTAGCTAACACACCTGAGGGCATTATGCAAAACCAAGTAGCCCGTTTAATTACAAGTAACGACAATCGTTTCGGCTTCCCTGAAAAAGTTGTTCTTCTGAGTTACACCCTAGATGACGTTCGCGATTGGCTAAATGAGCCTCTATCCAACGGATTTATGGAAATTTCTATTGTAGGAGATTTTGATATAGAAGCCGCCATTAGAGACGTAGCACTTACTTTTGGTACCTTACCTGAAAGAAATAAAATCAAACCAAATTTTGAAAAAGAACGTCTAGTTTATTTCCCCAAAAACATACATGAAAAAACTTTTCTCTTAAATAGTGAAATCCCCAAGGCGCTTGTCGCCATCTATTGGCCAACGGATGATACTTGGGACATTTCACAAACACGTAAATTAGGTATACTCGCCAATATTATTGATGAAAGATTACGAATAGAGTTGAGGGAGAAAATGGGAGAAACGTACACTTCTTTTGCGATGATTGATGCCAGCGAAACATTTAAAGACTACGGGTACTTGTTGGCTATTTCAATTGTAGACCCCGAGAATATCGATATTATCGCAGATGCCACGTTAAAGGTGACTCAAGATTTATACGCCAATGGCATTACAGAAGATGAATTTGAGCGGGCCATAAAACCAACGATCAACAATGTAAAGGTTTCAGCACGAAATAATAAATACTGGCTGAATCTCGTTTTAGGGCGCTCTCAGGAATATCCGCAACGACTGGATTGGGCCAGAAATCGCCTTCCTGAATTTCTATCCTTTACCGTAAAGGATATCATGGATGTGGCCAAATCGTTTTTAATTAACAAAGACGCCTTATTAGTCAAAATTACCCCTGCAGGCAACTACGATGAAGATGCCGCTCAACCGATTAACCCCAAAGACAACAAATCGCAATGAGACAACCCCTATTCTCACGTTACACAAATCTAAATGGCTGGATAATTTGCCTCCTGTTTATCATTATCCTAACAACTATTACCCAATATATCGCGCGCAGTCCCTTGGTGGGAGTGGATGATGCCAATATATATTTTGTATATGCTAAGAACTTTGTTAATGGGCATGGCTTTGTCTATAACATCGGCAGTGAGCATGTTGAAGGATTCTCCGCCACCTTATGGGTATTTGTCTGCGCCCTAGGCTTTTTAATAACGGATAACCCCGAGTTTTTAATTCTGTGTTTTAATGTCGTTTGCGTAACAATACTCGTTTTTGCCTACCTGCATTTTTTCAAAACCAAACTTGTAAACCTTTTTCACGACAAGCCATTCACGTTTAAAATTTTATTCTGGGGATTTTTATTCACGCTTATATTTGAACTTCCTTTTTGGTTCTGGACAACCATATCGCTGATGGAACCTGCTTTGTGGGCTCTCATCATCAATGGATCCATGCTCGCACTTCTTCACTTTATTCATTTAGACGAAAAAGATCAGATCTCCAAAATAAAAAACTACGCGTGGGGATGCTCGTTACTGATTATATTCGTTGTGCTAGGACGCCCGGAAGGGATGGCTTGGGGATTGATTATTCCAACTTTGTTTTTGGCTAACGTATTTTTTGTTAAAAACAGAAGCAAAGGACAACTCGCATGGTGTCTATTACCTTTCGTATCTTATTTAGTAACAACCGGAATTTTAGTCAGTTGGCGAGTGTATTACTTCGGGTACCCGCTACCTAACCCTTACTACGCAAAGGTTTCTTCGGATATTTGGTACAATATAAACAATGGGCTCTTGTATCTTCTTGATTTTGTTCAGGGGAATTATTACATTCCGTTGGTTATTTTATTTTTAAATTTGTGGGGTTGGCTTTATGTTTACAAGCGCTTTAAGCATAGCGGTGAATTAGCTGCCATCGATCGCGCGTATTTAACGCTCTCCTGCTTTCTCTTTTGCCCTATCGCTTTCAACATATATAAAGGGGGCGATCATTTTGAGGGCTATCGCTTCTTGCAAACAATATGGCCCATGCTTTTCTTGGCCTTTGTATACTTTGTTGCCCTTTCTAAACAAACGGTGGATCGAACCGTATTATTTTCTCTAGGGCGCTTGAGGCCATACGTGTACGGTTTTCTCATCGGGCTTTTTTTCATGGCCGGTGTCCATGTTTGGGTAAATTGGTATGAGCGTAACCCTTTTATTATACGATTGTCTCAACAAGGTCGTGTTGCGGGTGTCTTTCTTGAAAACTTGTTTAAAGACCGGAAAGCGGGTTTGCCAACGCTAGGGATTATTCCCGCCGGGGGTTATAAGTACGGGTACAGCGGGATGGTGTATGATTTAATTGGATTGAATCTTACGTCTATCGCGCATAATGGCGCTTCCCACACGGGCGAATGGCACCATGCAGCTTTTGAGCAAAAGGATTTCTATCGGCTAAAGCCCGATATACTCTCCCCACGCATTGTTATCGGCGAACCAAAGACATGGAATATCGCGGTAACTGAAAAGTTTTTTGTGAATCGCTATTTAAAGAATTTGGCTTTGTATAAGCGTTTCTGGGATAACTACCGTTTTGTCTTTATTCAGAACAAGAATATGCAAGCGAGCTACAACACATCTGATATCACCGGAGCATTTGGTGTCATGGTTTTCTTGAAGAACGATTTGTACGAAGAACTTAAGAAACGCGATGACGTTCTGATGTCGAACATAAACGTCATCTTCCCCGAGGGACTGTATATGGAAGATCCGGTACCCGAAATTAGCCAATAAGAGCTAGTCCATAAACAAATTGAGCTGCTGTTGAGAGGACGCTTCTTCCTCGACAGCGCTTTGTTTTATTAAAACACGATCTTTACGATAAGGTGTTTTTTTAAGATGCTGGCGAAGGCTCACACCTTCATTTTCTAATTCAGCAAGTACTTCGTTGGCACGGTCAATAACGGATTTCGGAAGACCGGCAAGACGAGCCACCTGTATACCGTAAGACTTATCCGCCGCACCGGGGATGACTTGCCTTACAAAAATAATTTCATCATTCCACTCTTTAACCGAAACAGAGAAGTTACGTAAACGGGGAAGTGAGCTTTCCAGCTGTGGCAGTTCATGATAATGGGTAGCAAAGAGTGTACGAGGACCCTCTGCCTCATTACTATGTAGGTGCTCAACCACTGCCCATGCGATGCTCAAGCCATCATAAGTGCTGGTACCTCGGCCAATTTCATCCAGAATGATGAGGCTTCGATTCGTGCAGTTGTTTAAAATATTAGCCGTTTCGTTCATTTCGACCATAAATGTGGAATTGCCACGGGAAAGTTCATCACTGGCACCAACTCGGGAAAAAATCCTATCTACAATACCAATGCGGCATTCGCTTGCGGGAACCCATGAACCTATTTGCGCCATAAGCGTAATCAAAGCAACCTGGCGAATATAAGTGGATTTACCGGCCATATTTGGCCCTGTGATAACAGCAATTTGATCCTGAGAAGCGCTTAAATAAGTATCATTAGGTACAAATTTATGGCTGCCACCCAAGCCAAGACGAGTCTTACTGAGCATCTGCTCAATAACAGGGTGTCGTCCTTGTTTGATATCAAGCGCATCGCTTTCATCCAACATGGGGCAACAATAATCCCAGTCTCGCGCAACTTGAGCCCAACCGGTAAACAAATCTATTTCGGCGAGCGCTTCAGCTGTTTCTGCCAATTTGCTGCTGTGTTCAAGCACTTGAGCGAGCAGTTCATCATACAAAGCCTCTTCGCAGCGCAACGCCTTTTCCTCTGCTTCCAAAATTTCTTTTTCCTTGGCTTTAAGTTCCTCGGTGTAATAACGCTCGGCATTAGTCATGGTTTGTTTACGGACATAATGACTGGGCACGCGATCGATATTCGATTTCGTGACCTCGATAAAATAGCCGAAGGACCCGTTATATTTAACGCGAAGATTCTTGATACCGCTTGCTGATTGCTGCTGATGTTCAAATTCGGTAAGCCAGTTTTTGCTATTATGGGTCAGATCCAGCAAACGATCCAACTCTTTGTCATATCCCTTTTTGATCACTCCGCCTTCCTGCAGTTTCGTAGGCAGCTCTTCATTTAAAGCGCTTATTAGCAAATCGCACAATGCTTCAAATGTCGTGATTTGATTAGCCAGAGCTCGAACGCTCATTCCTTCAAATTCAGTCAATAACCTATAGATATCCGGCAACAAAGCTATCGTATCACGAATGCCCGCAAGCTCACGCGGATTACGAGAACGGTTTTGGAGTCGTGTCAAAATACGAGTAATATCTCTTAATTGAGCCAGCTGTTCTCGGAGTTGCTCGGCTAACGAAACTTCTTCCACAAATTCACCGACACAATTTTGCCTGCGTTTTAATTCAAGGATATCAATAGCCGGAGTCGCTAAAAATTGTTCCAATAAGCGGGCTCCAGCTGCCGTCACCGTGGCATCCATTGCCTGAATCAGTGAGCCTTCGCGAGTATTTTGACTGGAAGAAAATATTTCCAGATTACGTAGTGTAGCAGGATCCAGGATTAAAGAGCGCTCGCTCTTATATTCACGTATACTAAATAAATTTCTTGGGCGGCTACATAAGCTCTCTGTAGCATAATAGACTAAAGCGCCCGCGGCTCCTAAAGCATTATGCTTATGTGCTATGCCAAAGCCATCTAGGCCTAGAACACCTAATGTTTCGATGACAGTACGCGCGCCACTAACAAGGTCAAACTGGAAGTCAGCCACATGGGAAATTACCCTTTCTTGAGAAAAGTAATTAAACTTCTCCATAAAATCCTCACGCCATGCATCAGACTCCCAACTTTTGTGCGCCCATTCAGGCAGAACAATCTCCTGAGGGTCAATTGAATAAAATACTGAAAGAAGATTATCGTAATTCTTATCCGAAGCGATTTGAAAGTCGCCGGTAGATAAGTCGAGCCAAGCTGCCTGCAACTCTTGATCAACAAACGTGATCGCAAGCATATAATTATTACGAGAGGCTTCTAATTGAGAGGATTCAATACGTGTGCCTGGTGTTAGCATACGGGTAACTTCCCGTTTCACAAGCTTACCAGGTTGTGGTGAATCGACCTGATCGCAAATAGCTACTTTTTTACCCATGGCGAGAAGCTTATTAACATAAGTTTCGGCAGCATGGTAAGGGATCCCGGCCATCGGATTTCCGTTACGATGAGTTAATGTGAGACCAAGCAGTGATGATGCCTCCTTTGCATCCTCCAAAAAGAGCTCATAAAAGTCTCCCAAACGAAAAAGAAGGAAAGTGGCAGCAGGTAATGCCTCTCGAATAGAGAGGTATTGCTGCATCATAGGCGTAAGTGTACTATTATTCTCTTTTATCATAATCAGATGACACCCGTGAAATTTAATTACACATATGCGCATTTGCAATAATGGAATGGCTATTGCCTTGCCCAAGCCTCCAGGAAAACCTGCTAAGCCATACGTTTGGCTGTCGTTTGAACTTAGAGATCGGTAATATATAACCATAGGGTCCCCAAAAATAGAAACGATATGTGATGAATAAATGCGTGGCCTTCGAAGCCAAGCAACAGATATTAGTAGAGGTAGCTTTCATTATACAAACAATAGTTTGATGGGTTAACGTTGATCAGTAGGTTGGGTATTCTTTGAATGAGGAAATTCAAAGGCCAAGATTGTAATATAATAATTTCATAACAGTCAATTATTTTCTGTAAAAAAACTAATAAAAAAGCCTATTATCGTGTTTTAATTTTACAAAAGCGCCAATTTCAGGCAAACTATGCTCAGCTCTCATTCCTACTGTCCAAAATTATTTACTTTTCTATAGTTGTTGGCGTGTGGCATAGTTAATTTTTCCTAGAACTGATTTTTGAATGAAAAAGAGATCCTTGCCCTTATATTTTTTAGCCATGCTTTTTGCGACTACGTCCTTAATGGGAAAGGAACGCGGGAAACATGTAGATAACTTTGCCAGACTCTATGATGAGCGCTTGCGATCCTGTGTTGTGGTGCAATACACGGTTAAATATTACTTAGATCAAGAAAAGAAAGTGGTGAACGGGGTTGTCATTGATAATGAAGGGACAATCGTCCTCAACAGTTTTGATATACCGAACAACGTTTCAATAGAGCAGCTTTCGGACTTCAAAGTATACCCTTTATGGAAGCGTTCTCAAGGGCATGAAGCCGAATATTTAGGATCTGACAATCTCCTGGAGCTTCATTATCTGAAGGCAAAAGGAGATGTGGTGAAGGAAATGAAGTCCATTCGTGATTATAAAAGCGCCACTGCAAAACAAGGCGATCCCGTGTGGGGAATCAGTGTGCTTGAATTTCAAAATGATTGCTATGAGAGTGCGCTGCATCGAAGCCAAGTGAGTTTTATTGACCATTCGCCCTACCGTGTCGGCTGGGCACAAAGCTTTGTGTGTACCGCGGGAATGCCTACGTTTAACCGAAAAGGCGAATTTGTGGGTTGGGGAATTTTACCCCTAAACTCTCCCTATCAAATCGATATTAATGGCCAAAAGTATATGACCCAGCTGACTCCTAGTGGACGAACCGAACGTTTCTTATTTGCGGAAGACTTCTTTCACTACCTAAAGGGCGCTCCTAAAAACATAGGCGGAGATCCTATTCCGTCCATTGGTGTTATTGGAGCAGACCCCTTGAACCCGAAAGCGCTCGCATTTTTCGGGCTAGAGGAAAGTTCTGGGATTGTTATTGGCAACGTTGTGGAAAATAGCCCGGCCAGCAAATCCGGTATACTGCCCGGGGATATTATATTAGGTATCGATGGACTCCCAATACCCTTTTTTGCCGCATCATACGCATACCCGGAGTATCTGGCACTGCTCATTCGAGAAAAGAAAATCGGTGACAAGGTAACCTTTCAAATCTTTAGAAACCGAGAAATAAAGGATTTCGAAGTCGTTATAGAAGCTGCCGCTAAAGGTCTGAGCCAAGCGAAACGGGAATACCTGCCCGAGTACGGCATAGCACTTAGGGAGTATACCTTGGATGATGGCGTTAAGCGCAATGTATTCAAAGCGGATGCCGGAGGCGTAATTGTTGATTTTGTAAAGTATAACAGCCCCGCGGATGATGCCAGCGTTAAGCCGGGAGACTGGATTAAAAGAATAGATGACCATGAGGTTACGAATTATGCAGATGCCATAGCACTCATTCACACAGCAAAAGACGACACCAGTCGAAAGTATTTTATATTGCTTGTACAACGGGATAATGAGACAAGGGTATTGAGAATACGAAAATAAAAGGGCACATGAAGCACAGTTTGGAACAATTAGTTGGCCACTTGGGCAAGTTGAAAG
>Ga0210050_1001133_pt1 | contig 30126 bp, 24 predicted proteins | sample CryGey132114_all_FD_185463 | JGI IMG/M metagenome (GOLD analysis project Ga0210050, IMG submission 185463) | Groundwater microbial communities from aquifer - Crystal Geyser CG22_combo_CG10-13_8/21/14_all (SPAdes) (version 2) | ecosystem: Environmental > Aquatic > Deep subsurface > Groundwater ... | reverse complement strand
ATATGGAAAAATATTTTTGAAAAAAAAGATATTAAAATAAAAGACCAAGAAATTTTAAATGAAGAAAATGGCGGTAAAATAGGTATGCGCGGAGGCAGAATTTTTTATTATGACGCGAAATATAATTGGTGGAGCAGAAATGGCGCGCCTGATAAAATGCCGCAAGATGAGCCCGGCGGGCCTGACAGCGAAGTATTTTACGACTTTGGTGAATATATACATAATAAAAAATTTGGAGAACACTGTCATCCGAATTGCGAATGCGGACGATTTATGGAAATAGGCAATTCTGTATTTATGGAATACATAAAACAGAAAGACGGGAGTTTCGGCCGTTTGCCGGCGAAAAATGTTGATTTTGGAGGAGGGCTTGAAAGGATTACGGCGGCGTCAAATGACGACAATGATATTTTTAATATTGATATAATCTCGTCTATTATAAAAAAAATAGAAGAAATAAGTGGCAGAATATATGCTGATAATAAAAAAGAATTTAGAATAATCACCGACCATATTCGCGCGTCTGTTTTTATAATCGCATCAGGCATTACGCCCTCTAATACTAAACAAGGATATATTTTGAGGCGGCTTATAAGAAGAGCAATTCGTTTCTCGGATAAACTTGATATTTCACAGGGGCATTTAAGTGATATATCAAAGATAGCGATTAGCCAATATAATAAAATATATCCGAAATTGAATGAGAATAAAGAAAAAATTGTTGAAGAAATAAATAAAGAAGAAAAAAAATTTAGAAAGACCATTAAAAAAGGTTTAATAGAATTTGAAAAAATAAGCGGAAAAGAAAATATATCAGGCGATAACGCTTTTATATTATTTACGACATATGGATTTCCGATTGAGATGACTATTGAGCTGGCTGAAGAAAAAAATTTATCTGTTGATAAGAATGAATTTGATAAAAAAATGAAAGAGCATAAAGAATTGTCGCGAATTGGAGCGGAACAAAAATTCAAAGGAGGTCTGATAGATGCGGGAGAGATGTCTGTTAAATATCACACAGCGACACATTTGCTTTTGCGCGCTCTTAAAGATACGCTCGGTGAGGGCGTGAGACAGAAGGGAAGCAACATCACGCAAGAGCGGTTGCGACTTGATTTTTCTTGGGAAAAAAAAATGACGGATGAGCAAAAACAAAAGGTGGAAGATTTAATAAATGAAAAAATAAAATCAGCCATTGATGTAACAAAAGAAGAAATGCCAATTGAAGAAGCTAAAAAACAAAATATAGTCGGAGAGTTTGAAGATAAATATGGAGATATCGTTACAGTTTATAGAATAGGGAATTATAGCATTGAACTTTGCGGAGGTCCTCATATTAGAAATACCGCCGAGCTCGGACACTTCAAAATAAAAAAGGAAGAGTCGGTTTCATCAGGCATAAGAAGAATAAAAGCCGTGTTGGAATAAATCTAATCGCCAATTTTTAACTTTAATGAGGACTTACCGAAAGAAATAATTGTTTGATAATATTATTTTGTCGGAATCAAAAGAAAAATAACGATACTTATAGTAAGAAAAAGTGTTGCATATAATATCTTGTTTGCATATAATTAGCTATAAGAATCGCAGTGTTGCTCATACTTTTTCATTCTTGTAGTAAAGTGAGAATACTCTGACAATTCATAAATTTTATGTTTTTTGCAAAAAAAGCGAATAAACAGTTTCCATTTATTGTCTTTGATATAGGAAGCGCCAGTATCGGCGGGGCAATCGCAATCGCTTCTGAAAAAAACGACGCGATTGAAATCATATATCAAACGCGAATATCTATAAATTCTCACAAATATTTAAACTATGAGCGTCTTTTTTTGGCTATGTTAACATCTCTAAAAATTGCCGCCGAAAATATAGAACAAAATAGATTACGATTTTTTTTAGAAAATAATTTTGAACTAAAAGATATATTTTGCGTATTCTCATCATTGTGGTGTGTTTATGATATAAGCGCGCTAAAATTTATAAAAGAAAAATCTTTTATTGTATCAGAGCGATTTATTTCAGACAATATTAAAGATTCAGAAGAAGAACTTAAAAAGTCATTGCAAAATAAACTTAATCAAAATAATATTTCCGACCCTGTTTTAATGGAAAAAAATACCATACAAGTATTGCTTAATGGATATAATACAAATAAGCCGTATGGCAAAGAAACAAGTCGTATGGACATTACGCTTTTTATGAGTATGATTTCTAACGAAATACGAGAAAAGGTAAAAAATATTATAGAAAAAGCGTTTAACACGGATAATATATCATATAATTCTTTTGCCCTCGCTTCGTTTTTGGTAACGCGTGATATTTTTAGCGCGGAAAAAGATTTTTTACTTATGGATATAAGCGGAGAAGTGTCGGACATAATGCTCATCAGAGACGATGCTATTGTTAAAACATCAACATTTCCTCTCGGGAGCAATTTTTTAATAAGAAAAACAGCCGAAGCTCTAAATATCACGCCTGAAGAAGCGCACTCTCTCATTCGGCTTTTCTTTGAACGAAAAAGTTCAAGCGCTAAATATTCAGAAATAAAAAAAGCTCTTATCGCCATAAAAGAAGAGTGGCTGTATTCATTTAGAAAAACATTATCGGATTTTACGGAAAAATTATTTTTACCAAAGACGATTTTTCTTTTAATTGATACAGATGTGGCAAGCTGGTTTATTGATATTATCAAGAATGACGAATTTAGCTCGCATACGCTTACTCAACAGCAATTCACAGTAGTTGAATTAAGAGGTGGAATATTTAAAAAATATTGTTATACTAAAAACAAAGACGAAAAAGAATGCGACCCTTTTCTTGCTATTGAAGCGTTATTTGCGAGAAAGATTTAGTTATACGATATATTATTTGGCAGATATAATTTATATGATGTATAATTATAGGAAATCTAATTTACAATTTATTTATTATGGAAAATTCTTCATTCAATGACATAATTCCTCCTAAAAAGAGGTCAATAAGAAATATACAAAATTCTCATATCAAGCCGCAAAGACCGATTAAAAAATCATCCGGAGAAGATTTTGAATATAATGTATATAATAACAATATAAAAAAAAGCAATTCATCGCGATTTATTATATGGTTTATAATAATTATCGCGCTTATTGTGTTTACATTTGTATTTTCTTTTCTTTTTTCCGGCGCAAAAATAAGCATTACGCCAAAACAAAATAAAACTTTTGTTGACGCGCGTTTTGTGGCGGCTATGGAAGCTGATTCCAACGAGCTTCCGTATGAGATTATGACAATTGAAAAAACTGGCTCAAAAAAAGTTTCAGCTATTAAAAAAGAACAAATTGAAGAAAAAGCTTCCGGTAAGATAATGATATTTAATAATTTTAGTTTGGCAAATCAACGGCTTATAATAAACACTCGTTTTGAAACGCCTGACGGACTTATATATAGAATAAATAAATCAATTGTAGTTCCCGGTCAAAAGAAAGAAAATGGAGAGGTTGTTCCGGGAAGCATAGAAGTTATGGTATATGCGGACGAAGCAGGTGAAAAGTTTAACATAGGATTAACAGATTTTACTATACCGGGATTTAAGGGTTCTCCGCAATTTGATAAATTTTACGCACGCTCAAAAACACCTATGACGGGAGGTTTTGTCGGCGAGAAGCTTACGGCAGACCCGAAAGATGTTGAAAACGCCAAAAATGAAATACACTCGGAACTGCGAACGCAATTATTAAATGAAGCTTTTTCTCAAAAACCAGACAGATTCTATCTGTTTGAAGACACAGTGTTTGTGGAGTTTGAATCAGAACAGGCGGCAGAAAGCGGTGATAAAGTTGAAGTGAAAGAAAAAGCGATATTATACGGTGTTCTTTTTGATAAGAATAAATTTGCAAAATATATTGCGGAAAATACATTTGCAATTTTTGATGACAATCCGGTTGAAATCTCCGATATAACATCGCTTGCATTTGCTATTTTGAGTAAAGAACAAAGCAAGCCGTGGGAAGATAAAGAGTTTGAATTCACTGTAAAGGGCAATGTTAATATTGTATGGATATTTGATGAAGAAAGATTAAAACAAGACCTTGCCGGAAGGTCAAAGGCGGCGTTTCAAACAATTCGTTCCGGTTATCCAAGCATAGAAGAGGCGGAAATTACATTGCGTCCATTTTGGAAAAGAACATTTCCTGATAAAATAAATAAGATAAAGATAGAAAGAATTCTTGACAAATAAAAATTTAATTGTCCGATATTAAAGATACTGGACATTTTTTACATAAATTATATTCTAAATATAGAAAATTTAATTTAAAAACAAAAAAGGAGGGTATGAAATGAAAATTTTTTTTAAATTTTTAATTTTTCTTTTTATTTTTTTCTTCCTTTTTCTTCCTTTTTTGTTAGTAAAAGGAAAAAGAGAGGAAAAAGAAAAATGGAAATTTTCTTAAAAATCTTTCTCATAGACCATATCTTTTACCAAAGAGATATGGTCTATTTTTTATGTTATAATACATTTAATGGCTCAATATTACAATCCGCAAAAAAACGCTAAATATCTTTTTCATCCAGATTCTAAAATGCCACATAAGATAAGCAGGTCAAAAATTGATTTGTTTATTGAATGTCCGCGATGTTTTTATCTTGACCAGCGATTAGGAGTCGGAAGACCGCCGTCATTTCCATTTAATCTAAATAATGCGGTTGACGAATTGATGAAAAAAGAATTTGATATTCACAGAGCGAAACAAACGGCGCATCCTCTAGCTAAAACATACAGCATTGACGCTGTGCCGTTTCAGAATGAAAAAATGGAAGAGTGGAGGGACGCGCTCCGCAGAGGAGTATTTTGTCTTCATAAGCCGACAAATTTGATTGTTCGCGGAGGGATTGACGATATTTGGGTAAATCCAAAAGGAGAGCTTATTGTTGTTGATTATAAAGCGACAAGTAAAAAAGACGAGGTGAATTTAGACGCGGAGTGGCAGAATTCATACAAAAGGCAAATGGAAGTATATCAATGGCTTTTCAGGCACAATGGTTTTAAAGTTTCCGACACCGGATATTTCATTTACGCAAACGGTATTACAGACAGAAAAGCGTTTGACGGAAAATTAGAATTTGATATTAAAATTATTCCATACACAGGGTCTGATAAATGGATTGACAATACTCTTGAGAAAATAAAAGAAACTTTAATGAGCGAAAAACTGCCCGTAAAAGGCGTTGAATGTAATTATTGCTCATATCGCGAAGCCGCGGGCAAAATTCTTTTAGAAAAACATCTTGAGGAAAAAAAGAATGAAAGAAAAGATACGAACAAATTATTTTAGGAATAAAAAATGTTAAATAAAGAAGAACTAATTGAATGGCTTGAAAATGAAACAATGGTATTGCGAACAAAAGAACTCAAAGACGCTTTTATGAAAATAGACAGGAAAGATTTTACGCCAATTGATTATATAGAGGAAGCATACGAGGATTATCCGCTTCCACTTCAAAATACTGGACAGACAATTTCTCAACCGACAACGGTTGCTTTTATGTTAGAACTTCTCAATCCGCGAAAAGGAGAAAAAATTCTTGATATCGGTTCTGGCTCCGGGTGGACAACGGCGCTTCTCGCGCGTCTTGTCGGGAAGGAGGGGAAAGTAATAGGCATTGAAAGAATACAGGAACTTGTGGAACTTGGACAAATGAATATTGAAAAATATGATTTCAAAAACGCTGAAATAAGACAAACGGAAAAAGAAATCGGACTGCCCCAAGAAGCCCCGTTTGATAAAATATTAGTTTCCGCCGCCGCGAAAGATTTACCAAAAGAGCTTGTTAAACAGTTAAAAGTCGGCGGAATTATGGTTATTCCGATAAATGACGAAGTGTGGCAAGTCAGAAAATTAAAAAATAGCGAGGATATAAAAAAACACAAAGGGTTCGTCTTTGTGCCGTTAATAACATAATATACTTTGAATTATAAATATTCGTAAAATATATAAAATTGAGAAATTCAATTATTATTTATCCACAATATTACTCTTGATTTTTATTTTTATGATATTATACTAAATATATAAATAATATAGACCACACACATAGGCGATAAACTCCCTGCGAATATTTTGTGTGTGGTCACACGGTTTCGTGGGGAGTTTATCGCCTTTTATTGATTTAATTAAATAAAAATATGCAAAAAGAACAGAGTATAAAAACGAAAGATACTTTTGAAGATTTCAATAATCTTTACACAATAAATAAGACTTTGAGATTTTCTTTAATTCCATATAGAGAGACATTGGATATATTAAAAATAGAAGAGGAAAAAAATAATTTTAAAAACGATAGAGAGATTGCGAAATTTTATAAACAAATTAAACAGATATTGGATGAATTTCACTCAGAATTTATTGATGAAGCGATGAAAGATTTTTCTTTTGATGAAAAAAAAGAACTCAAAGAATTTGAAGATAAATATATAGAATTTATAAAAGCTAAAAAAGATACCGATAATAAGAAGTTTTTTCAATCCAAAGAAAAAGAATTATCGGATTTAACAAAAAAATTAGAAAAAAAGATTTGCGAACAATTTTCTTTGTATAAAAGTGATAAATATAAATACTCTAAATTTGATAAAGATAATAAAAGTAAAGACGAAGCACTCTTTACAAAAGAAAATATCTTTGGTAAAAAAGTGTTGATTTTACTTAAAATTAAATATAAAAATAAAGAAAATGAATTAAATATAATCAAGTATTTTGATGATTTCTCAACTTATCTCGGTGGTTACAATGAGAACAGAAAAAATTATTATAAAGCTGAAAATAAGGCAGGGCAATTTGCAACAAGAGTTATAGATGAAAACTTAATACAATTTCTTAAAAATAAACATATTTTTGAGAATAAATATAAAAAAGATAATAAAAATATAAGGATTAAAAATATAGAGATATTTGAGCTATCTTATTTTAATAATTTATTTCTTCAAAGTGAATTAGATAAATATAACGGAATTATTAGTGGAGAAAAGAAGAAAGAAAACAAAGGTGAAAACGCAAATAGTGGCATAAATGAAGAAATAAATTTATATAGACAAAAGAAATCAAAAGATAAACATAGTTTCAAGTCATCGGACTTTCCTTTTTTCAAAGAATTATATAAACAGATTGGTTCCATAAAGAACAAGATGGAATCAAATTTTATTGAAATAAACTCGGATGATACGCTTATAGAAGAACTTAAAAAATTTCCTAATTATACAAGAAATTATATTATGGAAATTAAAAAATTTTATGAAAACTTCTTTGAAAATCTTTTTAATAAAAATTATGAATCTATAAACAAAATATATATACCTAAAAAAACAGGCACGGAACTTTCAAATCTTATTTTCAACGATTGGGAAAAGATTGAGAATCTGTATCGTAAAGGAAGAAAAGACAAAGAAGGAAATGAAGTCAAAGAAAAGAAAATCTCACTTGCTGATTTAAAAGAAAAAATGGACGATCTAAAAAATTTTGATTTTAAACAATTATATAAAGACAAATTAAAAATTGGGTCTACTGATAAAATATTTTTAGATTTTATTAAAGTATGGCAATTTGAAATAAATTCATTATTTGAAGGTTTTGAATATAATAATGATGAAAAAGAAAAGATAAAAAAAGACACTCTAAAAATATTAGAAGAACAATATATAAAAAGCGTTAAATCATATGAAAAAAAGATTTCTGAAAAAAAACCTTTGAATGATAAAGAAAAAAGAGAAATAATAAAAGATATTAAAGATTATTTAGACAGAATTTTAGATATAGACAAGACAATAAAATATTTTGATTTAGGAAAAGATGAATATAAAAACATTGATGAATTTGATAAAGAGCCGTTATTTTATGATGAATTTGATAAAATTAAAACAAAACAAAATAAATATAGAATATATACTTATTACGATGAGTTTAGAAACTATATAACCAAAAGAAATATAAATACCGATAAATTTAAACTTAATTTTGATGATGGACAATTATTATCAGGATTTGACTTAAATAAAGAAATGGAAAAATTCGGAGTAATGTTTAGAGATAATGATAGATATTATTTAGGAATTATAAACAAAAATAAAGATAAAAAGATTTTAGACAAAAAAAGTCATCCCGAAATATTTATAGATAATTCTAATTTTCAAAAAATGGAATATAAATTTTTAGGAGATACAAAAAGACAACTCCCAAGGATTTTTTTTACTAAAAATGAAAATAAAGAACACATAATACCGATTTTTTTGAATGGAAAAGAAAGAGACGAAATGTCTAAGATAAAAAAAGAATATAATGAATTTCAAGATGATAAAAAAGAAAATAAAGATAAATGGAAAGATGAATTTGATAGAGAAAAATTAAATAAATTAATTTCTTATTATCAAAAAGGGCTTGAAATACATCAAGAAAATTATAAAAAAACTTATAATCTAAAATGGAAAAAACCTTCAGAATATAAGAATCTCGGTGAGTTTAACGATGATATAGCCAAACAAACATACAAAGTCAAATTTGTAGGAATCAATAAAGATTATATAGACGAGAAAGTCAAAAATAGTGAATTATATTTATTTCAGATAAACAATAAAGATTTTTCTAAAAAGAAAGGGAAAAATTCAACAGACAACCTTGAAACAATTTACTTTAAGGAATTATTCTCAAAAGAAAATCTTAAAGACCCTATATTTAAAATGTCTGGGGGAGCTGAAATATTTTTTAGAGATAAAATTGAAAAACATAAAGAAGAAACAAAAAAAGATAATAAAGGTAAGGTAGTAATAGCCGCGAAAAGATATACAAAAAATATAATTTTATTTCATTTACCAATAGTTATAAATTATGATATAAAAAATGTCAAAAAATTTAATAATGTCGTGAACGATTTTATCGTTAAAAATTCTAAAAAAATAAATATAATTGGTATTGACCGAGGTGAAAAACATTTGCTGTATTATTCTCTTATTAACGCTGATGGGAAAATAGAAAAAATAAAAAGTTTGAATGCGGTTAGTGAAAATGGTGATTTTATAGACCCAGATATATTGGAAGAATTTGAAGAAAATGAAAAAATAAAATGGAGATACAAAAATCAAAAAGGTAAATACGAAAAAGTTACGGATTATCAAAAAAAACTTGCTAAAATAGAAGAAAACAAGCAAGAGCAGAGAAAAAACTGGCAGACAATAGAAGGAATTAAAAATATGAAAAAAGGATATTTATCTTTGGTAGTTAAAAAGATAGCCGATATGGCGATAGAAAATAATGCTATTGTGATTTTAGAGGATTTAAATAATAAATTTAAGACAGGTAGACAAAAAATAGAAAGAAATGTATACCAACAATTTGAGAAAGCGTTAATTGATAAATTAAATTTCGTTGTTGATAAAAAAAAGCAAAACCAAAGAAACGCGCCTCAGCTCTCCGCTCCATTCAAATCATTTAAAGAAATTGGCAAACAAACAGGTATTATATTTTATGTTGGAGCGTCTTACACTTCAAAAATATGTCCTCAATGCAATTGGCAAAGAAATATATATGTTCATTATAATGGAATATTAAAAACTAAAGAAAGTTACACGAAATATAATTTAAATATATTTTACGAAGAAGACAAAAATAGATTTAAATTTAAATATATCGGCAATGATAAAGAAAAGAGTGTTGTGTATTCAGATATTGATAGATTTTTTTGGGATAAGAAAGCCAATAAAGGAAGAGGTGAGGTGGTTGAGTACTCGGATAAATATAAAATATCGGATGGAATTAAGAATTTTGTAAAACAAAAAGGTTCTATTACTGAAAATCTTAAAAATATTTTTGATAAGCAATTTACGGCAATTGATAAAGAAAATTGCGAGGGCTTTAATTTAGATTTAAAAAACAGCAAAAATATAGATATTTTTAAAAAAATAAAAAATGATTATTTAGCAAAAGGTAAAAACAATTCTGAAAGATGGAAATCATTAGTATTTTTCTTCAATAAAATTTTGGAAATAAGAAATTCTATAAATGATAAAAACAGGTCGGAAGATAATATCATCTGCCCTTCTTGTTATTTTGATTCAAGAAAATCTAATGTAGTAAAAAATGGAGACGCAAACGGTGCTTATAATATTGCCAAAAAAGGTCTGATGATAATTAATCAAATCAAAAAGAAAAATCCAAATCCAAATCTATATTTTAAAAATGAAGAGTATAAAAAATTTATAAAAAATAAAAAAGTTAATATATAAATTATCAATAATGGAAGATTATATACAAATATCAAAAATAAACGATTTTCTTTATTCTCCAGCTTCTTTATATTTACATTCTACCTACGAAGATTTTAGTGGTAAAATATATAAACAAACAGCTCAAATAAAAGGCGAGTTAAATCATAAAAACATAGATGATAAAAAATATTCTTCTAAAAAAAGTATTATGAGTGGAGAGTTTGTATACTCAGAAAAATATAAAGTTATGGGTAAAATTGATATTTACGACAAAGATAATGGGTATTTGATTGAAAGAAAAACAAAAATTAAAAAGATGTATCAAGGTTATATTTATCAGCTTTATGCTCAATTTTTTTGTTTGAAAGAAATGGGCGAAGGTGTTAAGAAAATGTTTCTACATTCTTTAGAGGATAATAAAAGATATTATATTGATATTCCGAATAATAATGAGGAGAGAGAATTCTTACGACTTATAGAAAAAATTAGAAAATTTAATCCGAAAGATTTATTAAATAAAAAATGTGATAATTTTTCAAAAATAAGCATATATGAACCTTTAAGCTGGTAGCATTTGCTTTGTTAGATTTTAATTAATATAAATATTATGTTATGTTAACATTGCCAGATTTTAAAGAAAAACAAATTTTATTTATAGACACACGCGCTTATATTGGGGAAACTAAAATAAAATTTCAAAATGACAATCTTGTTTTTCTTAAGGATGAGAAAATAATAAATAGAGCGTCGTGTCATCAGATATTTTCAATATTTATAATAGGTGAAATTACTATTACAAGCGGAATAATAAAAAATGGATTAAAATATGGAATATCTTTTTTCTTTTTGACGACAAATTATCAAGTATATGCGGAAATAGGAGCGAAAGGAGAAGCAAATTTTCTTTTAAGAATGAGACAATATGATATTAGTAAGGAATTTGAGTTTAAACTTGCAAAGCAAATTGTTGAAAATAAAATAAAAAATGAATTTTATCTATTAAATAAAATCAATCAGTTTAACAATATAAAACAAAAAATAAAAAATATTAGCAATCTTGAAGAACTCCGTGGCATTGAAGGAAATGCCTCAAAAGAATTTTTTAAAAAATATTTTAGAGAAATTGGATGGCATAGAAGAGAACCAAGAACAAAAGTAGATATACAAAATTTATTATTAGATATAGGATATACAATACTTTTTAATTTTACAGATTCTTTATTGCGTCTATATGGATTTGATACATATAAAGGTGTTTATCATAAATTATTTTTTGCAAGAAAATCTCTTTCAAGCGATATAATGGAGCCAATGAGGTGTATTATAAACAAAGCTCTTATTAAAGCATATAATTTAAAACAAATAAATGAGAAAGATTTCGTATTAAAAAACGGGCGTTTTATGTTGTCGTGGAATAATTCATTTAAATATATGAGAATATTCTCAGAAGCAATAATGGACAGAAAAGAAGATATTTATATATATACGCAATCATACTATCGTCATATTATGAATACTAAAGAGAATGATTATAAAGAATTCTTAATTGATAAAAAATATTGAATACTATGTTATATATTTCTTATGATTTTTCAAATGATAAAACACGAACAAAATTTGCAAAATTTTTAAATAAATTTGGCATCAAAAAACAATACTCAGTATATATGATAAAAAACAGTGAGCGTCTGTTAGAAAACATTCTTATAGAAATTAAGAAAACATATAAAAATAAATTTGAAAAATCAGATAGTGTAATTATAATACCGATATCAAAAGCTGATGAGAGAAAAATTATAAAGTATGGCTATTCTTCAAATGATGAAAAAGATGTTTTGTTTTTTAGTTAATATGTGATAATATATAATTATACTTAATTAAAGTACATTAAAAATTAAATATTCTTTATGATACTTTCTTATAAAGAAAGTTAATAAAGGTGGAAGTTCAGTGTATTGATTTTGATTAGGTGAAAACCTTAGTCTTTATATATTTTAATCTGAAAATATGCTTATATTACAACAATTTATTTTTTTAATAAAAGTAAGATATATTAAAAATATCTTTATATTAAGCCAATCTCAGAGTTTAATCAATATATAAAATTTCTACTTTTGTAGATCCAAAACAGGTATTCTTTCAGGAATTGTTTAATCAATATATAAAATTTCTACTTTTGTAGATCAAGCTGATGTTATTTTAGTATAATGTTTAATCAATATATAAAATTTCTACTTTTGTAGATAGACACGAAATAATATATCAGATAAAGTTTAATCAATATATAAAATTTCTACTTTTGTAGATAATAGCAAATTTTCGTAATCGTGTTTTGTTTAATCAATATATAAAATTTCTACTTTTGTAGATCAGTTCCAACCATTTTCCAATTCTATGTTTAATCAATATATAAAATTTCTACTTTTGTAGATGAGTATCCTGATTTGATCCTCGCTTCGTTTAATCAATATATAAAATTTCTACTTTTGTAGATTCAAAAACCAAAAGAGGGTGTCTTTGGTTTAATCAATATATAAAATTTCTACTTTTGTAGATTTTGGGGGAATATTTGGTGCGTCATTAGTTTAATCAATATATAAAATTTCTACTTTTGTAGATCTTACCTTTAATGCTAATCATTATATGTTTAATCAATATATAAAATTTCTACTTTTGTAGATTCACCACCATCATCAATTACCATAGAGTTTAATCAATATATAAAATTTCTACTTTTGTAGATATATACAACTCTCTGCCGCCAAAAAGTTTAATCAATATATAAAATTTCTACTTTTGTAGATGATATAGTGAGAGAGGCGGCAGAGAGTTTAATCAATATATAAAATTTCTACTTTTGTAGATACTTGGGGTGATAGAATAATGAATGAGTTTAATCAATATATAAAATTTCTACTTTTGTAGATGATAGAATATTACATAAACAAGCAACAGTTTAATCAATATATAAAATTTCTACTTTTGTAGATTTATGCTTTTACCGGATATAATCCGTGTTTAATCAATATATAAAATTTCTACTTTTGTAGATAGCATTTCACAGGTTGTCAGTCCTACGTTTAATCAATATATAAAATTTCTACTTTTGTAGATCTTGTGTTTCTTCGTCAACTTTGTGTGTTTAATCAATATATAAAATTTCTACTTTTGTAGATCTAACGAACAAATACGCCGCGATTAGTTTAATCAATATATAAAATTTCTACTTTTGTAGATACTACAGAACCGCCCGTCGGTTTTGTGTTTAATCAATATATAAAATTTCTACTTTTGTAGATTGTAACCATACGAATAATTGTTTTAGGTTTAATCAATATATAAAATTTCTACTTTTGTAGATTAAATAAAATAGTTAAACATGGCAAGTTTAATCAATATATAAAATTTCTACTTTTGTAGATCTATTGCCGCTACTCGTTCTAGATTTGTTTAATCAATATATAAAATTTCTACTTTTGTAGATTAAAGAGTATGCCCCCCTACTGGGGAGGTTTAATCAATATATAAAATTTCTACTTTTGTAGATTAGTTGAAAATAATTTATACGATTTTGTTTAATCAATATATAAAATTTCTACTTTTGTAGATCAAGCCACCTTTATTACTCCTAATGGCGTTTAATCAATATATAAAATTTCTACTTTTGTAGATTTTGAATTATTGCCAAAATATCCACAGTTTAATCAATATATAAAATTTCTACTTTTGTAGATGATTTAGCCAAACTTCAACCACCTAAGTTTAATCAATATATAAAATTTCTACTTTTGTAGATATTACGGAACAATTAAATCCGTTTCCGTTTAATCAATATATAAAATTTCTACTTTTGTAGATCTAAAAAGTTCCACATCACTGAGGAAGTTTAATCAATATATAAAATTTCTACTTTTGTAGATACAAGTTTCGCGAGTTGCAAAATTATGTTTAATCAATATATAAAATTTCTACTTTTGTAGATTGTGCGGGCATTATATTAAGTCCGTAGTTTAATCAATATATAAAATTTCTACTTTTGTAGATGAGTATCCTGATTTAATTCTCGCTTCGTTTAATCAATATATAAAATTTCTACTTTTGTAGATGGTGATGATTTAAATAAAAGACCCACTGTTTAATCAATATATAAAATTTCTACTTTTGTAGATCGGAGACGACGAATATATTTTGTAAGTTTAATCAATATATAAAATTTCTACTTTTGTAGATATTATTGGTTTAACTATATATTCCTTAGTTTAATCAATATATAAAATTTCTACTTTTGTAGATTTGAGCCATCAGCATTGAATGTATCCGTTTAATCAATATATAAAATTTCTACTTTTGTAGATGTGGTATTTTCTACACGCTCGATTGAGTTTAATCAATATATAAAATTTCTACTTTTGTAGATTAAGTGGTTGTGTTGCCATATCATTTAGTTTAATCAATATATAAAATTTCTACTTTTGTAGATGTCATAATCTCCTTTGTAATATATTTGTTTAATCAATATATAAAATTTCTACTTTTGTAGATCAATTAAAACTTCTTAATAATTCTTTGTTTAATCAATATATAAAATTTCTACTTTTGTAGATTAGGTCGCAATAATCACGCTCCCATCCGTTTAATCAATATATAAAATTTCTACTTTTGTAGATTGTTTAAGTATTATATCTAAATCTAAGTTTAATCAATATATAAAATTTCTACTTTTGTAGATTATATCTTTCTTGTTCCAAGAATACTAGTTTAATAGTTGACAGAGGTCGCACCTCCGTCAAGTTATGTTTATTAATATATAAAATTTCTACTTTTGTAGATTTTCCACAAGTCTGACTTGTGGAAAGTTTAATCAATATATAAAATTTTTACTTTTATAGATGATTATTGCTATAATATTGAAATGACAAAACAGATATTGATTATAAAACAAGACGGAGATAAAGAGATGTTTGACGCGTCAAAACTTCGTAATTCTCTTGAACACTCCGGCGCGGGCAAAGATGAGACAGAGAAAGTGATTAAACATATTGAGAAAGAGCTTAAAGATGGAATGACAACATCTGAAATTTATAGGCATGCGTTTAAGATTTTGAAACAATTTGAAAAACCAATCGCGGCGCGATATTCAATGAAGCGCGCTTTGCTTGCGCTTGGTCCATCTGGTTACCCGTTTGAGGATTTTATCGCGGAGATATTTCGCGCGAAAGGGTATGATGTCAAAGTTGGAGAAATAATACAAGGCGCTTGCGTTAAACACGAAGTTGATATAATTGCGCAAAAAGACGACAAAAAAATCGGAGCAGAAATAAAATTTCATAATGAACTTGGAAATCGTTCGGATATAAAAGTCGCTCTTTATGTCCATTCGCGATTTGAAGATATAAGAAAAATTAAACGAGAAAATGATAGTGTCTTGATTGATGAAGATTGGATTATTACAAATACAAAATTTACCAGTGATGCTATTCAATATGGAAATTGTGTTGGAATGAAAATGGTGTCTTGGAATTATCCAAAACAAGGAAACTTGCGAAATCTTATAGACGAGACGGGAGTGCATCCTGTAACAGCTTTAACGGTTTTATCTCAAGAGGATAAGACAAGATTGATAAAAAACAAAATTGTATTATGCAGGAATATTAAAAAAAATAGAGAAATACTTATTTCAATCGGTTTTGATGAGAAAAAAATCCAAAACATTATGGAAGAAAGTCAATCCTTGTGCGGACTATAATATTTGATATTCTATAATAATTATGAAATTATTATCAGATAAAATAAGTGAGAATAATAATATGGAAAATAATAGTGTATTTACTGTGAAAGTAATAGTCGCTTTTATAATAGGCGTAATTATAGGTTATGCGGGAACTGGGTTTTTTATTAAAGGTCCTGTTGCGAAGACGGCGGGGGACGTAGCGACAGAGAAAAATAAAGATGAATTGTCGGGTGCCGCGCTCTCGGCTCAAAACGCGATATTAGTTCGCGACCAAAAAGCCGGAATCAATGTTGAGATTGAGTTTGTCAATTTGGAAAATACAGGGTGGGTTGTTATAAATGAATCCGATAATGGTATTCCGGGGAATGCATTGGGGGCTCAATTGTTTGACCCCGGGTTAAGCTCCGGCATAGTGGAACTTTTGAGGGGCACAGAAGATGGAAAAATATATCACGCAATGATAAGACAAGACGATGGGGACAGAGCGTTTGACTTAACAAAAGATTTCTTATTGACAGATACTGACGGAAATCCTGTGTCGGCTGAATTTAAAGCGATAAAGACAGTTTCAGAAGAGGAGTAATATTAGATTATTTTAATTGAAAAAACACCGACAGATATTTATATCTATCGGTGTTTTTTCAACCCCAATTATAAATTACAAAAATAAATTATCCGCGACTTCTTTTACAATCGCTCCGTCGGCTCTCCCTTTGAATTCTTTCATAAGAGCTCCCATTAGGATTCCTATTTTGGATTTATCATTTATACCGAGCTCTTTCTTTTTGGATTTAGCGATTTTTTCTATATCTTCTTTGCTCATTTCTTTCGGCAGATATTCAGAAATTATGACAAGCTCTTTTTCTTCTTTTTCAGCAAGGTCGTTTCTGCCGCCATTTCTGAATTGTTCAATAGAGTCCTTCCTTTGTTTTGCCTGCTTTTTGATTACAGAAAGAGCTTCTTCATCAGAAAGTTCTTTATTTGGTTTTCTTTTTGTCGCTACAAGTTCGTTTATAAAAGCGGCAAGCAAACCTCTAAAAACGGAAAGCTGTATCTCGGCTCTCGCTTTAAGGGCTTCTTTTATCTTTTCTTTTATTTGTTTATGAATCATAGAGATATTATAACATATCTGTTAGTGGACGATATAAAAGTCACAAATTAAAAATTAAAAGTCAAAAATCTATGATTATTTGATATACTAAAAAGAAGATTATGATAAAAACAAAAAATACATCGTGGGAGATTTTCTCGCCGTCATATTTAGAAAAAATCTTTTCTACAAATTTAGAAGACGGTTTATTGTCGGATAAAATAGCGAATTATCAAAAAAAATACGGAAAAAATATTTTTGAGACAAAAGAAGAAATCACAATTATTGATAAAATTGCTAAACAATTTATAAGCCCTCTTGCGCTTATTCTGCTTGGAGCTGGCATAGTTACTTTCTTTTTGAGAGAATTTTTGGACACAATAGTTATATTCGCCGCTCTTATTATAAATGTGATAATAGGAGTATTTTATGAAGAAAGAGCGTCTCGCGCTTTTGAAAAATTAAACAAAGCTCAAATTAAATACACTACAGTCATAAGAGATGGCAAAAAATCGGTTATTCTTTCGGAAAATTTAGTGCCGGGTGATATTGTCGCGCTTGACGGCGGATTTCAGGTTCCAGCAGATATTAGAATATTGAAAGCGAACAATTTATCAGCAGACGAAGCGTCTCTCACGGGTGAGTGGGTTCCTGTATTGAAAGAAAGTAAGACATTTCAAAAAAAGACGCCTTTATACGAACGGTCTAATATGGTATGGAAAGGCACGCTGATTTTATCTGGAAATGGTATTGGTATTGTGGTTGAAACAGGAGAAAATACGGAAATTGGAAAAATAGCAAAACAGCTTGGAACGATAAGAGCTCATCCTACGCCGCTTCAGCTTAATATAAAAAAAATATCAAAATTTATTATTTATATTATAACAGTATCTATAACCGTAATACTTATAATAGGGATATTAAGAGGAGAGCAGTTTGGAGAAATGTTTTTAATAGCAATAGCCATCGCTGTTTCCGCGATGCCAGAGGGTTTGCCGGCGGCGGTAACGGTAACACTCGCGCTCGGCATGGAATCAATCTTAAAACGGGGAGGTCTTGTGCGAAATCTTCTTGCTGTTGAGACACTTGGCGCGACTACCGTGATTTTAACAGACAAAACAGGCACGCTGACAGAAGCAAAAATGAAACTGAATTCTTTATACACCCTTCAATCCATCAGGACTGGCAGAAAGGGAATGACAGAAGACGACAAAAATCTTCTTATTATGGCAGTTCTTGCTTCGGACGCATTTGTTGAAGAAGGCTCTGACGCGCCGCGTAAATTAACTGTTCACGGAAGACCGATAGAAAAAGCTGTCGTTGTATCAGGTCTTGAAAATGGCGTGTCGCAGAATGATATAAATGATGAAAATAAAAGAATTGAATTTTTAAAATTTGAATCAAGAAGAAGATTCGGAGCGTCTCTTAATATGTATAAAAACAATAAAAAAAGATTATATTTAAGCGGTGAGCCTGAATTTTTACTTGACCATTCAACATATGTTTTAAAAAATGGAAAAGTAACAAAATTAAACGCAAAAGATTATACAGATTTTCAACAAATACAAAACAGAGGAAGCGCTGATGGAATGCGTTTTATAGCCGTATCATATAAAGATGTATCTTGGAAAAATATGGACAGCGGATTTAATGAACAAAAAGAAAGAAATGAAAAAATTCTTGCGAACAATGCTATATTTGTCGGACTTATGACATTTGAAGACCCGATAAGAAAAGATGTAAAAGAAGCGGTATTAAAAGCGCAAAAAGCTGGCGCGCGTATTATGATGGTAACAGGCGATAATCCTAAAACAGCTAAAAATGTCGCGATAAAAGTAGGTATTGCCAAAGAAAACGATATCGCTCTTCTTGGAAGCGATTTGGCTCTTCAAGATGACAAAACTCTTTTGAAGACGCTAAGAGAAATAAAAATCTTTGCGCGCGCGCTTCCTGAGCAAAAACTTCGCATATCAAGAATTTTACGCGACAGCGGCGAAGTTGTCGCAATGACGGGAGACGGCATAAATGACGCGCCAGCTTTAAGAGCCGCGAACATTGGCATTGCAATTGGAAGCGGCACGGAAATCGCGCGAGAAGCGTCCGACATAATACTTCTTAACAATAGTTTTTCTATAATAGTTTCCGCCATTGAGGAGGGCAGAAAGATAATTGATAATATAAAAAAAATTCTTGCTTATATGCTTTCAACAAGTTTTGCGGAAGTGCTTATAATAGGAGGAGCGCTTATTTTTGGCGCATCATTACCGCTTCTTCCTGCTCAAATTCTTTGGTCTAATATTATCGGCGGAGGACCGATGAGTTTCGCGTTTGCGTTTGAAAAAGGAGATAAAAACATAATGAATAGAAAACCAAATTTGCTTACTTCTAAAGATATCTTAACGCCTGTAATTAAAAAGTTTATTCTTACCATTGGTATTATAACGGGAATATTTCTTACAATTTTATATTTTATATTTTTAAAAATTGGAATGCCTATTGATGAAGCGCGAACAATGATGTTTGTCGCAATATCAATGGATGCTATTTTTTTCACATTTTCTTTGAAGAGTTTTGATACTGCTTTGTGGAAAATAAATATATTTTCAAACATTTTTTTAATTATCGCTTTTATTATAAATATTTTAATTCTTATCGCTACTTTATCGTTTACGCCATTGCGCGCTCTTTTGTCTCTTACCACGCTTTCATTGGAACAATTTTTGTTTTTATGCGGTATTGGCGTATTTAATTTAATTACAATTGAAACGATAAAATACTTTTTATTTTTTAAAAATAAGCAAATTTCATAATTAAAATAATTTATGATAAAATAAACTTAATATGAGTATGAGCGCCATTTGGACAATAGGGATAATTTTAATTATTTTTACCGCCATAAACGGTATTATTATTTGGTTTATTATCCGCAAACGAAGCGGAAAAGAAGATAGTCAATCCTCGCTTCTTATACAAAATCAGCTTCAAGAGCTTACAAAATCTCTTGACAATAAATTGGGTGAAAATACTAAAAATATGAGCGAATCGGTAAGATATCAGTTTAATCAATCGCAGAAACTTATAAATGATATAAATGAACAGATGATAAAACATTTAAAAGATGTGTCAAAAGGTATGACGGAAGTAAATGAATCAAGCAAACAAGTTCTTACTATAACGGAACAATTACGAAATTTGGAGAAAGTGTTGAAACATCAGAAACAGAGAGGAAATTTAGGCGAAGCAAGTTTGGAGCTTATATTGAGCAATATACTGCCCCCAACTTCTTATAAATTACAGTATCGGTTTAATGACGGCGACATAACGGACGCCGTGATTATCACAAAAGATGGAGTAATATCCGTTGACGCGAAGTTTTCTCTTGATAATTACAATCGTATGATAAATGAAGAAGATGAAAATAGAAAAGCAGAGCTTGGAGAAGAGTTTATAAAAGACCTCAAGAAAAGAATTAACGAGACGGCAAAATATATAAAGCCAAAAGACGGGACGCTCCCGTTTGCATTTATGTTTATTCCAGCGGAGGGGATTTATTATGATTTGCTTGTAAATGAGAACATTGGTTTTGGCGTGAACACAAGGAGTTTAATAGATTATGCTTACAAAGACAAAAATGTGATTATAGTATCTCCGACAACCTTTGCCGCGTATTTGCAATCTGTGCTTTATGGTTTTAGAGCTTTCAAAATTGAAGAGTCGGCAAAGCAGATAGGGAAGTATGTGGAAGGGCTTACAAGACATTTGAAAAGTTATGACGATTATTTCAAAAAGGTCGGCAATTCTCTCTCAACAACAGTCAATCACTATAACAGCGCCTCAAAGGAGTTCGGCAAAATTGATAAAGATGTGCTGAAAATTACAGGCGAATCAACAGACATAGGAATTGTTTTGATAGACAAGCCGAACAAAGAAGAATAATTTACAAAATCAACTTTCTCGCCTCTGACCGTGTCCACAGCTCGATTTATAATCGGAAGAAAAGTTTGAAGCTTGATTTTTTTTAAAAATAAGCTAATATAATAATAATATGAAAGAATTTGCCGTAATAGAGACTGGGGGCAAACAATATCGTGTTTCAAAGGGGGATACGATTAAAATTGAAAAGCTTTCTGGAGAGTATAAAAAGGGCGATAAAATCACTTTTGACAAAGTGCTTCTTATTGATAATGGCAAGGATATTGAAATAGGCGCTCCATATATAGAAAAAACGAAAGTTATCGGTATATTTGAAGAAGAAGGAAAAGCCAAAAAAATTGATGTGATTAAATATAAAGCAAAATCTCGTTATTTCAAAAAAAGGGGACATAGACAGATGTATAATAAAGTAAAAATTGAATCGCTAAAATAGTTTCGTAACTTACACTTAAAAAGTCATGAAGTCGCGCTTCCTATACATTCGTATTTTATAGGATGTCGCGCTTCCTGTTAAATGTTAAAAGGTTGAGGTTGAACCTTTAAGTTCTTAACCTCCAAGTTCTTCAAATTTTCAAGTTAATATTATAATAAAATTTTTCTTTCAAATTTTATAATATATGCTATAATTAAAGCAACTTATGGCAAAAGAAGGAGATAAAAATCAAGAAAACAGCGCGGAAAAAATACCGCGCCAAAATGTAATACAGCAAAATATAAGCTCTGAAATGAAAGAGTCTTATCTTGATTACGCGATGTCTGTTATAACAGCCCGCGCTCTTCCCGATGTTCGCGACGGTCTTAAGCCCGTGCATAGAAGAATTCTCTATACAATGCATCAGATGGGTCTTGTGGCGAGCGCGAAATTTAGAAAATCCGCCGCCGTTGTCGGAGATGTTATGGGTAAATATCATCCGCACGGCGACACGGCTCTTTATGACGCTATGGCAAAAATGGCGCAAAATTTTTCATACAGGTATCCGCTTGTTATAGGACAAGGAAATTTTGGCAGTATTGACGGAGACAGACCAGCGGCTATGCGTTATACGGAAGCAAAAATGGCAAAAATTTCCTCCGAGCTTTTGCGTGATTTGGAAAAAGAGACCGTTGAATGGCGTCCAAATTATGACGGCACAAAAAAAGAGCCTATAGTATTGCCGTCCGCGGCGCCAAACATACTGTTAAACGGCACGCTTGGCATTGCCGTTGGTATGGCTACAAATATAGCTCCACACAATCTCACCGAAGTATGCAATGCGACAATTGAGCTTATAGATAATAAAGACGCCGTAACGGAAGACCTGATGAAACACATAAAAGGTCCTGATTTTCCCACAGGCGGAATAATTTTTAATCATAAAGACATTCACCACGCGTATTCTGGAGGAAAAGGAGGCGTGCTGACGCGTGGCGAAGCGGAGATTATTGAGGACAAAAAAGGAAATTTTAGCATCATAATCACTTCTATTCCGTATCGCGTCAATAAAGCGGATTTATTGATAAAAATCGCAGACCTTGTCAAAGATAAAAAACTTGAAGGAATTAAAGACCTCCGCGATGAGTCAACAAGAGATATAAGAGTTGTCGTGGAGCTTAAATCGGGAGCCCATCCGCAAAATGTTCTTAATTATATTTATAAGCACACGCAACTTGAAGAAACTTTTCATTTTAATATGGTCGCGCTCGTGGACGGAGTGCCGCAAACATTATCGCTAAAAAAAATACTTGAAGAATTTATTTCTCACAGGCAGACAATAGTTCGCAGAAGAACGGAGTTTGACCTTAAAAAAGCGCGAGACAGAGAACATATTTTAATTGGTCTTAAAAAAGCGCTTGAGCATATAGATAAAATTATAAAAACCATTAAAGCGTCAAAAGACGCGCCGTCCGCGCATAACGCTTTGATGAAAGAATTTAAGTTTTCCGACAAGCAGGCGGCGGCAATTCTTGAAATGAAACTCCAAAAACTCGCCGGACTTGAGCGAAAGAAGATTGAAGACGAGCTAAAAGCGATACAAGAACTTATTAAAAATCTTAAAGAACTTCTCGCAAGTCCGAAAAAAATTCTTACAACTATCAAAGATGAACTTAAAGCAATTATTGAAAAATATGGCGATGAAAGAAGAACAAAGATAATGAAAAGCGGAGTAAAATCAATTTCCGCAGAAGACCTTGTTCCAGACGAAGAAAGCGTGTTAATTCTGACTTCAGGAGGTTATATAAAAAGGACAAACCCGGACGAATATAAAAAGCAAAGACGCGGAGGAGTGGGCGTGATTGATTTAAACACAAAAGAAGAGGATTTCGTAACGACTTTTCTTACGGCAAATACGCATAGCGACATATTATTTTTCTCTGACAGAGGAAAAGTGTATCAAATGAAAATGTATAACATACCAGAAGGCAAGCGCGCGACTCGCGGAAAATCAATAATGAACTTTCTATCGCTTTCGCAGGGAGAGAATATAACATCCGTCCTGCAATTTTCCAAAGAGTTGAAAAAAGATGAATTGTCGCTGATGATGGTTACAAAAAATGGAACAGCAAAAAGAGTTTCCGCGGAAAGTTTTTATGAGGTAAGAAAAAGCGGACTGCTTGCCATAACTTTAAATAAAAATGATAAACTTATATCAGCGTCATTTCTTGAAAAAGACGCTCATGTTTCTGTCGCGACGGCAAAAGGGAAAGCGATAAGATTCAAAGGTTCTGATATAAGAAAAATGGGGCGCGCGGCGGCGGGAGTTCGCGCTATAAAACTTTCAAAAGACGATTTTGTGATTAGCGCAGATATTATTAAAAAAGACGCTTTTGATTCGGATATTTTAACGATTAGCGAAGCGGGTTATGGCAAGAGAACAAAGATTAAGGAATATAAAACGCAGAAAAGAGGCGGTTCGGGGATAAAGACAGCGAAGGTTACGGCAAAGACAGGTAATTTGATAGCCGCGCGTATTGTTGGAAGCGATTATATAAAAGACGGAGAACTTGTAGCTATGTCAAAAAAAGGTCAAGTTATTCGGCTTGATTTAAAAGAAGTGCCGTCTCTTGGAAGGCAGACGCAAGGCGTGAGAATTATGAGATTACGAGACGGCGATAGGATAGCCGCTCTAATATGTCTCTAAAACACAAAATAAAAAATGAAAAATCTGAAATATCGCGCGATAAAAATAAAATACTTGCCTATATGATAATAATTAAAAATTTTAATGGACGAGTATATAAATAAGATTTATAATAATACAGATGACTTCTCAAAAGATTTAACAAAATAGAAAATGTTACAATATGGAGTATATGGAACTGTATATTTTAAAAATTAAAATAAGTTAAAGGTTGTATATTTTATTTTTTTATTATTTCTATGAATTATGTTTTCCAATCCTAAAAATAATATAATACATCTCGGACTTAAAAGAGGTATGAGAGTCGCCGATTTTGGAGTCGGGTCGGGACATTACACGATACTCGCTTCAGAGATTGTCGGCGATGAGGGTCGTATTTACGCCATTGACATACAAGATGAGTTATTGAGAAAAATTAAAAATTTATCCGTTTCGGAACACAGGTATAATATTGACATATTACACGGAGACATTGAGAAAATTGGAGGCGCGAAACTTGGAGATAATACGATAGACGCTGTAATCTTTACCAATATTCTTTTTCAGATTGAGAAAAAAAATAACGCAATCGCCGAAATAAAACGAGTTTTGAAAATAAAAGGAAAGATTATGATTGTTGATTGGATGGACTCTTTCAAAGGTATAGGTCCTGAAGCAAAAAACATCGTTACGGAAAGCGAAGCAGAAAAATTATTTACAGAAAATGGATTTGAATTTGTTGAGAGATTTGACGCGGGCGAGCATCATTACGGGTTTATATTTATGAAAGCGTAAAACGCAAAATGCGAAATTAAAAAAGTCAAAAAGAAAAAGCCAAAAAAGATTTTTATTATTTTATATTTTCACTTTTGGTCTTAAATTAAAATTATGACAAGTTTTCAAATAGTAATAATAGCGATATTCGCAGTATTAGCGATTATAGGCGTCTTTGCTTTTGCAGGCATCGGTGGTTTTGGCGGAGATAAAAATAGCGTAGGCAATGTGGAAATATGGGGAACGGTTTCGGAAACCGTTATGAATGATTTATTAAGAGAAATTTCAACTGAAAACAAAAATTTTTTAGGAGTTAAGTATATAAAAAAAGATGAAAAAACATATGAGAGCGAATTTATAGAAGCTCTCGCATCAGGTGTCGGACCAGACCTTTTCTTGCTTAATCATAATTCTATACTCCGCAATCAAGACAAAATAATAGAAATACCTTATAAGAGTTTTCCATCAAGAGATTTTAAAAATATTTTTATAGAAGAAGGCGAACTATATTTAACGCAAACAGGAATGCTCGGTTTTCCTTTTACCATTGACCCGCTTGTTATGTATTGGAACAGAGATATATTTCAGACAGCGGGTGTTTCCGTCCCGCCGCGATATTGGAACGAGCTTTTTGTCTTGAGTCCGAAAATAACACAAAGAGATACTGCTTCTAATATTACGCGAAGTTTGGTGGCGTTTGGAGAATTTAGAAATATTGAGAATGCTAAAGAAATTTTGTCTACTCTCATAATGCAATCAGGCAATCCGATAGTCGCTTTACTAAATGAACAGCTTAAATCAACTCTCGCCGACAAATTGGGTTTCGCGACATCTCCCGCTGAAGCCGCCGCGCGATTTTATACCGAGTTTTCTAATCCTGCAAAGTCAATATATTCATGGAATAGAGCGCTTCCAAACTCAAGACAATCGTTTATCGCCGGGGATTTAGCGATTTATTTTGGATTTGCAAGCGAACTCTCCGACATAAATCGCGCTAATCCAAATCTTAATTTTGACACGGCTTTAATGCCTCAATCAAAAGATTCAGGCGTCAATATAACATATGGAAAGATGAGCGCTTTTGCCATACCGCGCGCTTCTAAAAATCCTAATGGAGCTTTTGCCGCCACTTTCTCTCTTACAAATCAAAATAGCGTTGCTTTTTTATCTGATAAGTTAAAATTACCGCCAGCGCGAAGAGACCTTCTCTCAAATAGGCCAGACGACCCTTTTATGTCAATATTTTATGATTCGGCTCTTATGTCTAAAGCATGGCTTGAGCCCGATAGCGAAAAAGTAAATAATATTTTTAGAGAAATGATTGAGTCGGTAACATCAGGCAAAGCGCGGCTTGGAGAAGCGATAAATATAGCCGATGAAGATATTAATTTGCTTTTACGCAGGCAATAAGCAAAGTGGAGAAAAAGTTTTACATAAAATACAGTTGATATATTATTTTTTATAATAGATACTTTATATATATCTATATGAAATTTCTAAAAAAACTTAAAAAAGTTTACTGGTCGTCAATCGCTTTTGCGCTTTTTCTGCCTTTTAATATTATTTTCGCGCAAAATGGTGATATTGTCGCAAAAAGACCAACAGCAACTCAAAGTCTTCAAAATCCGCTTAGAAGTGACATAGGAAACATAAGTCAATTTTTGACCGCTTTGCTTGATGCTGTTGTTATTATAGTTTTTCCTTTTATAATATTGATGATTATATATTCAGGATTTCTTTTTGTAAGCGCGCAAGGGAATGAAGATAAATTAAAGACAGCGAAAAAAACCATATTGTGGACAATAATCGGAGCATTGATTATTCTCGGCGCTTCTATGCTATCATACGCTATTGAAGGGACGATAAATGATTTACAAAGAGATACATTGAAGTCTTCCACGCCCGTTAACCTTAAATATAATTATATATGAAAAAATATTTTACCAAAGTAAATCTTATATTCTTCTATGTTTTATTTATAATACCTTTCATCGTGTTTGCGGCGCCAAAAAATATAACGGATATAATAAATTTACTCATTGGTATCATAAAACAAGCCAGCATATTAGTTGTAGCATTAGCATTATTATTCTTCTTTTGGGGATTAGCAAAGTTTATATTACAAGCTGGAAACGAAGAGAAGAAAAATGAAGGCAGACAAATAATGGTATGGGGAATTATCGCGTTGTTTATAATGATATCCGTATGGGGTATTATAACGGTTCTTGAAAATACATTTTTTAGAGATTCTTCGGGAAATACAAATATCCCATCATCATCTAAACAAAAGTTAAAAATAGATAAGGACCCATTTGACCCTATTCCGGACATTAAGTCAATTAATATTTAATATAAACACGTTATCCCCATAAGCAGTCTTTACAGTATATACGCTAAAATAGTATTATATTTATATAAGCGTTAAAATTTATTAGTCGTATTATTAATTATTTAATTTTAATATAGAAAAATATGATAAAAAAAATTATTATTCTATGTGTTGTTTTTTTTCCTGCAATTGTATTTGCCGCAGGTAATATTCAAAGTATTTTGATTACAATTGGAGACCTTATAGGAATCGCAACACCTATAGTTGTTGCCCTTGCTCTACTCTTTTTCTTTTACGGTCTTACAAAATACATACTTAATGCCGGCGATGAAGAAAAGAAAAAAGACGGCAGAAGCATAATGATATGGGGTGTTGTAGCATTGTTTGTTATCGTTTCTGTATGGGGTCTTGTGAGAGTTATAGGAAATACATTTAATATAGATAGAGAACAAACTATTAATGTCCCATCTGTTTTATAATCCTATATATATTATAGTGATTTAAAAATATGTCATCACTTACTTATTTAATTGAGAATATAGAGACATTTATCATAGACCCCCTTATAATACTTTTATTTGTCCTTGCTCTTTTATTATTTTTCTTTGGTTTAGCTAAGTTTATTTTAAACACAAGCGGTGGCAATGAAGAGGGTAAAAAAGAAGGAAAACAGCATATGCTTTGGGGTATAATAGGCATATTTATTATGGTTTCCGTGTATGGTATTTTAAAAATTCTCACAAATACTTTCGGTATTCCATTTTGATTTGATTTTAATTCCATTATCTTAAAAAATAGAAATAAAAATAGCGAAGAAATGATGATAAAATTTCATCAACATTCCTCGCTATTATTACAACGGTTTGGTAATAATCCAAACCGTTGTAGTTGTAGATGGTGTTGATGGAGGATTTACCCTGATTCGTAATTTCTTTAAATCAGGAAGATTAAAATCTCCCCCACCTTCCCTGACTCCAGGAATTTCAAAAATTTCTTTCCTGTCGTCAAGCAATGTTACTAAACACTCTAACGGAATGTTTGGGTCTAATCTTTTTATTCGTATTGTACCCCCTTCTCTGGGGATACCAAACTCTTGCGACCATTGGTCACGAATGGTCGCAAGTTTGTTTCCATAAAACTCAACTGTTTCCTTTTTTTGCGTTTGTTGAGTTGAATATTTTTTTTCCGGCATCTTGCCGTATAAATATATGACAATGATTGCAAGAAATGCAACCATCATCAATATTTTTGTGGAAGCGCTTTTAACCCATTTAAGCGCGACTATTGTCGCAAGAAATACTTGCGACACCCAGAAGAATTCTTTATTGCCCCAATACTTCCCCCACAAATCAGGGAGAAGTATTGAAAAGGAAATTAATATGATGGTATAAATACACATAGGTAATAAAATACTTTGTGTATTTACAAACAGAGTAAGTAAAAATTTACTTATTCCATCTATTCTATCACTAACCCTAGTATTAGGCAGTTTAATATTAAACTGTTTTGATTTTATTGTTCTAATAATTATAAAAATTATCAGAATTAATAAAAAACAAATAAATGGATATTTTTCCGAAGACATTATTTATCTATCTCCTTTCTTTTTTCCGTTGATTGTTGTTTGAACATTTTGGTGCCAGCCGCAACTATACCAAGAATATCGGTGTATCCACTGCTTCCGACAGATACAAGGTTATCCACATCCTTCGCAATCTCCCTTGCGGATTCCGCAGAAAGAATGCTTTCGGAGCTTACACCAAGCTTCTCAGCCATATAAAGAAGTCCATCTGTTCTTCCTTCAAGAATCCCTTTCTCTCTGGCGCCTTCTCCGATGCCTTCAAGTTCATTAGCGCGTCTTTTTGCTTTTGCTTCAGGTATTTCCTGGATTTTGGCATTTAGATTATGGCTTTGTTTCGGCTCTTTTATTCGAGCCACCTGAATATCGACACCCCATTCATCTGTTAATTTATCGAGTTCTTTAAAGATCTTTTTATCAACATTTTTTCGATTTTCAAAGAACTCGCTTGCCGTCATCTTTGGCAAGTCAGTTGTTATAATTGAGGTATATATATCCGCCATCTGCTTTCGCGCTTTTGTTATATCTCCAATTGTGCCTCTAAACCTTATGAGGTTTCGAATACTCCAAAAAATGACACCCGGGATTTCTAAGACTACTCGCTCATCAAACGGGTCATTGGTTTCTTTACTTTTTGAATAATTGAATGTTGCCCTTATTGGGTGTCTGTACCCATCTTTTTGAAGCTCTATTGGGATGAAATCTGATTCATCCCTTGAGGACCTGTATATTTTGTCTTGCGTAGTTGGAATTTCATCTTCAAAGAATATTCTAGATTCTTTGTCCAATTTACACACAAGCCATGGCACAAAATGTATACCACGACCGACATTATATAAAGGTTTACCAAAAAAATAGACAGCGCCTCGTTGCTGGTTTCCAATAATGTTAAACCAACTTACAATAAAATGAAACACGACAAATAAAACAGCAATTTGTCAAGCGTTCTTTTGAGGTATTTCAAAATATTTTAGTCCTACAAAAATCAGAAATGAAATAATTCCATATCCGATGATTGTAAAAATCAGCAAACGGATATAATTCAATAAGCATACTAACTTGAATTTCTCCGTTTCCATCTTTTCAATATCATCTCCAGATAGTAAAAATAAATCAAAAATTTTCATAAAATACCACCTTTCTTTTGTCAAAAAACTATAAATTTTAGCCACACGATGTGGCTAAATCCTTCTCCCCACCTTTAAATACGAAGGGTAAGGAGAGGTAAATCATTTCTTAATATATAATATCACCAAAAATTATTTTGTCAATCTATTGACAAAGTAATTTTATTTGTTATAATACACATAGATTAAAAAATTGTTTTTTATAAAAAAAATTTTTCTTGCTGAAAGGCG
>Ga0210050_1001131_pt1 | contig 30156 bp, 28 predicted proteins | sample CryGey132114_all_FD_185463 | JGI IMG/M metagenome (GOLD analysis project Ga0210050, IMG submission 185463) | Groundwater microbial communities from aquifer - Crystal Geyser CG22_combo_CG10-13_8/21/14_all (SPAdes) (version 2) | ecosystem: Environmental > Aquatic > Deep subsurface > Groundwater ... | reverse complement strand
TGATTTCTTACGGCTTGGCGCGGGCCATACGAGACCACGGGGCCAAAGAAGCAAAAAGGGCGATATTCAGCATCTGGAATACGGACCACACCGAGCGTTTAACACGCAAAATTGAAGCGTCAGCCGAGCTTACACGAGGATTGCCATATTCCAACACCATTGCCCTCATTGACAGCGCATTTGAGCGATTTGAGCATATTGACTTGGCTTTACTTGAGAAAGGCATATAATGAAGATGTTGACCCGTTGCCCAATACCCGTGAGTTTTTTTATAGCTTCTGTCCTGAAAGGGGCGGTCTGCCGGAAGCTATCCTCACGGAGACGCAACTGGGTCAACCAGACCGTCCCTTTGAGTTTTTATGAATAAAGACACGAACAAAATAAAATACTTCGCGTATGTGAGAAAGTCCACCGAGGGTGAAGAACGGCAGGCACTTTCTATTCCAGCGCAGAAAGACAAGCTCAACGAGATTTTCGGAAAATTGGATATTGAGTTTGTGGAAGATAAGGCGAGCGCGTTCAAGCCGTTCAACCGTCCAGCTTTTGCAGATATGCTTGAGCGCATACGCAAGGGCGAACGCACAGGACTTGTTGCGTGGCACCCGGACCGCCTCTCACGAAACGAAAAGGACGCGGGCGAAATAACCTATATGATACGCACCGGTGTCATCGGGGACCTCAAACTTGCCACCTATCACTTTGAAAATACGCCCGAGGGCATTTGGATGCTTCAGATGGCACTCTCGCAATCGCAGTATGAAAGCGCAAAGAAAGGGCGTGATGTGAAGCGCGGTCTTGAGCAGAAAGCAAAAATGGGCATTTATCCAGTGCACGCACCTCTTGGTTATACAAACGATAAACACGGGGAGAAGGGATGTAAAACTATCCATACCGACCCCGAACGCTTTGATATAGTGCGGAAAATGTTTGACCTTATGCTTACAGGCAAACACTCACCACCGCGTATTTTGGAGATGGCGACAAAAGAGTGGGGCTTTCGGTCTCCGAACGGCAAGAAGATAAGCCGAAGCAATATCTATCTTATTTTCACCCGCCCGTTTTATTACGGAGAGTTTGAGTATCCCGTTGGAAGCGGCAACTGGCACAAGGGCATACACAAACCAATGATTACCCGTGAAGAATATGAGAGAATACAATTTTTACTTGGCAGACCATCACAAATACGAAAACAGAAGCGCGAGATTGCATATCGCGGACCAATACGCTGTGGCGAGTGCGGTTGTATGATTACTGCCGAAGAAAAAACAAAGTATCAGAAAAACGGCAATGTGCATCGCTACACCTATTACCACTGCACCAAGCGCAGAGACCCAAATTGCACCCAGCAAGCCATAGAAGAAAGTGAACTTGAGAAACAGATTGCCGCCGAGCTTGCAAAACTGCAAATCCCCGCAGATTTCAAAGATTGGGCAGTGGCGCGATTACGCCAGATGAACGAAAAAGAGGTCTCGGACCGAGAACACATCTACGGCAATCAAAGACGCGAGTATGAGGCAAGTGTGCGAAGAATAGACAACCTCATTGATATGCGGGCAAACGGAGAAATCACAGAGAGTGAGTTCAAAACCAAGAAAACAATTCTGCTATCCGAGAAAGAGCGTTTTCAAGAGTTTCTCAAGGATACAGACAAGCGAGTTGAGAACTGGCTTGAGATTGCCGAGCGCGGCTTCAACTTCGCGGAGAAAGCGGCGACAATTTTTGCCGAAGCAAAGAAAAATAACAACCCTGAAGCGAAAAGAGAGGTTTTTGCCGCATTAGGTTCGGACCTCATCCTCAAAGACAAAAAACTCAATGTTTCTCTGGATAATTTGCTGTTTCCGATACAAACTGCGGCAAAAGAAGCTCGCAAGATTGCCGCAAGGTTAGAACCTGCGAAAAAGCCAATGGATAAAAGGAAAATCGGGCAAATCTATGCCCGAAGTCCAGTAATGCTCCGCGGACAGGGCTCGAACCTGTGACCTACCCGTTAACAGCGGGTTGCTCTACCAACTGAGCTACCGCGGAATATTGCTTTTTAACCTCTAAAGAGAGGCAAGTAAAAGATATCAAATTTCAAGTGAGAATCAAACTGATTTTGGATATGATATAATGGAAAAACATGAAGAGTAAAAGAGATTTAAAGAAAGAATCCCTTGAAATTCTAAAAGAATTGGAAGCTCGCTCAATTGCCACCATTGCAACAGCCAGAGAAAACCGTCCTTATTCAGCCGCCATACACTACACTGTGGCCGGAAGCTTTGTTTACTTTATCACCGGAGAAGGAACTCAAAAAAGTAAAAATCTTTCAGGAAACCCTTATGTCAGTTTGGCGGTTATAGAAAAAAGCGAATTACCCATTGGCATACAGGCGGAAGGTAAAGCCAGTATTGTAACGGATAAAGACGAGGCCAACCGGGTGCTCGCCAACTTTACCAAGGTTTGGTACGCCATAGACTATACGCCTCCGGTCATGAATATTCCGAAAGGCAAAGCTCTTTTGATCAGAATAGACATAAAAAATATTCAGTGGTTTCAGACTGCCGAGAAACCGGAGAATATAAAGATGAAAAAAATTGAGTTTAATTACACAAAAAATTAAAATAATTATATAAATTTAATCACGCAAAAAATGTTGAAATTATATGTAAAAACAGGTTGCCCCTTCTGTGCTAAGGTTGAGAAAAAACTGCAAGAACTCGGGTTTGAGTATGATGCAAAAAATGTAACCGAAGACGAAGAGTCGCGGGGAGAACTTATTCGGCTGGGGGGCAAATTTCAGGCCCCGTTTCTTTTGGACGAAGACTCTCCTTTGTTCGCAAACCGGCAAACTACGGGTGGACGAAGTAAAGGATTTTCCATGTATGAATCGGATGACATAATAAGTTATTTGGAAAAAAGGAGCCCGGGTCTTCAGGAAAAAAGGGACGATTCTTCCGAAAAAGCTTCAAATACATGTACCTTAGAGTAAAGGTTTTTCCGAAAAGCAAGAAAGAATCCTTTGAAAAAAGGGGAGATGACGAATTTTTGATCTCCGTCAAAGAGCCGGCGCAGAAGAATTTGGCAAATAAAAAAGTTTTGGAAATCTTGTCTCAAAATCTGAAAATTCCTCTTAAAAATATCAGGATAATAAATGGACATCACTCAAGAACCAAGTTAATAAGTATCAGAGGAAAATGATAAATCTTAAAATGACAGGTCTTGATTTAAATAACAAGGCCAAAGCCTATCTGAACAAGAGGCTAAAAATTTTGGAGAAATTTGCAGACATAAAAAACGCCAATTCAATTCTGGATATAGAAATTGGAAAGATAAGCGAACATCATCAAAAAGGTGATATTTTTAGAACGGAACTGAACCTGCATACGGGCCGAAACCATTATCGCGCCGTTTGCGAGGGTTCAGATTCTTATTCTTCCATTGATGAGGCGGTGGCTGATTTGGCGAGACAAGTCGGGAGAGACAGAAAAAAGCGCTTTGCTATGATAAAAAAAGGCGGCCGGAAACTAAAACAGATGCTTCGCAGGGGATTCAGGAGAGAGAAATAAAATTAGTTGTTCCAATTTTTTTATAACCTTTTATTTATAATTTTTTATTCTCTATTTTTTCTTTTCGGCAATCTTCCGCGATATTTTCCCATGATAACTATTCTAGTATTCTATAGAATACTAGAATAGTTATCAATTATTTTGATTGATATTCCAATTGATATTTCATTTGATAATAGCTCATCTGATATTCCATTTTAATTAACACCCACTTTAACAGCTCAAAAGTTTAAAAGATGTCGGGGTAATTTCAACAAAAACGAGCGCCCCGGGAAGACCCCCTGGTCTTCCCGGGGCTATCCGGATTTACGGTATGGAACATAGAGGCTGTAATAAGAGTCTATCGTGGAAACATGAAGACCTTCCGTAGAAATACGGCGACCTTCCTTAGAGACATGGGGCCCTTCGCTAATCAAGAGCCAGGCCGTTCGTGTCTCCGGATAAAACTCTACCAGACGGCAGATGATGGCGTCAGCTCTCAGCCAGCATCCGACGAAAGTTTCGAGGACGGCGGCTTTCTCCTCCGTGAGTTTCCGCCCGGGAAATTCCTTGTCGGTAACTTGCCACCAAAAGATATCTTTCGCCGAAAGCCCTTTCTTTGCCCACCCGTACTGGCTTTTTCCCTTTAGCCGAATGAAGACCTTCACAACAGCCTCCTTTCATCCGTATTCTTATAACTTTTTTATTTTTATTTAGTTTCGGATTATTTTAGTTAAAAAGGCAGAGTTCAGAAATTCAGCCATCTGATTTTTTACTAATCTCGGAGCGCCATTCGTCAAATTCTCTACGAGACATTTCTTTTTTTCCTTCGGGCAGAACTTTTTTCAAAACAAGGACGCCGTCTTCAACCGCGGCTTCTTTGACGATAACTCGTATTTTTTTATCGTTCTTTTTAATAAAAAAATAAGCCCTCGGCCAGCCTTCGTAGGCGTAAATTTTGCGCAGATTTTTTTCGGGGTTGTCCCCGAAGTCAAGCAAGGCATCCTCTTTTTTTATCATTTTTGTGTAAGTAGCCTTGTCGTGTTTTTGTTCTTTTTTATTCAGATTGCCATTGACCCAAGCGTTTATTGTTTTGACAAGCAATTTGCCTCCGGTTTCATTTAGATTTTTAAATATTTCGTTTTTTGCAAGCGGCCATTTCTTAAATTCCACCGATTCCTGCATTAAAATTGGGCCGTGGTCCATTTTCTCATCCATAAGTATTGTACTAACTCCCGTAGGATTGATATCTTCAAGAAGAGCGCCTTCAACGGGAGCGGGACCGCGAAGGCGGGGCAGGAGAGAGTAGTGCAGATTGATTGAACCCCTCTTTGGCATATCTAAAATTTCTTTGGGCAAGATGACTCCATAAGCTACCACCACAAAGACATCGGGTTTCTCTCTGGGAAATTCTTTTTTCAGATTATCCGTAAAATCTTTATCGGCTTTTTTCGGCTGAAGAACTTTGATGTTATGCTTACCCGCCCAAACTTTGACGGGACTTGGTTTTATTTCCATCCCCCGCCCCCTTGGTTTATCGGAAGAAGTTACAACAAGAACGGGGGCTAGATTTTTTTCTTTCAATATATCCAAAATTTTAGCAGAAACATCAGATGTGCCAAAATATGCAAATTTAATATCCTTATTTTCCTTCATCATGAATCTTACTCGATCTTATTTCTTATTCCAATGTTTTGCAAAATGTCAGAATAGCTCGACCCCTGTCTGTAAGTTTGTGTCTGACATCTCTATCACTATTTCTTTTGGCCACCAAACCGGCAATAGACAGGCGCCTAATGTGGTCGCTTGCGGTATTATAGTTTATTTTTAATTTCTCGGTTATCTCTGCGACAGATAGTTCCGGTGTCTTTTCTAACAATTCTAAGATTTGAATTCTTCGGTGGTTTGAGAAACCTCGAACTATGTTTTCAATTTTTTTATAAGATTTCATATCGTCTGATTATTTAGTTTATTTAGTGATTATATTATACTAATGTTTTGCAAAATGTCGGTATAAAGTTGTGTGGAGAGCGGTGGCGAGGCTTGAATAATTTTCTTACCCATTCGTATTCAGGTCTTTGGGTTCCACTTTATGGAGATTGATGGCTCTGTCGGTAAAAAGAATGCCGTCCAGATGGTCAACTTCGTGCTGGAAAATCTGAGCCAAAAGACCGGAGGCTTCCATCTTAAACTTCCGGCCATCTTCGTCATAAGCTTGAAGGACAACCTTGCGGGCTCTTTCCACCTCCCCGTATTTCCATCTGACCGAAAGACAGCCTTCATCCAAAAAAACCTTTTCTTCGGACAATTTCAAAATTTTCGGATTAATGTAAGCTCTTGGAATATTCTTTATCTTTTTGTCAAAAATTTTATCGGCTACAAGAAAAATTCTCTTAGAGTAGCCGATCTGGGGAGCGGCGATGGCAACGCCGTCATCGCTCTTATCCAAAGCTTCTTTCATTTCTTTAAGAATTTTAAGCAAGGCTGAAGTTTTAACTTCAAAAAGAACCGCCTCTTCGGCTTTTTTTCTCAAGACGGGGCTCCCGATTTGAAGGATTTTTTTCATAATTGAAGTTTATCTTGACTTGCAAATAATTCAAGTTTGAATTATTCTTTAGCGAGTATGGCGATGGAGGCCTAACCTCCAAACGCTCTGGCCGGGCGTTCCGCGAAGCACTTTTTGTCCAATTGGGACTAGGGCAAAGAGCGAGGAAACTCTTAAAAGCGGCGGCAGAAGAGTCCTGAAGCAAGGTGGAGGCCTCCGATTCTCTCCCCGAGAACAGCTGGAGAGAGAATTCCATAGACCACCCAAGGACTCATAGGCTTTGGCCCGGTGGCGCTCACGCGCCGTCGGGCCAACATTTTTAATTTCAAAAGATTTCCTAGAGCAAATTGTCGGGATTGACATCCACGGAAAATTTAGGCGGTAAAGACAAAATTTTCTTTTTCAAATTCGGTTCTATCCGTGAATTTTTATCCATCTTGATAATGGCGTTTCTGATATATTTATTTTTGACTTTAGACACAAAGCCCGGATAAACACTGATGTCAAAAGCATTAAAATATTCTTTCAATTTTTCCCCCTCTTTCAAAACCTCCTCGCTTCGCCCGGAAAAAACAATTTTTATAAAAACAGAAAAGGGCGGGAAGCCGAATTTTTTTCTTTCCTCTATTTCTTTTCTGTAAAAATCCATAACATAACCGCTTTTGATAAATTCCAAAACGGGTTGTTCCGGATCGCGCGTTTGGATAATCATGGTTTTTTTTGTTTTTTCCCTGATGCGCAAGCTCAAGTTGAGAATTTTTTCGTTGATATGAAAATCCGGTATGGAAAAGAAAGAATCCATGGAAACGATTCCCGAGTAAGAAACAGGGGTAAGATAATTGACGGCCATTTCCGTGCCAATCAGGAGGCCCCCTTCTTCTTTTTCAAATTCGTCGAGAACTTTGGTGGCTTTTGAGAAAGTGGGGGAGACATCGCCGTTAATTCTGAAAATTTTCAGGCCCCGAAAGTTCTCCTTCAGTTTTTTCTCCAAAAGTTCAATGCCAATGCCCAAAGGGACAAGCTTCCAGCTGTTGCATTTTTTGCATCTTTCTTCGGCGCTCCTGGAGCGACCGCATTTATGGCAGAGAAAAAAATTCTTTGAACCCGCTTTGTGCAGAACGACAGGAGAAGAGCATCTTTCGCAGGAAACGCTTTTGCCGCAATCCCCGCAGACGGTTACGGGATGAAGGCCATGCCTTGCGACAAACAAAAATATTTTTTCTCGTTCTTTGAGAGATTTTTTTATAAGCGATTCCAATTCTTTGCCGACAATTTTGAAACCTCCGGCTTTTTTAACCTTCTGTCTCATATCAACGAGCCTTGCTTCATTGGAGAAATTCAGGTTAGTTTTCGGCGGCAGAAACTCAATAATTTCCCCGGCTTCAAAACGCCAGAGAGTTTCCGTTCTTAAATATAAGTCTCCCAGGAAAAGCTTGGCTTTGATTTTTTTTGAAAAAATCTCGGCAAAATCGCGAATATCGGTATAAGGCCTTTTTTTCTCTTTATAGAAAGACGAATTTTCTCCATCCAAAATAATGGCTCCGATGTCCGAGCGCGGAATTGACAAGAATTTTCCGGTTGTGATAAGAACCAGAGGCTTGGGCGAAAATAAAATTTCCTCAACAATGCGATAAATTTTCTTTTTACCCATAGCCGAGTGAATAAGACGGCAGTGAGCGCCGATGCCTTTGGCCAATTTCTCGTAAGCCTTTTCGGAAAGGGCGATTGAAGGAGAAAGAAAAACAACCGATCTTTTTTGGGCAAGTTGTTCTCTTAATATGTTTTTGTAATGGGAAAATCTTTCTTCTTGCGACGCTTGGATGATATATTTTTCGTGGATATAACCTTTCTGTTTTGTTTTCTTTTTCTTCAAAAGCTCATGCGGCAAGGAAAGAAAGACGCTCGGGACAAGCGAATGGATGACGCTTCCTAAGGGATGCAGAGAAAAATCAGAGAGTTCCGCGGCGCTTTCAAAAAAAGAATCGGAGAAAAGATATTGCGGCTTCGGGTCGGCCACTTTTCTTAAGGAAAAACGCTGTTGTCGAAGTTCCGACTTGGAAGAAGAAACGCTCTTTTTTGAAATAACAAGACCTTTGATTTCTTTTTTTCGCAAAGGAACAGAGATAATTGAACCGCAGGCAACCTTCTTTCCGGTGAAATAAAAAAGGCTCTCTTTGGGGACCGATTTTGAAATTGGAATAACCTCAATAAGCTGCATCAGGCTTATTATAACGCAACTTGAAGGAGAAGATTATTGTCTAGGACATAAATTGAACTCTCATCTCCGGAAATAAACTGCGGGTTTTCTCCTTCAAAAATCGGCTGAAAATTCTGATTGCCCGTCGGGTCGGCATCAAGGGCAAAAACTCCGGTGCCAAAAGCGATAACAAAAACATCGTCTCTTTTTTTATAAAAATCAACATTTCTGATATCTCCTCCCACGCCGAATGGAACCATAACATTATGGCATCCGAATTCATTGCAGAAATACGGAGGCCTTTCTTCTTCTTCACCGAGCCATTCGGTAAAAAGACTGCCTCCCTCAACCCAGATGGCTCGCCGACCGCTTTCGGAAATTTTCTTGTCTGAAAAAGAGGGCAAGGCAATGGTCTCGAAATTCGCTCTGATTTTTTCGTATTGGGGGTCTTCTTCCGTTACGATAAGACCGCTCCCGTTCTGCAAAACAAAAAACGGTTCAAGAACGAGAGTTTCGGCCTCAGCCAGCCCGACTTCTTTAAGCCATGGCCAAAAACCCTCTTTGGCTATTAAAACGGCGTGAAAACCCGGAGTGATATTCTTAAGGGCCAAATTTTTATTGACTCCCGAAACGGTTTTTTCTTCCACTCCGTCAATAAAAATGGAGACTTCCCCTTCAAGATTTGGAATGACAATTTTAGCGGATTGATTGTCTCCTTTTGACAAAAGGACGGCAAAGATCAAGACCAAAGCCAAAGCTCCGACAATAAGGCCGAGATTTTTTGGTTTTTTACGGGTTTTAGACATTCATATACATCTTACTAAAACAAAAAAGCCTGTAAAGGAGATTTGCCACGAGGCCGGAGGTGGAATAAAATTGGATTGATGGAAGAAAAAAAATTTTTTATTCGGGGTCTCGGACACCAAAGAACTTTGAGGGGAGAAGTTTTTATTAGCGGCGCAAAAAACGCCGTTCTGAAAATTATGGCCGCCTCTCTTTTGTTTGAAGACGACCTTCACATAGAAAATATACCAAAAGTTGAGGATGTGGAAAGGATGAAAGAACTCTTGATTGACCTGGGGGCCGAAATCAGACAAACAGGAGAACGCTCCATAAAAATCAACACCGCCGGAGTAAAAAAGACCGAACTTCACACGGAAATTTCACAAAAAATGAGAGCCTCAATTGTTCTCTCCGGAGCGATGCTCGGACGCTTCGGCCAAGTTCATTTTCCCCATCCGGGAGGATGCGTTATCGGCGAGAGGCCCATCAGTATGTTCTTAAACGCTTACCGAGGCATGGGAACGGAAATAGAGAGAGATGAAGAGGGAATTTATCATCTCAAGGCACCAGAGGGGTTGAAAGCAAAAGCGACTTTTCTCAACAAACAAAGTGTGGGGGTAACGGAAACTTTAATTATGGCCTCTATTTTGGCCAAGGGCCGAAGTGTTATCAAAAATGCCGCTCTTGAACCCGAAGTTGTCGATGTCGCCGGCTTTCTTCAAAAATGCGGAGCAAAAATATCGGGGCTCGGCACGACAACAATAACAATAGAGGGCGGAAAACCGCTTAAATCCGGAGGCAAAGTCTATAAAGTTATGCCTGACAGACTTGAGGCCGGAAGTTTCCTAGTTCTCGGAGCTTTGGCTTCAAACGACCTCCTCATTAAAAACTGCCAGCCGGAACATCTGGAAGCTCTGACCAGCATTCTTCGCTTCTCCGGTTTGAGGATGGAGGCGGGGAAAGATTACATAAAAGTTTTGAACAACGAAGGCGCGGAATTCAAACCTCTGGAAATAAAAACGCACGAGTATCCCGGATTTCCGACAGACCTGCAAGCGCCGATGGCCGTTTTTATGACTCAAGTAAAAGGAGAAAGCAGTATTTTTGAAACTATTTTTGAAAACAGGTTTGGATATACCGAAGATTTGAACAAAATGGGAGCAAGAATCCGCCTTTGGCATCCGCAGAAAATATCCATTGAAGGGCCGAGCCGTCTCAAAGGCGGCACGCTCCACGGCCCGGACCTAAGAGCGGGACTGGCTTTTATCATCGCAGCCATTTTAGCTCAAGGTGACTCCGTCATAGAAAACGCGTATTATGTTGACAGAGGCTATGAAGCCATAGAAAAAAAGCTGCAAAAAATAGGAGTTTCAATAGAAAGGGCCAAATAAATTTAGATGTCTTTTTTTAAAAAAAAATTGGGAATAGATCTCGGCACGGCAAACACTTTGGTTTATCTGCCCGGAGAAGGAATCGTTTTGAACGAACCATCCGTCGTGGCCGTCTCGGAGAGCGATAACAGAATTGTGGCCGTCGGGCTGGAAGCCAAGGAAATGATAGGCAAGACGCCGGACGATATTGTCGCTTACAGGCCGATGAAAGACGGGGTTATTGCCGATTACAGGGTAACCGAAGCTATGCTTAATTACTATATAAACAAAGCTCTGGGCAGATGGAATATCTGGAAACCGGAAGTAATGGTTTCGGTTCCGGCCGGCGTAACTTCCACGGAAAGAAGGGCGGTCATAGAGGCGGCCATGAAAGCGGGCGCCAAGCAAGCGTATATCGTCAAAGAACCGATTTTGGCGGCCATCGGCGCCGGTATTCCGATTTATGACGCGGAGGGCCATATGGTTGTGGACATCGGGGGTGGGACGACGGATGTGGCCGTTATTTCCTTGGGAGGAATTGTAGCCTCGACTTCGGTGAAATGCGCCGGCAATAAGATTGACTCGGCCATCGCTGATTACGTCAAAAAAACCTACAATCTCGGAATCGGAGACCGAATGTCGGAAGAAATCAAAATTGCCATCGGCTCGGCTGTGCCGCTTGATGAAGAACTTTCAATGAAAATCAAAGGGAGGGACCTCATAACCGGATTGCCGAAGATTATGGAAATTGGAACGAATGAAATCGTCAGGGGAATAAATAAAGAACTTCGCGAAATCATCAAATCCATCAAGGATGTCTTTCAAGAAACGCCGCCGGAGCTCTCGGCCGATATTATTGATAAAGGTATCATCATGACCGGGGGCTCGTCCCAACTTCGCAATCTGCCTGAACTTATTTACAGAAGAACGGGCGTTAAGGCTTATCTGGCGGACGACGCCCTTTTCTGCGTGGCCAAAGGAACCGGCATCGCCCTTCTTCATCTGGAAACATACAAGAAATCAATTATAGCCAAAAGATAGCGATAATTCGTTTCTTGAGTTGAAAGTTTGTGAAGTAAAACCTTGAGAGCTAGCCAAGGAAGAAAGACAAGAAAGCATTTAGAAAAATTGTAGAAAAATATAGAAGATAACATTTGATTTTATAAACTTTATGAATTTTGTGGATTGGAAACATCACGCGCATTGTTTTGAAGGCGATTTTGCGGAAGTCAAAAAGATTCTGTTTGAAGAATTGGAAAATCTCGGTATAAGAACAAGGGGAAATCCGGACATTTTTTCCGGAGCGTATGAGACATTCGGCATCAATGAAAGCAAGGAAGTCATCGGCTTTGAATCAAGAAAAGCTTTTAGCGGAGGCAAAAAGATTATTCTTCTGGAGATTATCAATATGACAACGGAAGCGCAGAACGCTCTTCTTAAAATCCTGGAAGAGCCGAGTCTTGAGACGCACTTTTTTATTATCGTTTCCTCAAGTGAAAATCTTTTGCCAACATTCAAATCAAGGCTTCGCATTACGAAAGTCTTCTCAAAAACGAATTTTTCCGAGGCTGAAAAATTTATCAGAGCGGAAGAAGAGGAAAGGCTCAAAATAGCCGAAGAAATCGGCGAAGAAAAAAACAGAATGAGAGCCCTTAAGCTTTTGGATGGTCTGGAAAACATTTTTTACAAAGAAGAAAACATCAAAGAAGCCGATAGAGAAAAAAAAAAGTATTTGAAAACTCTTTTGAAATTCAGAGGTTTTTTGCGCGACCGTTCGCCTTCCATCAAGCAAATTTTGGAACACATAGCTTTGATTACTCCTTCAAGACGGGTAGAATAATCTGATATGAATTACGATTTTTCAAAATTAAAGCAAAAAATAAAAGAGACGGAAGAATGGTTCAAAAAAGAACTTGGAACTTTGAGAACCGGTAGGGCGACGCCCGCTATCCTTGACGGAGTGGTAGTGGATAATTACGGGGCTAAAAGCCCCATTAGTCAGGTGGCGGGGATAGGGATAGAAGATCCCCGGACTTTGAGAATTTCTCCTTATAATCCGGAACAGGCCAAAGAAATTGAAAGAGGCATTTCGGAAGCCGGGCTCGGCCTTTCCGTCGGCGCAGATGACAAAGGCATTAGGGTAGTTTTTCCGGAATTGACTTCGGAAAGGAGAGAATCTTTAATAAGACTTTCCAAAGAAAAGCTGGAAAAAGCCAGAATTGGAATAAGGGGGGAAAGAGACGATGTTTGGAACGAAATCCAAAAAAAACAAAAAGCTGGAGAAATCACGGAAGATGAAAAATTCAAGCTGAAAGACGAGATGCAAAAAATTATTGACCAAAACACCAAAACCTTGGAGGAGATGGCCAAGAGAAAAGAAACCGAAATTCAAAACTGATTTCGAAAATCGATAAAGGCAGAGAAAAAAGCCGGATGATATATGCTATAATATATATTATAATACATAGCATAATATATACTATATAAACTTTTTAACTTTCTAACTTTCTAAACTTTATAAACTTCAAATGACAATAATTATTTTTATAATAATTCTGGCTATTTTAGTTTTAGTCCATGAACTCGGGCATTTCCTCTTGGCCAAAAAAACCGGCATTAGAGTGGATGAATTTGGCATCGGTTTTCCGCCAAAAATTTTCTCCTGGAGGCCGAAAGGAGGGGAGACAAGATATTCAATAAACCTTATTCCCTTCGGCGGTTTTGTAAAAATTTTCGGAGAAAACCCGGGCGAGGAAAACGGAGAAAATAGAGAAACAGAAAGAAGTTTTCAAAATAAGCCCAAAAGAACGCAAATTTTGGTTCTTTCCGCCGGAGTGATATTTAACATAATTTTCGCCTGGATTTTGATCACGGGAGGTTTTTTAATCGGACTGCCGAGCGCCCTTGACGAAAGCAATATTCAATACGCCAAAGACGCGAGCCTTTTGATTTCCGGAGTTCTGCCGGATTCTCCCGCGGAAAAAGCCGGGCTTCAAGCCGGAGATTCAATTGTCTCAATTGAGGTAAAAAATTTGCTTGTGACAAACCCCGACACGGCGGAAGTCAGGAAAAGCATATTGGAAAGCGGAGGCGAAGGGATTGCTCTCGGCATTGAAAGAGAAGGAGTTTTAGAAACGAAAATACTGGAAGGTGAAGAAAAAATAGTGGAAGGCGGAGTGGCTATTGGCATCTTGATGGAGAATATCGGCATCGTCAGACTTCCTTTTTTCAAAGCCTTTTGGGAAGGGACAAAAATAACCGGAAATCTTTTGGTTTTAATTACCGTCTCTCTGGCAAATTTTATTGTTGACGCTTTCTCCGGAAGCGCCGATTTCTCGCAAGTTGCCGGCCCCGTCGGTATCGCGGGGTTGGCCGGTCAGGCCTCCAGACAAGGTTTTGTTTACTTGCTTTCTTTTACGGCTCTGATTTCTCTGCATCTCTCGGTTTTGAATCTTATTCCTTTCCCGGCTCTTGACGGAGGAAGAATTCTTTTCATCGTCATTGAGAAATTGAAGGGCTCGCCCATAAATCCGAAAATTCAGAACTGGGCAAACGGAGCGGGTTTTGCTCTTCTTATTCTTCTGATGGTCATTGTGACTTGGAACGATATAGCCAGACTTTTTTAAAACCCCTTGTTTCCCGACGGGTGACACGGAAGTTTAATGGCTTCCGGATTTATGGTAGCAGTGGCATCAGAATCAGACTATTCTAGTATTCTATAGAATACTAGAATAGTCTGAAAATTGGAGGAACGGGAAAAACGCTTAGACGGTTAGAAAACAGAAAATTGATAAACAAAAGAGATTAGGAAACATCGAATTCGCTTTATCAAAAATTTCTGAACTTCGGAATATACACAGCCTTCTCCTTTTTTTCTTCTCTTTGACCTCATAATCTAAATGGCTTAAAATAAAGCCATGATTCAATCAAGACTTTTCACCAAAACCAGAAAAGAAGCGCCTAAAGACGAGGTTTCAAAAAACGCCGAACTTTTGATTCGAGGCGGATTTATCAGCAAAGAAATGGCCGGTGTTTATAATTATCTGCCTCTGGGGCTTCGAACATTAAACAAAATAAATAAAATTATCAGAGAGGAAATGGACGCTATCGGCGGGCAGGAAATTCACATGAGCGTTCTGCAAGAAAAAGGAATTTGGCAAAAATCAAAAAGGTGGGACAAGACTATCGTGGACAACTGGTTCAAAAGCAAGCTTAAAAACGGAACGGAAGTAGGTCTGGGATTTACGCATGAAGAGCCTTTGGCAAACTTGATGAAAAACCACATTTCTTCCTACCGAGACCTGCCGATATTTCCTTATCAAATTCAAGTTAAATTCAGAAATGAAACACGAGCCAAATCCGGGCTGATGAGAGGGCGCGAATTTCTGATGAAAGATATGTATTCTTTCTGTAAAACGGAAGATGAACAGCATAAGTTCTATGAGAAAGCCAAAAAAGCCTACGGCAAAATTTTTCAAAGGCTGGGACTGGGCGACATTACCTATTTAACTTTCGCTTCGGGAGGCAGTTTTTCAAAATTTTCTCACGAGTTCCAGACAATCACTCCGAACGGAGAAGACACTATCTATATAGAAGAAAATAAAAGAATCGCTCTGAATAAAGAAATTTTGAAGGAAAAAGAAAACATTGAAGATTTCAAAGAGAAAAAACTGGTCCCCCAAAAAGCGGTGGAGGTCGGGAATATTTTTAATCTAGGCACGAAATTCTCCGAATCTCAAGGCTTGTATTATCTTGACGAAAAGGGAAAGAAGCAAAAAGTCTGGATGGGCAGTTACGGCATCGGTCCGGGCCGGGTGATGGGAACCATTGTGGAAGTTTTTGCCGACAAGAGCGGAATTGTCTGGCCGGAGGCGGTGGCGCCATTTAAATTTCATATCGTGGCTCTAGATGCGGCCAATAAAAATGTCAGAATGGAGGCGGAAGAAATTTATAAGAAAATGCTCGGAAGCGGAATTGAATCTCTGTATGACGACAGAGAGGCGCCGGCCGGAGAAAAGTTCGCCGACTCCGACCTGATCGGCATTCCTTATAGAATCGTCGTCAGCGAAAAAAATCTGGCAGACGGAACTTTGGAAATAAAAAACAGAAAGACGGGAGAGGTTAAAAAAGTGGCAAAAGAGAAAATTTTAAACAGCTTGCTTCAATGAACGGCATAAGAAAATTTTTCAGCGATATCAGAGAAAAATTTTTTAAATTTTTTTCAAATGAGATCGGAGTGGATTTGGGGACGACTAACACCCTTGTCTATGTCAGGGGAAAGGGGATTATCATCAACGAGCCTTCGGTTGTGGCATTAAACGCCAAGACGGGCCGGGTGGTGGCAATCGGCGGAGAAGCCAATAAAATGCTCGGCCGAACCCCGGCTCATATCACGGCCATAAAGCCTCTGGTGGAAGGAGTTATTTCCGATTTTGAAGTGGCGGAAGAAATGCTTTCGTATTTCATAAACAGAGCCCAGGAGGGAAACAGAAAACTTCTGGGACCGCGAATTGTTATCGGAGTGCCTTCCGGCATTACCAATGTTGAGACAAGGGCGGTCAGAGACGCGGCCCAAAACGCCGGAGGGAGAGAAGTGCACATTATTGAGGAACCCGTTTCGGCCGCCATCGGTATTAGGCTTCCGATTGACAGCCCCATCGGGAATATGATTATTGATATCGGCGGGGGAACGACGGACATCGCCGTCATATCTCTAAACGGAATTGTCACAGCAAAGAATGTTAAGGTGGCGGGGGAGCGTTTTAATGAAGATATCGTTTCTTATATTCGCAATGAATTCAAAATACTGATTGGAGAAAAAACCGCCGAAAAAGTAAAAATGGAAATCGGAGCCATGATAAACGGCAAGCAGGAAATTGAAACGGTTGTCAGAGGACGAGACTTGGTGACGGGTCTGCCCCGAGAGGTCATCTTTACCGAGACCGACCTGAAAGAAGCTCTCTCCCAGTCAATTGACACGCTTATTGAGTCAATCAAAGAAGTTTTGGAGGAGGCCCCGCCGGAAATTATCTCGGATATTATGAGGCACGGAGTCTATTTGGTCGGAGGAGGAGCGCTTCTTGGAGGCTTGAGCGACACCTTGCGCCAGGCGCTGAAAATTCCCATCTATACGGCCGAAGACCCGCTGACATCGGTGGCCAGAGGGACCGGTATGATTCTGGAAAATCTGGAAATTTATGAGGATTTGCTTGTCAGGAATGAAGAAGAAATACCGCCAAAGAAATAGGAGCTCTTTCAAGAAAATTCCCTTCATTCTCTTTGGGTTGCTTCTTCTTTTTATTCTCTTGTCTCTTCTTCTGCCGACTTTGATACCGAGAAATCTTATTTTTATAGGAAAGCCTTTGTGGTTTTTGCGGGAAACCGTTCTTCTTAATCTGACCGAAGCAAGAGATCTTTTGCGTTCAAAGAGCGAACTTATAATAAAAAACAAGGAAGAGAAAAAAGAAATAGAAAAACTTCAGCTTCAAAATCTTCGGTTGAATTTGCTGGAAAAAGAAAACGCGGAACTGAAAAGTCTTCTGGGAAGAAAGAAATCGGATAAGATGACGCTGGCTCGGGTTTTGGCAAAAGGCGCCGGCTCTATTTATGACAGCTTGATTATTGACCTCGGAGAAAAGGATGTCCGAAAGGGAGACAAGGTTTTTGTTGAGGGAGCGGTCTTGGTCGGACTTATTGACGAAGTCTTTGGCAAAAATTCCAGAGTCAAGCTTCTTTCCGCTTCCGGAAACTCTTATAAGGTGGAAGTGGGGCTTCAAGGAATTCGAGCCAAAGCGACGGGGCGAGGCGGAGGAAATTTTGAAATAATTCTGCCGAGAGGAGTCGAGATCGGCATTGGAGATGAAATAATTTCCCCGGCTTTTGAAGGAACGCTTGTCGGCGTCGTGGATTTCATAGACAGCCGTCCTCAAGACTCTTTTCAAAAAATCCTTTTCAAAGCTCCGTGGGACATAAATCAAATAAAGTGGGTTTTGGTAGAGCGGAATGAATAGATTTTTTTTCAATATTATTTTATTTTTTTCCATTTTTCTCCTGAATTGGTGGCTCTTTGGTATCCTGCTTCTGGCCGGATTTTTCCTTTTTAAAAATTTTTACGAGGGGCTTGTTTACGCCGCTTTTTACGACCTTATTTTTACCGTAAACGGACTTCCTTTCTATGGGGCTTATCAGGCCGTTATTTTCAGTTTTATTCTTTTGGTCTTGTCGGAATATTTTAAAAAATATCTTAAATTTTACCCGGACAATGTTTAGAAAAAAAAGAAATTTCCGGAAAATCGGCAAAGCCAACAATGATATCGCCCCCGATGAAATTTTTCTTGATTCAAGCAACCTGCCGAAATTCAACACAAGCCAGTTTGAAGGCAGGATGGAAAAACCGATAAATAAAAGGACGATAATTGCAACATCTCTTATTTTTTTGTTTATCGGAATAGTCTTTTCCGGAAGAGTTTGGCATCTGCAGATATCAAGGGGGGAAGAACTGAAGCTCCGAAGCCAGGATAATAATTTGCAAAATATCATCCAATTTTCGGAAAGAGGCATCATTTACGACAGGAACGGGAAAGAGCTGGCTTGGAATGCTTTGGCCGAAGAAGAACGGGATTTCCCGGAAAGAAAATATATGGCGAAAAAAGGCTTGTCACACCTCTTAGGTTTTGTCGATTACCCCAAAAAAGACAGCTCCGGAAGATATTACGAATATAAAATCTCCGGCCAGGATGGGGTGGAAAAATATTTTGAGGAAGAGCTTGGAGGAGAAACGGGTCTGCAAATAATTGAAACGAACGTTTTCGGAGAGACCTTGTCCGAAAGCGTCATTGACAGAGCAGATAACGGAAGAGACATAGTTTTATCCATAGACTGGAGAATCCAAAATAAACTCTATGAATTGATTGAGCAGACGGCCAAAATTTCCGATTTTCAGGGCGGAGCAGGCCTTATTATGGATGTTGAAAACGGAGAGCTTCTGGCTATTGTAAGTTATCCGGAATATGATTCTCAAGTTTTAACGAATAAGAAAGACACGGAGAAAATATCGGCCTATACTTCCGATCCCAAAAAACCTTTTTTGAACAGAGCGGTTTCGGGCCTCTACACTCCGGGCTCCATTATCAAACCTTTTATCGCTTTGGCCGCCTTGGAGGAAGAAATAATCTCTCCACAGAAAAGCATCTTAAGCACCGGCAGTATTTCCATTCAGAACCCCTATAACCCGGAGCAAAAAAGCGTTTTTAGAGATTGGAAAGCTCATGGTTTTGTTGATATGAGAAAAGCTTTGGCCGTCTCGTCAAATGTTTACTTTTATGCCATCGGAGGAGGATACGAAGACCAGGAAGGGCTCGGCATCACAAGAATAGAAAAATACTTAAAGAATTTCGGTTTTGGAAAAATTACGGGCATTGATGTGGGAGAGGAAAATGACGGAGTGGTGCCGAATCCAAGATGGAAAAAAGAGGTTTTCAATGACGACTGGAGACTGGGAGACACATATATTACTTCAATCGGGCAATTCGGTTTTCAGTTGACGCCACTTCAAGTCTTAAGAGGCGCGGCCATGATTGCAAACAAAGGGAAACTTTTGAAACCGACCGTCCTGGCCGGAGAAATGCCGATAGTGGAAAAAGAAATAAAGATTGACGACGGTAAATTTGAAATTGTCAGAGAGGGTATGAGAGAAGCCGTTCTTTCCGGCACAGCCGGTTCATTGAATTTTCCATATATTCGGATAGCCGCAAAAACCGGAACGGCGGAACTCGGCGTCTTGAAAGAATCCGTAAATTCATGGATTTTGGGGTTTTGGCCGTATGAAAAACCAAGATACGCTTTTGCCGTGGTTATGGAAAGAAGAGAAAGCAAGAACCCGATCGGAGGACTTTTTGTCGCCACTAATTTGATAGACTGGATGCGCCAAAACACCCCCGAATACCTGGAGGAAGCAGAAAAATAACCCTTGGATGCTCAACGTCCAAATGGGAGAGACATGGTTCCTATTGACTTTATTTTTTGAAGGATATAGTATGTCGCCTATATTTAGAATGTCCGGAGGCAAGAAAAAATGGAGGACGACGAAAGAAAAGAATATCTGACAAAAGAAAAATATAATGAGCTCACTAACGAGCTCAATTTTCTTAGGACAACCAAGCGAACCGAAAACGCCCGCCAATTGGAGTACGCCAAAACTTTGGGAGACTTGGCGGAAAACGCCGAATACCATGAAGCCAGAGAGCTTCAAGCTCTGACCGAGGATCGAATCAGAAAAATAGAATATATTTTAAAAAACGCGGAAATTGTCTCGCATAAAAAAGGAGAAGCCATTGAAATAGGCTCCAGCGTCGTCGTTCAAAAAGAAAGAGAAAAAGATAAAAGAGAATTTCTAATCGTCGGTTCGGAAGAGGCCGACTCCGGCAGGGGTTGGATTTCTCATAATTCACCAATGGGAAGCGCGCTGATGGGTAAAAAAAAGGGAGAGGAGTTTGTTTTCAGGGTTCCAAACGGAGCTAAAATAAAGTATAAGATATTGAAGGTTTCCTAGCTTCAAGGCGCAAGCCTGGTTCAAATTTTTGCGCTGAGAAATTAAGCGATAGTCAGTAGTTTTAAAGCGCTTAAAAGTTTTTTCAAAATACTTTATACTTAGAAGGCTTAATGCTTAATCATAATTTTTCATAAATATCCGTGGCTTCCCTTGAAGAAATAAGAACAGAGCGGCTTAAAAAACTTGAAGCCCTGAAGGAGAAAGGGATTAATCCTTATCCGGCCAAATCCAACCGCAAGGAATCGGTTGGCCGTTTTTTAGGACGTTTTGAAAAGCTTCTAGGAAGCGGGGAAGAAACCATACTGGCCGGGCGCCTGATTTCAAAGAGAAGTTTCGGCGGACTGATTTTTGCCAATTTGGACGACGGCCATGGTGTCATACAGCTTTATCTGAAAAAAGATGAAATGGAAGAAGAGTTGTTCAACCTCTTTTCGGACAACATAGATGTCGGCGATTTTATTGAAAGTACGGGAACAGCTTACAAGACCAAAAAAGGAGAAAAGTCTTTTTTGGTCAAAAAGTGGACTATTTTGTCAAAGAGCCTTCGCTCCTTGCCGGAAAAATGGCACGGCCTTCAGGACCCGGAGGCGAGGCACCGTCAAAGATATCTGGATCTCCTGCTTAACCCGGAGTTGCGAAAAATGTTTGAATTAAAAGAAAAATTTTGGGGAACGACGAGAAAATTTCTAAAGGACGAGGGTTTTTTGGAGGTCGAAACTCCGACTCTTGAAATAACAACCGGAGGAGCGGAAGCCAAGCCCTTTAAAACGCATCACGACGATTTTGACATAGATGTCTTCTTAAGGATATCGGTCGGAGAGTTGTGGCAGAAAAGACTGATGGCCGCCGGATTTGAAAAAACTTTTGAAATAGGCAGAGTTTATAGAAATGAAGGCTCAAGCTCCGAACATCTTCAGGAATTTACAAATATGGAATTTTATCTGGCTTACGCCGATTATAAAGACGGAATGAAATTGGCAAGAAAAATGTATCAAGAAATCGCTCGGAAAGTTTTTGGCCGGACAAAATTTGAAACGAGAGGGCATTCTTTTGACCTGGACGGCGACTGGCCGGTCATCCACTATGTGGAAGAAATTGAAGATAAAACCGGAATAAATGTTCTTGAAGCTCCCAAGGCCGACTTGGAAGCAAAGTTGGAGGAATTGGGAGTCGTCTATGACGGAGAAAACAGAGAAAGACTGATTGATTCTTTATGGAAACATATCAGAAAAAGCATCTCCGGCCCGGCTTTTTTGGTCAATCATCCGAAACTTGTTTCTCCGCTTGCCAAAGAGGACCCCTTGAGACCGGAGACGGTTGAGAGATTTCAAATTATAATCGCCGGAAGCGAGGTGGGAAACGGATATTCGGAGCTGAACAACCCCATTGAACAAAAAACCCGTTTTGATTTGCAAAATGAACTCTTAAAAAAAGGAGACTCTCTGGCTATGGTGCCGGACCATGAATTTGTGGAGATGCTTGAATATGCCATGCCCCCGACCTGCGGTTTCGGCTTCGGAGAAAGACTTTTTGCTTTTATGGTGGATAAGCCGATTAGAGAAACGCAGATGTTCCCGCTGATGAAACCGAGAGATTAAGAGCTCCGGCTTAATCTCTAATTTTTAAATTTTTAATTTTATAATTTTTAGTTTGTTTTTACTTTAGTCTTTTGGTTTCGAGTCTAAGGTTTATATCTCAATACTTTCATATATCAATATATGAATGTGTTGTTTTTTATTAATCAAAAAACAAAGACCCCGTAGGGTCTTTGCGCCTTTCGGCGAGCCTTACAGAGTCTTATCCTACGGAGATGTTGGGCATCCACAGCATGAGCAACATGCCGCAGAGGAAGAAAATGAGGCACAGAAAGAGCATCGAGGCACCGCTACTCCTCCTGCCTTGCTCGTAGCCCTTGGCGAAACCTCTGTCGTAAGCTTTCTGGACGTGCTCGTCATCCGTAAAACGGAGATTCACCTTTTTTTCTATTCCCATCTTAACCTCTCGGTTAGTTGTTAGGGAACTAGATTCTGCTTCTAATATTACACAAAAGATTTTTTATGTCAATCTTATACCAATGTTTTGCAAAACATTGGTATAAAACCTTGTATATGTTCTCATATACCTATTTTTGAAAAATATATTCATCTTTTATTAAATTTAGTTTAAAAAAGTTTGTTATTTGGATTTGGGATTTGTGTTTTGTTTACCTCGCAAAAGTCGCTTTAAGCAAGCGACTTTTGCGGTTATCCACACTATAAAATGTTTGAAAGTGGGAGAAAATGCTATAAAATGTAGCACAAGTGGGAAAAAGTGGTAAATAAGCGATTTGTGGAGGTCGTTTACTGCCGCCTGTTTTCGTTTTTCAAACTAAAACTAAAAAAGGGCAACTTTTTTAGATAAGCAAAAACGAATTTTGTATCTAAAAAGTCATGTTAATCGGAGAGTACACTCATACCATTGACGATAAAAAAAGACTTTCTTTGCCTGTCAAATTCAGAAAAGAACTTGGAAAAAAGATTGTCATAACGCACGGACTGGATAATTGTCTGTTTGTCTATCCGGAAAATGAGTGGAAAAAAGTTTCAGAGAAGCTTGCGAATTTGGGTGTTGGCCAATCCGACAGCCGAGGCTTCAACAGGTTTATGCTGGGAGGCGCCGTTGAAGTTTCGGTGGATTCCATCGGCCGTATTCTTATCCCGGATTTCTTGAAAGAGTTTGCCAGACTTAAAAACAAAGTGGCCGTCATCGGAGTTCACGCCAGAGCGGAAATTTGGGACCAGAAAGCTTGGGCCGGCTACAAAAAGGAAATTGAAGGAAAAGCCGATGCTCTGGCTCAAAAATTGGGCGATGTCGGGGCTATTTAAAATCTCATGCTTCATAAAAGTGTTCTTTTAGATGAAGTGCTCTCGGGGCTTCAGCCCCCAAAAGGCGGAATCTTCGTTGATGCCACCATAGGAAGCGCCGGCCATGCTCTTGCTCTTTCAAAAATTATAGGAAAAAAAGGCTTGCTTATCGGAATAGAAGCAGATCCGGAAAGAGCGCAAAAAAGTTTGAAGTTTTTGGAAAAAGGAGAGGCAAAAAAAATAGTTGTAAACAAAAACTTCAGAGAAATAAAAAAAATTCTGGATCAACTCAAGATAAAAGAAGTTGACGGGATACTTTTTGACCTTGGTCTGAACTCCGAGCAATTGGAATCCTCCGGCAGAGGGTTTTCATTCCAAAAAAACGAGCCGCTCCTGATGAATTTTGGAGAAAATCCGAAGTTTACGGCTAAAGACATAGTAAATGATTGGGCCGAAGAAAACATCTCTCAAATTATTTGGGGTTTCGGCGGAGAAAAATTCGCTAGACGCATCGCAAAGAAAATCGTTGAGAGAAGAAAAGAAAAAAAATTGGAAACAACGGAAGAGCTCGTCAAAATCATCCAAGAAGCGCTACCCAAGCGACAGAAAAAAGGGCAGAGAGGAGGATCAAGAAGCGGAAAAAAAATCCATCCGGCCACAAAGACATTTCAGGCTTTAAGGATTGCCGTAAACGAAGAACTGCCGGCTCTGGAAGAGGGGCTCAAAGACGCTTTTGAAAAGCTTCGCAACGGGGGAAGAATGGCCGTTATATCTTTTCATCAGCTAGAAGATCGTCTGGTTAAAAAATATTTTAGAAAACTGAAAGAAGAAGGTCTCGGAAAAATTCTCTTCAAGAAACCGATTACGCCAAAAATAAAAGAATTGAGAGAAAACCCCCGAAGCAGAAGCGCCAAACTTAGAATCATTGAAAAAATATAAAAAATACAAGAGATGAATATGAAAAAGACGAATATGAAAAACAAAATTGAAAATAATATAGCTAAACTATTCGCTAAACTATTCTAGTATTCTATAGAATACTAGAATAGTTTAGCTAAAAAAATGAAAGCTTTGACAATTAAAAAATTAAATATCAGGGGAGAAACTTTCCATTTTAACCCTCATCTGGAAAAGAGAATCATGGTGTTTCTTTTTGTCCTGATATTTTTCTTTGCGGCCATGTACATTTATTTTGTCAAACAGGCCATAGTAAATGTTGTGCAAAGAGAGAAGGTTGAAGAAGAAATTTCAGAACTTGACGTCAAGGTGGGTTCCTTAGAGGAAAGATATATAGAGCTTGAAAACAGAATAGATTTGGATTTCGCTTACTCTTTGGGATACAATGAGATTCAAGATGTAAGATTTGTTTCAAGAAAAACCCTCGGCCAAATCCTGACCTTCGAGGAAAATTAAAAAATGAAAGAATATTTTCTTCCGAGAATCAGAATAATTTCGGTGGGCCTTTTGCTGGTTGTCCTGATTTTGTTGGGGCAACTTTATCTCCTCCAGGTAGTAAGAGGCGAAGCCTATAGAGAAAAAGGTGAGAGGCAGTACTTAAATCCCAGTAAATCTCTTTACGATAGAGGAGCTATTTATTTTGAAAGTAAAGACGGAAATTTAATTTCCGCGGCCACACTTAAAACGGGTTACACTATTTCGATGAACCCGAACCTGATTGAAGACGCTCTTGAAGTTCATGACAAAATTGAGAAAATTTTGGACATAGATGACGAGTCTTTCTTTTTCAGATCGGGCAAGAAAGACGACACTTACGAAGAAATCGCCAAAAAAGTGGAAGAGGAAGAAGCTTTGGCCATTCTGGCTCTGCAAATAAAAGGTGTCAGCATAGAGAAAGAGAAATGGAGATTTTATCCGGGCAACAGTGTTGGCGCCCAACTTTTGGGTTTTACCGGTTTTAAAGACAATGATTTCGGCGGACGCTACGGTCTGGAAAGAGAATACGAAAATGTCTTAGAGAGAGAAGAAAGAGGAATAAACATAAATTTTTTTGCGGAAATTTTTTCAAATTTAAGCCAAGGATTTGAAAAGAACAAACTTCGCGAAAAAGGTGACATCATTACCACCATCGAGCCGGTGGTCGAAACTTTTTTTCAAAATAAGCTGAACCAGGTTCAGGAAGAGCGAGACTCCCTCCTCACGGCCGGGGTGATAATTGACCCCAAAACCGGAGAAATTATCGGCTTGGTTGTTTCTCCTTCATTTGATCCGAACAAATTCGGCAAAGAAGAGGATATAAGTATTTTCAGAAATTCGCTGGTGGAAGATGTTTATGAGTTTGGCTCAATTATGAAACCAATAACCATGGCTTCCGCCCTTGACAGCGGAGCGGTCAAAACAGAGACGACATACGACGATAAGGGTTTTTTGGAGCTGGACGGTTATAAAATTTCAAACTTTGACGGAAAGGGCAGGGGAATGGTTGATATGCAAGAAGTCTTAAACCAATCTCTTAACACCGGAGCCGCCTTTGTCGCGAACGAGATGGGCAATGATGTTTTTTTTGATTATCTAAAAAACTTTGGGCTTATGGAAAAAACCGGCATAGATTTGCCAAACGAAGCCTCCCCTCTCATAAAAAATTTAAGCAGCTCCAGAAAAATTGAATACGCCACGGCTTCGTTTGGGCAAGGTGTCGCTTTTTCACCCATAATGATGGCCAGAGCTCTTTCCGCGCTTGGAAACGGAGGAATTTTACCAACTCCTCATCTTGTAAAAAAAATAGATTATGAAATCGGTCCGGGAAAAACTATTAATATCAATAAAAACCAAGAAAAAAGAACCATCAAAAAAGAAACGGCGGACGAGATTACCAGAATGTTGGTGCGGGTTGTGGACGAAGCTCTTTTGGGCGGGACTGTCGCTTTGCCCAATCATTCAATAGCCGCCAAAACCGGAACGGCCCAGATAGCCAACCCAAACGAGAGAGGATACTATAAAGACAGGTTTCTACATTCATTTTTTGGTTACTTCCCGGCTTATGAACCAAAATTTTTGGTTTTTCTATACACGGTTTATCCAAAGGGCGCAAGATACGCTTCGGAGACATTGACAAAGCCTTTTATGGATATTGCCAAATTCCTAATCAATTACTACGAGATACCGCCGGACCGTTAAAATTTTGCAAAATTTTAACGGTCCGGCTGGTTCAAAAGTCAAAAGTAAAAAATTTCTAAATAAATTTAGAAATTAATTTATCTATTCTAGTATTCTATAGAATACTAGAATAGATTGTGATAAGAGTATATTTTGCTTGAAATATATGGCTTTGTTGAGCTGTTTATATGGTCTTTTTAGATTATCCAAAAATATCCCCTCAAATTTAAATAAAAAAGCTTGACAAATAATTTCAATCTGCTATACTTCTAGACAGTAGATGTTTGAAGGCTCGACCCACCCTCTTTTCTTTAGGGAAAGAGGGTGGGGAACGCAAAGGGCTAACCAAGCGCCCAAAATCCTCCGTTTTGTGCTCGAGGGGGTTAAAGTATTTTTCCAGAGCACCGAGCCAGAGAGGCCGTGGAGTGCCTCTCGAGAACCTGGGTTCTCGGGATGACTCCACACCGAGAACTACATGCCAAGACTGCCGGCCACAAAATTGGCAGAGCTGATGAGTGTGGAAGCTCATCAGGTAGGCTGGTTCTTAGACATGGGGGTCCCCGAGTGCATTGCGCGTCAACGCTTATGCACGTTGACGGGGCCCCCTTTTCTTTTTTGTTTTGCACAAAGAATTCACAAATAAAAAAAGAACCTTATATAATTAAGCTGTGCGAAAAATATTTAAAAAAATTATTGTTTTCATCCTTTCCATTGAAGCTAAGATAGTTTTACGGAAATACAAACCTAAAATTGTAGCCATAACCGGCAGTGTCGGCAAAACTTCGGCTAAAGAAACCATTTTTGCGGCTCTTGACACATCGTTCTATGTTAGAAAAAGCCGAAAAAGCTATAATTCCGAAATTGGAATTCCTTTGGCCGTCCTTGGGGTGGAAACCGGCTGGGGGAGTCCGTGGAAATGGTTCAAAAATATAATTGAGGGAGCCCTGCTGATTATTTTGCCGAATATTTATCCAAAATGGCTTGTACTTGAAGCGGGAGTAGATCACCCAAAAGATATGGACTTCATAGCGGGGCTTATAAAAACTGATTTGGTCGTCTTTAGCAGATTCCCTGATGTGCCCGTCCATGCGGAATTTTTTAATTCTCCCGAAGAAATCTTCCGAGAAAAAATAAAGCTTCTAAAAACTCTGAAAAACTCAGGAGCGCTGATATTAAATTACGACGACAAAAAAATTCGAAGCATCAAAGATGGTTCCGGCAAGCATGCCCTGACATACGGTTTTGACGAAGGAGCAAATATCAGAGCAAGCAACCTGGAGGTTAGTTATAAAGAAAGCAAACCGGCGGGCATTAATTTCAAGGTTAATGTCGGAGGTGGAAGCTTTCCAGTTTTTCTTGAGGGAGTCCTGGGGGAACAGTTTGCCTATTCCATACTCTCGGCCGTAGCGGTTTCTCACGCTCTTAATTTGAATATCATAAAGGTTATAGAGGCTTTTCAAAATTTCAAAAGCCCGGCCGGAAGAATGAGAATCCTAGACGCGATATTCGATTCAACCGTTATTGATGATTCTTACAACTCTTCACCCGTGGCGCTTGAAAAAGCTTTGGAAGCTTTCCGCTCCATTGAAATAAAAAAAACGGAAGAAGGAGGCGGAAGAAAAATTGCGGTCTTGGGAGATATGATGGAGCTTGGTCGTTTTGAAAAAAACGAGCACAGGGTCAGTGGAGAAATAGTCGGTGAATTTACGGATTTTTTGCTAACGGTGGGCCGGCGGGCGAAATTTATAGCGGAGGGCGCCAGAAATTCCGGATTTCCCAAAGAAAAAATTTATGAATTTGAAGATTCCGATTCGGCCGGAGAATTTCTGAAAAACTTTATCAGAAAAGGAGATCTGATTTTAATCAAAGGTTCCCAATCCTTGAGACTGGAAAAGGTGACAAAAAAAATTTTAGCCAGACCCGAAGAAGCAAAACTTCTTCTGGTTCGGCAGGAGAAAGAGTGGCAAAATCGATAGAAATCTATTAATTTCTAGCCAAAAAAAGTACACTTAGATATGCTGTTTCTGACAAGCAGAAAGATGATTGTCTGTCCACGGAGCGATAATTTTAATTTGTTTGTAAAAACCGTCTTGCTTTTTAGCTTTTTTACTTTTAAACTTTTTAACTGTATCAGCTTGCCCCGAGCAAAGTCGGGGGGAGCAAAATCGAAGGGCCCTATCGTCTAGCCTGGTCTAGGACGCCAGGTTCTCATCCTGGAAACCCGGGTTCAAATCCCGGTAGGGTCACCACTATCAAACTCAATTCCTTTTTGCCGATTTCAGAACGCGCGGCGCGGAGCGCCGCGTATGGAGCGAGGGGGTTTCCGCGCGCTTCGCGCGCGTGGAGTGAGAGGTTCAATCCGAAAATTTTTTGGAGGGAGGATTTTTTCAAAAGGAGGTCTTCCTTTTCCGCGATTTTATCCAATGATGAAGCGGTTTGTATCCAATCGCGGACAGGTTCAACCCATGCGGCTGGGGCTCGTTCAAGACGGACGATTTTTTCTTCAATCGTCCGGCGCTCACTCATGAGAGCGCGACGGCGGAACAAGTAATCTTCTCTCTCAATATCTTCGGCAACGTACAAGTCCGTCAGACGCTCCAGTTTGCGAGAAATATCAAAAACTCTGTCCCGCAGTTCTTGAACGGCCTCCGTAGCCGTTTTGGAAGCGTTGGCGGCTTCTTTTTCCAGCAACACGGAAAATGGAGAAATCCACTCCTGCGGCATGGTGTAGTCGGCAAGGAGCGCCGAAAGTTGCGAATCCAAAAGCTCGCTTCGCATCGGTGCTTCCTTGCATCTCACGGCCTTGTTCTTGCGAGTGCATCGGTAGTAGGTATAGTGATGAATATTGCCGTTTTTCTGATGCTTCTCTTTCACTTCGGCCGTGATCGCCATGCCGCAGAAGCCACAACGCAATAGTCCACAATACGGTGCGGGTTCGTTTTTGATCGCCGGAGTGCGTCCGCGGCTTTGCAAAACTTTGTTCACTTTATCAAACATGGCTTTTGAAATAAGCGCCTCATGCTTCCCCTCGTACAGCTCTCCGGCATAGCGAAAGTGTCCGTAGTAAAATGGGTTTTGTAAAATGAATGAAATACGTGAGATGTGCACGCGATTGTTCTCTTTTGATAACACTTTCGCTTTCTCCAAAAGCGTCGCCAAATCATTAAGCGTTGTGCTCCCGCCCGCATACTTCTCGAACATCTCGCGTGCAAGTTTTGCGTTCTTCTTGTGAACGCGGATGGTTTTTGTGCGCGGGTCGTTCAGGTATCCAAAAGGAGCGAGGCCGGGATAAATCCCTTGCCGCGCTTTCTGGCGCAGGCCGCGAGCGGTGTTTGCGCTCAACTGACGAATGTACTCGTTCGCCATTCCGAGTTCAACAGACATCATCAAAACGTTGTCATTCGGATAGTGCGAGCGGTCGTGCGTCTGAATATGGCGAATGACACTCTGCTGCAAGAACCACTGCACCTGTCCGCCGTCCACCGGATTTCGTGCGAGGCGATCTATCTTCCAACAAATGATGCCGTTCGCTTCGCCTTTTTGAATGCGCGACATCATTTCATTGAAAATTGGACGGCCTGGAGATTTTGCACTTCGCTTTTCTACAAACTCCTCGACGATTTCCAGTTCGTCGCGTCGCGCAATCACGCGAAGTTCGGCGAGTTGCGCTTCAATAGACAAAACTTGCTTGTCTTCAACATCAGTTGATTTTCTTGCGTATAAAAAATATTTCATAAACTCAAATGGCCGCCCCGGTGCAGACAACAAGGAAAGACCTTGATGTTTCCGAGACGGCCATTAGAAAAGGCCTTCCCCCAAGTTGTCTGCACTTTTAGTATAGCATATTTTTCAAGGGAGCAACCATCGCCGTTTTATAATGTTCTCGCAAAAACGGCGATGGTTGGTGCGTGCGCACGGGCGGGCGGGGCAAACGCATATAAAGATTTGCAGACCTCCTTAAAATCTTCCCTCCAAAAATTTCGGATTTGTATTTTCTGAACCTATCACTCCACGCGCGCGAAGCGCGCGGAAACCCCCTCGCTCCATACGCGGCGCTCCGCGCCGCGCGTTCTGAAATCGGCAAAAAGGAATTGAGTTTGATAGTGGTGTCTCTATTGTACTCGGTTAGAACTTATTTCGTCAAAAACACTGATTGATTCGCACGCTCCGCGTGCGTGGTGGCTTGGGACTTTTTCGTACGCTCCGATTCTGTGGTGATGCGAACCAAAC
>Ga0210050_1001128_pt1 | contig 30200 bp, 22 predicted proteins | sample CryGey132114_all_FD_185463 | JGI IMG/M metagenome (GOLD analysis project Ga0210050, IMG submission 185463) | Groundwater microbial communities from aquifer - Crystal Geyser CG22_combo_CG10-13_8/21/14_all (SPAdes) (version 2) | ecosystem: Environmental > Aquatic > Deep subsurface > Groundwater ... | reverse complement strand
GGGGATGAATGCGCATAGCTCTGCTATGCTGTACCCATGAGGATTCGGAGGTTGAACCATTGTGTATACCAAGTGATGTACCACATAGTCTGGGGTACAAAGTATAGAAGAAAAGTACTAAAGGACTACACCAAGAAAGATTTGATACAAAGTGTGAAAAAGGTACAAAGAAAATATCCAACATGGTATGTACATGAGTTAAACATAGACGAAGATCATATACACATTGTGATAGAAGTACCACCAAAGGATTCGATATCAAAAGTAGTACAGGAAATCAAAGTACAGAGTAGCAAAGATCTTCGACGAAGGTATAAGTACATGGATCGGATATATAAAGAAGTGGGGATATGGGAAGTTGGATATTTCGTATCAACGGTGGGGTTAAATGAGAAACAAATCAGACAGTATGTTCAGAAACAAGGAGACGAGTCAAAAGGTGTGGATGTAACAACCGAATACTCATGAGTAGCGGAGCAAAAGAAGCCCCGTAGAAGTCTAGATTGTACCCAAACTAGCGCACTGCGGGGAGTACTTCACTTTGTTTTTGTGTGGGGATGCTGAAATAAATTCAGCATGACGTTTTATTCTGGTAATACGTGGGGTAACATTCCAATGTTATTCGTCGTCTTCTTTTTCTCTGCGTGGATCTTTCCACTCTGCCCAATCACAATCAGGGTAATTCGTACATCCAAAAAACTTTTTCCCAAACCGTGTTCTTCTAACAATTACATCTCCATTTTTACAGGCGGGGCAATTCATTCCAATTTTTTCAACAAAGGGTCTTGCGTATTTGCAATCAGGAAACCCAGAACATGAGTAAAATTTTCCATATCTACCCAACTTCATTTGAATGTGTTTACCACAATCAGGACATTTTTCGTCAAGATTTTCTAATACCTTATAATCATCGCGCTCAATTTCTTTCTCGGCTTGTTCGAGTTTTACTTCGAACGGTTTGTAAAAATCATCAATGATCTTTTCCCATTCTCTGTCACCATCAACAATATCATCCATTTGTTGTTCCATGTCAGCAGTAAAATCTAAATCAGTCACCCTCGGGAAGTGCTCAACCAAAAGCTTGGTCACCGCAAATCCAATATCTTCCGGTACAAAAGCGTTTTTTTCTTTTATGACATACTGACGATTTTGAATAGTGTCAATGATTGGCGCATAGGTGCTTGGTCTGCCAATCTCGTGTTCCTCAAGTGCATGTATAAGTGAAGCTTCTGAATATCGAGGTGGAGGAGACGTTTCGTGGTCGCTTAGCTCGTATGAAGTTGGAGTAATCTTTTGTCCTTCTGTAAGTTGTGGAAGAATTGAATCTTCACCCATAGAAAGAGTTATTGCCAAAAATCCATCAAATGCAATTACGGATCCACGAGCTCTAAATGTATATGTGTGATCATTAGGCTTAGCGGTAAGAATAATCGTAGTGTTGTGATACTGTGCTTGTGTTGCCTGTGATGCGAGTGCACGACGAGTAATAAGATCATATAAATTGGCTTCTTTTTCACCAAGATGGATAGCAATGCTTTTTTTAGTTTGCTCCCAGTCTTCAATATGTGTGGGTCGGATTGCTTCGTGTGCTTCTTGAGATCGTTTTTTCTTGTCGGTGTATTCAATAGGTTTAGCGGGTATGTATTTGTCGCCATATGTTTTTTTAATATAATCCCTGGCTTGAGTGACAAAAGCTTCTGAAAGGTTGGTGGAATCAGTGCGGTGATATGAGATGTGTCCTTCCTCATAAAGTCGTTGAGCATTTCGCATCGTTGATTTGGCAGTCATGTACAAAAACGTTTGAGCCGCACGTTGTAGTGACGCTGTGGTAAATGGAGCAGAAGGGGATTTTTTACTTGCTTTGCTTTCAACACTTTGTACAGTAAGGTCAGTTGTTTTCAATGCCAGAAGGTGAACCTTTGCCTTTTCAGGTGTATCGAGTGTTGTTTTTGAGTAGGAATAATCACCGGCAAACAGAGTAATACTTTCTTTTTCCTCAATTTTAATATCATCTATATGAGTAAGATCGGCGGTAAAGTCAATATTTTCATGTTTGAGTTGCGCAGTAATCCGATAATATGGAGTTTGAGTAAATGCTTTTCGTTCGTTTTCACGCTCAACAATAAGCCTAACCGCTACCGATTGTACTCTTCCTGCAGACAGGCCGTACTGGATTTTTCTCCACAGAAGTGGACTTAGTTTATATCCTACAAGGCGATCAAGTACCCTTCGTGCTTGGTATGCATCAATCAAATTGTAGTTGAGTTCCCGAGGGTTTTTAAACGCCTCAAGGATTGCGTCTTTTGTTATTTCTGAAAAAACTACACGTTTTATAGGGGCATCTTTTTTGAGTTTACCGTTATCATCTAACCCTCCAAGTGCACTTGCAATATGCCATCCAATTGCTTCTCCTTCTCGATCAAGGTCAGTTGCTAGGTAAATCATTTGAGCATGTTTTGCATCTTTTCTGAGTTCATCGATGACCTTTTTCTTTCCACGCATAGCAGTATATTCGGGTTTGTAATTGTGCTCAGTGTCAATTCCAAGGTCACTTTTAGGGAGGTCGATAATATGTCCTTTTGAACTTGTAACAAAGTAATCTGCCCCAAGGTATTTTCCGATCGAAGCCGTTTTTGAAGGAGACTCAACAATAACAAGATTTTTTACCGTTACCGTTTTTTTTGCAGTGGCTTTCTTTGCCTTTTTAGTTGTAGATCCTTTTTTTGTAGCAGCCATGAGGTTATATGTTATGTGTTTTCCGATCCAAGTCTCTCTTATTCTAGTGGGATTGTCAAAACCCCACTATTATGACTAGCTTGTAAGCTACCAATAGGGAGGGTCTATAGTTGTCCCACACGTACCTATCGGTACGACAAATCGACATATGATGACAACTTCAAAGGGTCTCCTTCAATGCAGGTAGGTTTAAGTTAGTCATAGGTTTATATGAAGAGGGTTTACGTTATATCAACCGTGCTTTCTCTCAAGCCACTGAAACCATCCGGGAAGTGCCTTACTTGGCACTTCCGCTCAGTCGCCGACGAGGCGACTTCGCCCCTTGCGACATTGAGCTTATCACGTTATAATGTCTGCTGACAGTGTGCGCAATTTTTGCCCATACAGAGCACAAAGTAGGAGGTGTTTGATGTGCCAAAACCAACAAGAAATATAACCAATACAAAAACAAATCCTTCAGATGATGCGGGATCCCCACAGTTTTTAAAAACTGTTGAGTCTGATATGCAGGATGTCGACGATAGTAATTCTGCCAATCATCCCGTTCACGTGAGAGTTGCTGTCAGGCAGGGAGAATCTGTCGACCAGATGCTTCGTAGGTTTAATTATGAGGTTACCAAAGCTGATGTTATCAATCAGGTAAAAGAGAATCAGTATTTTGAAAAACCTAGTAAACGAAGACAACGTGAAGAAAAGGAAAGAATAAACCAAATTCGTCAGTATGAAAAACAATCGGCATAATGTATCGCGTGTCAGTTTTGTGTTGACACATGATCAGAACATGATTGAACTAAACACAAAGGTGTTTGGTAAAGAGGATACAACGGATGTAATTTCATTCCCTATGCAGGATAAACATACAAATTCTGAGCTCATTGGAGAGATCGTTATTAACGTAGACGAAGTAAAACGTAATGCCCTAGATTATGGTGTTACCTATGAACAGGAGCTAGCCCGTGTAACTGCGCATGGCGTTTTACATTTGGTAGGTTATGAAGACGATACCACTGAGCATCGGTCTGCTATGTCACGGATTGAAGATACTGTTGTTTCCGAGATAAAATCAAATTAGATTATGGCAAAACCTACGTTTAAAATTCTTTCATACATTAAATCGTTTTCCTATGCAATTGATGGGTTGTCGTATGTAATTAGAAATCATGCAAGTTTTACGGTTCAAAGTATTGCCGCTTTGTTTGCAGTTTCACTAGGTTTTATTGTTAAGCTTGAAAGGCTTGAGTGGGTAATTATTCTTTCAGTAATTTTCGCAGTTTTAGTAGCAGAGTTATTAAATACATCGATTGAAACTTCTCTTGACTACATGGCAAAAGAGCATCACATTGATGTGAAAATTGGTAAGGATGTTGCAGCAGGGGCTGTTTTTCTTACTTCGATTGGATCCGTTTTCATTGGATTAATCATATTTTTACCTTATTTTCTATGATAAAGCTCATTGTTGGTCTTGGGAATTTTGGTGAAGAGTACTCAACTACTCGGCATAATGTAGGGAAAATTGTTGTTGAAGCTTTTCCTGAAAATAGTGATGTGATTATTCTTAAAAACGATCGGTATATGAATGAGTCTGGGGAATCTGTTGTTAGGGCCTTAAGGCAATACAATATTTCTGTGGAGGAGTTGTGTGTGGTTCATGATGATTTTGCTTTTGAGGTAGGGGATTATAGACTACAAAAAGGTAAAAATGCTAATGGGCATAATGGTGTTGAAAATATCATTCAAAGGTTGGGTACAAAAGATTTCTGGAGATTGAGGGTAGGTATTGGTTCTGTTCCACTTGGGGTAGATCAGAGTGAGTATGTTTTGAGTAAACTTCCATCTGGAAGTATCAAAATTATTGTTTCAAAAGCTTTGTGGATGTGGGAAGATTTGAAGAAAGTTGAAGGTTAATTTTATTTTTCAGAATATACTCTTTGACCTGATATACTCTACGCATGAGTGAAGTTCTCTATCGAAAGCACCGCCCCAGCTTGTTTGAAGAAGTGTACGGTCAAGAGCATGTAATAAAAATTCTTTCTCAATCGTTGAGTAATAATAGGGTAGCTCATGCTTACGTATTTGCTGGACCTCGAGGTAGTGGGAAAACTACAATTGCACGTATTCTAGCAAAAGAATTGGGAGTTCAGGGTGTGGATATAATCGAGATTGATGCTGCTAGCCATAGGGGAATCGATGATATTCGAGAACTGCGAGATTCCGTACAATTTCAACCTACCCAGGGAGATACTAAAATATATATTTTAGATGAAGTACATATGCTCACAAACGAAGCATTCAATGCTTTGTTAAAGACATTAGAGGAACCTCCAGCTCATGCGTATTTTGTGTTGTGTACAACAGAACCTCAAAAAATCCCACTTACCATTATGTCAAGGTGTGTTCAGTTGCCATTCAAGCAGGCGACCGAAGCTGAACTTATTTCATTCATTTCCCATTTTGCATTAGTGGAAGGTGTTCAATTATCTGAAGGTGCTATTCAATTGTTAGCTGAAAATGCTGACGGTGCTTTTAGAGATGCTATGGTTCTTTTGGAGAAGGTTATGGGTCTTGAAAGTGAGAGTGTGTTAGAGCCGATAGATATAATTAATGGGTTGGGGTTAGTTTCGGGTTTACATGTTGACCAAATGATGAGTAAAATTGAACAAAAAGATCTGAATGGGCTTCTTTCGTTGATTGAATCACTTGCTGATCAAGGGGTCGATATAGTTGAAATAACGAACAAACTTTTAGTCAAGTTAAGTAGAGGTATTGTAGGCAGTATGTCTGATAGTGGTTTGGATAATAAAACTAAAAATAAGCATAATATTACTATGCTTAAGGCTTTAATTTTAGCACGAGAAGATATGAGTATTCTTAAGGATTCACAAGTTGCGCTCATTGCACATATATCAGATGCATTTGTTTTACAAGAGGTCTCCTTGGTTGGAGATGACTTTGAAAATACTGATGAGTCAAAAGAAATCATAGATTCTACGATTATTTCACGTGAAGTTACAAAATCTCAGGATAGTGAAGAGAAAAGTTTATTAATTGTTAAGGAAGATGTAACTCAGTTATCGGAATGGGAGAGAATCCTTTTTGCTGTAAAGCAAAAAAACTCTTCTGTTGAAGCATTATTGAAGGAGTCAAAAATACAATCAGTAGATAAGGATAGGATTGTTATTGAATTTCCTTTTGCATTCCATAAAAATAAGATTGAGTCTGCCGGTAACATGGATATTTTACAAAACGCTGTTTATGAAGTCTTTATGCGAAGATTGTCAATTGTTTGTACTCTTAAAGATGAAAATAGCTCCAAAAAGTCTGTTGAGCATAACGATATTGCCCCTCCACCGGATGAATTGTCCTCTGATGATCTTTTGGCACAAGCTCAAGAAGTTTTTGGGGGCCAGATGATTGAGTAGAGTATTAGGGTACTGTGCACACAAATTTGGAATGATATAATAAAAACATGTTCGATCAATTAAAACAAATAAATGACATGCGGAAAAAGGCGAAGGAAATTGAAACTCAGTTGTCGGGTGAAGTTTTGGAAGTTGTACACAAAGGGGTTGTAATTCAGGTAACAGCAAATCAGGATTTTATTTCACTACAAACCAATGGGGCCAGTGATGAAATTGTCTTAAAGGCTATAAATGAGGCTTTAAAAGAATCAAAAAAAGTAATGGCAAAGCGCATGCGTGGACAAATGGGAGATTTGGGATTAAATCTTCCAGGGATGTAGGACCACAAGTATTAAGTGCTAATATCTAAGTACGAAAAGTTTTGTTTTTGAATTTAGAGGTTAGATTTTTGTGCTTTATTTTTTATGAAACTTCCAATACATCTTGAAAATACGATTGATATGTTACGGCATCTTCCAGGGATTGGTCCTCGGTCAGCCGAAAGATTAGCATATCATTTGATTCGTATGCCAAAAGAGGATGTTATTTTACTATCTGAAAACCTTGTTCACCTAACAACAAAAATTAAACTTTGTTCTAAGTGTTTTAATATTACTGATTCTGAAGAATGCAGTATTTGTGCTGATGAAACAAGGAATAAGGGGTTTATTATGGTTGTTGAAGAACCATTGGATGTTGTTGCCCTTGAAAAGGCTGGGGTGTTTACAGGAGTATATTTTGTGCTGGGCGGCGTCATTGATCCCATCCGTGGGATTCATGAAGAAGAATTACGCATATCTGATCTTATGGTGTTACTACGATCTTTACACGAAAAGGAGAGTGTTGAAGTTATTTTAGCTACCAACCCATCAACGGAAGGAGAAACTACGGCGTTATATCTAAAACAAAAAATTACACAAGATCAGGGGTGTTCAAACATATCAATTACTAGGATTGCCCGTGGACTTCCGACTGGTGCAGACGTTGAATACGCAGATCCATTAACGTTAAAGCGGGCACTAGAGGGTCGAGGACAGTACTAAATCGTAAGGGCTCTATTGTGAGCGGGTAATCTTATATTCGTTTCCTGTATCGACTATGTCATAGCCCATTTTTTTAATCTCATTACGAATTGTATCTGCTTTATCGTAGTTTCCCTCAAGACGTAAGGTGTTTCTTAAATTTGCTTGATTAGTAATATGCTCAGGAATTGTGTCATTCTCAGGTGTTTTGTCATTATTAGTTATTGCAAGAATACTGTTAAAAGAGGTAAATAACGTATTTTTTATCTCCTGAGAAAGCAATTGGTCCCGTGCCATTTCCCAAGTAATACCAAGAGCTTGAGGCATATTAAGATCGTTGGATATAGCTTCCATGAATCGTAGGAAGTATGGTTCATGAGAAACGTCAATTGTTGTTTTGTTAAGGGTTGTAATTAGTGAGAGAAGGTGGGTCCGAGATATTTTAGCTTCTTGTAATAACTCCCAGGTGAAATTGAGGGGTTTTCTGTAATGGGCACTGAAGTAAAGGTAGCGAAGATCTATACCAGTAAATCCATGGTTTTCAATATCATGTAAGGTATACGCATTTCCAAGACTTTTCCCCATCTTGCCACCATCGACTCTCAAAAAGGCTCCGTGTAGCCAAAATTTAACAAATGGGATTTTGCCTGTTGCAGCTTCACTTTGCGCAATTTCATTTGGGTGGTGTGTAGATTTTAAGTCTTCTCCTCCAACGTGAATATCAAATTGATCCCCTAGATATTTCATACTCATGGCAGAACACTCAATGTGCCACCCAGGATAGCCAGTTCCCCAAGGTGAGTTCCATTCCATGTTGTGGCGTTTCTGTCCTTTAGCAAAGAATTTCCATAATGCAAAATCACGTGGATCCTTTTTTTCAGTATTTTTTTCTATTCGAGATTTGTCACCAATAGAATCAAGGTTTGATAATGTTCCATAGGTGTTGCCTCTTTTTTCATATTCGGAAATATCAAAGTAAACACCATCAGATATGGTGTAGGTAAGGCCAGCATCAGCAAGCATTTGAATAAGAGATATTTGCTCAGAAATGTGACTTGTCGCTTTGGGAAACAGGCTAGGAAGTGTCATGTTTATAAGTGTGAAGGATTCGGTAAAATCTTTGCCATATTTATTTGCAATTTCCCATGCGTCAACTCCTTCACGCTCCGATGCTTTTGTCATGCGGTCAGTGCCAGTGTTTGGATCACCAATATTGTCCCCGCTTAAGTGCCCAACATCAGTTAAATTCATTATGTGGGTCACATCATAGTGGAGTGTCTTAAGTGTTTTTACAAGAATGTCACTTAGCATGTAGGTTCGCCAGTTTCCAATTGTTGGGTAGTCATATATGGTGGGTCCGCATGTATACATTTTTACGGTGTCTTTTTTAAAAGGGGAGAATTCTTCAATTTTTCTGGTCAGTGAGTTGTAAAGCTTAAGCATAGTAAGTCTTATTATAGCTGAAGACCATTTGGTATAGCTAGTCCAAAATATGCTAATGACAAGACGTTCCTGTCGGCTCTATTTTTTTAGCTTTGGAGTTTGATTAAAGTAGGCATTATGTTTTAGCAGATTTATGGATTTTGGATTTCTGCATTTTGTAACGTGTCTACAATACCCTGAACAGTCTTAAGGATTTGTTGCCCGGAAGAGAATACAAAGGGTTCAGTAGCGCTTTGTTGTATAAGCTCAAAGAGTGTTTTTAGTGTTTCTTGAATTTTTATATGGGCAGCCTGTTTTTGATATGCGTTAGCTGCCTTTTTAGTTAATTGGTCGCATGCCTTTGTTGATTCCCGGAGCAATGCTTCAACATTAGTATTGTTATTTGAATTGAGCCATAGTTTTTCAATGAGACTAGTTGGAGTTTCACCAAGTATAAATGAGTTTACTGTTACTACATGAAGGTGGTTTTTCCAGCTCTCGTTAGTAAGTTTTTTTGTGAGTTCCTTTTGGCCATATATACCAAAGGGAAGGATATAGGTTGATCGTTGCCATAGACGGAACCCAAGGTTTGTTAGTTCCGATCGAATCTCGTCGCGGAGTGTTCGTTTTGATTCTGGTACATCAAAAATTGCAAAGTACCATTGGGTTGTGTCAATTATTCGTTCAGAAAGCAAATAAGAGTATTCATGTTGAATGTATGCGACCCCTTTTTTAGTTACAGAGATATATTTTTTACCGTCTTTGTTCATTTTTTCAATATATCCAAGAGTATAAAGTTCATTTATGGCATGTCTGATGGAGCTTTGGTGGTAAATATATGGAGAAAAAATTGCATATAAGGACTCATACGGAGTAAATACTAGCCTAAATACTTTTCGTGTAAGGTATTCGTTTGCAATTCCAAAAAGAATAAAACTGGCCGTTGTGGACATAGTATGTCTATCGTAAGTGAATAGACACTAAAGGTCAAGGAGAGAGGATAAAGGGTAGGGTAATTGTACATAATTGACCGCCTTGCTTATGTGTTATAATCACAGCGATATGACAAAACAATATGAATTATTAGTAATTGGTGATCAAGAGGTTGAAGAGAGTCAATTCATTGATGATGTTTCTGCTGTATTGTTAGATCACGCAGCTGAAATAAATAAAAAGTCCGTGTGGGGACTTCGTACATTGGCTTATCCAATAAAAAAGAAAAATCAAGGCAGATACATTTTGTTTGAATTTGAAAGTAAAAGCCCTAAACAGATTGAGGAGATTGTAAAGGGACTCCGTATCATAGAAGCAATTTTAAGGTTTAGTGTTGTTAGTGTGAAAAGTAAGTAAGATATTATGATTTGGGGAGGTGACATCTATGGCAGTAAGATCACTCAATAAAGCAATGATTATCGGGAATCTCACCCGTGATCCAGAATTACGATATACCGCTAACGGTACTGCGATTGCAACATTTGGAGTTGCAACTAACCGTGAGTACACTCCATCTGATAGCCAAGAATCTGTTGAATCAGCTGAGTTTCATAATGTAGTTGCATGGTCAAAGCTTGCTGAGCTTTGTAATCAGCTTTTAGCAAAAGGAAATAAGGTATATATTGAAGGGCGTCTTCAAACAAGAGATTGGGTTGATGCTGAAACAAGTAAGAAGATGTATCGGACTGAGATTGTTTGTGAAGAAATGCTAGTGCTATCCTCACCACGAAATGGGGAATCCTCTTTTACATCAGAATCAGGAGCTACAGGAACTGTTTCGCAACCATCCAAAAGTAATAGTGAGGTATCACCAGAAGTAGAAACCGTTGAGCAGACAGGAGATATTCCTTTTTAGGATTGGCTACATGAGGGTATATCGTTGACACCCTGTGTTCCTGCGGTATAATGCAACGCAGGAGCTTGGTCGGGTACTGTTTTAGTAATTAAAGATTATGGCAAAAAAACAAAAAAGGAAACAACCATCACAAAAGACGCAAAACGCTGCGTTAAGAACCACTTGTTGGTTTTGTGATCATGATGTGACTCCAGATTACAAAGATCCTAAAACATTAGGGTATTTTCTTACTCCTCGTGGTCGTGTATTACCTCGACACATAACAAGTGTCTGCGCCTCGTGTCAAAGAGGACTCGCGGTTCAAATCAAACGAGCTAGGCAACTTGCCCTTATTCGTTAGTACATAGATCTTTCTTAAAGACTTTACGATTAATGCAGATAGTTAGTCCTTTTTATATGTATTGTTTGTACGATACAATGATATACATATAACAGTGCCCATGGATTCACAAAATAAAACGTTAGTTATTGAAGTTGCCAACCAGTACGTGCATGGTCTTATCTTTGAACGTATCCCCGAGGGATCTTTCTTCTTTAGAGCTCACCATAAGATGCCTACATCTGCTTCAACAGGAGATATGGTACGGGCAATGAAGCAATATTACGAGTCGGAATATAATTCCGTTGAAGTTGTAGACGACAGGCAGTCACGTATTTCCCAGATTACAGACTCACTTTCAAGCTATGGAACTAGCGTTTCTATAAGAATTGACTCGAAAGAGACGATTGTTGCCGTTAGTACATATGGGCGAAATAGACAAACTAAGAGTCTTCCTTATGGGTGGGGGGCAGGAGTTGGAGATGTTATAAGTATTGGTGGGGTTGAAAAATTCAATACATGGTTTGATATAACGGGCGCTGGTAATAAGACACATCAATTTGATGTAATTGGAAGAAGAATACAATATCCCATGCTTTCGGCTGGGAAAGGCTCAGAATCAGCTCTTAGTGCAGTGCTCTTTGCTATCTTAAGCGCAGTATCTTCAGAGGTTCAAGTTCAGGTTACAAATACGGGCCTTCAAGAGGTTCAACATTCAGTTAATCGAGTGGTATTGTCGGGCGAGATTTTTTCTCAGGAAGGGAATCTTGAAGAGTATATTTTTTCAATTATTGATGGCCTTGAGCTGGATGGTGTGTGGCAGATACTCCTAGATTCAAATAATGTTTTGTCATCACTTTCATATATTGTTCCCGATACCTTGTATGACGTTGGGGAGCTAGGGCTTGAATTGCAAGGTACACTTGTAACATTGTCTCATCGACAAAAGTGGTTTGAGGATTTAGGGGAGATTGTTTTTGATTTTGGGCTTAGCGAACCAATGGTTTTATCTGCTAGGACGGGTGAGGTTGTTGTTGTTCCAGTCTCGGGGGATCAAACAGGTGATATGGTGTTTACTGTAAATCGTGAAGTCGAGGTTAAAGGGTATTCACCAAACTCAGATATTCGAGGTGGGAGGCTCGGGGTCCTTGTTGATATGAGAGGTAGACCAATTAAAAGCTATTTCCAAGACAAATCTTATGCAAGGCAGTATAGAAAGTGGGTTAGCAATCTATGATTACGTATGCTAAAAGATATTACCAGAAAGATGTTATCTATCGATTTAACCGTCTCGTGGGGTTACAGAGTGATATTAAAGTTTCGGTTGGTGATGAGGTAAGTCCAGAAACAATTGTGGCAACAAGTTGGAGGCGAGCTGGTTTCAGAACATTTAATATTGCACAAATGTTTGGGGTGGACGTGTCTCAGGTTTCAAATACGCTTGTAAAGACAATTGGTACCCGGGTATACAGTGGAGAAGTGCTTGCACGTAAGAAGCAGCTGTTTGGACTTCGAGAGCAAGTATTTAAGAGTCCCATGAATGGGATTTTCATTAGTTTTGATCCTGACAGTGGTCGAATAACGATGCAATACCTTCCCGAAGAACAAAAGGCTATTGCAGGGGTTTTTGGTAAGATACTTGAAATACAGCCAGATAAGTTTGTAGGTATAGATGCTGCGGTAAATACGATACATAGCACAATTAGTTTTGGGATACAGAGAGAAGGGAGTTTGGTTGAAATCGGTTACAAAGACATTCCCCTTCAGGCTGATCAGTTTACTGCAGGGCATGAGGGTAAAATCGTATTTGGGGGTAGTGGGATTACTCTTGATGCTCTATATAAGGCCCTTTCAGTAGGCGTACAGGCAGTTGTTACTGGAGGAGTTCACTACGAGGATTTTTTGCGTCTTACGGGGAGTAAGGGGAGGTTTGAAAACGTGGGTATCTCGTTATTGGCTATCGAGGGTTATGGAATGTCTGAAATAAGTAGTGTGGTGTACGATATGCTAAAGGAGTCTACTCAACAGCGTGTATTTTTTGAACCTGAAGACAGTATGCTTATTATGCCTGCTTCACGGACTGCAAGTTTAGGCACGAATCGAGTTAAGGAATGGAGAGAGTTTAGGTCTGTTGCCAACGGGGATAGTGTTAGGATTTTGCATAACGATTACTACGCACAACATGGTATAGTTAAGTCTCTTGACGTTAAGAATGAACTAGTTAGTGTTGTACTTCGCGATGGGATTGAAATTGTTGTGCCCGTTACCGACTTGGAGATTATAATATAGAAACTATAGGTATGTATCAAACTACATCAAACAATATAAAAAAGAAAATAAACACATCTACAATACATGCTAAAAGAAAGTTGTTTAGTATTGTTTTGTTGGTAGCTGTTGGAGCATTTGCGCTTGGCTACATCGCCAAGGAACCTTCTGGAGTATTGGGTAATGGGGTTTCAACTATTTTTACCCCTATTAATAATGTGGGCTCAAAAAATGAGAATTTAGATATGAAGCCTTTTTGGGATGTTCTTGATTTGTTAGAGTCTCGATATCTTGATGCAAATAATATTTCGGGGCAAGATATTGTCGACGGAGCGATACGAGGTATGGTTCAGGCAGCAGGGGATCCGTATACCTCTTATTATTCACCAGAGGAGAATATAAGTTTTAAGGATTCTTTAGAAGGTCTTTATGAAGGAATTGGAGCGCAATTAGGATACAAAGACGATCAACTGGTGATTATATCTCCACTTGATGAGTCTCCAGCCCAAAAGGCAGGGGTCAAGGCTGCAGATTATATTATTGGCGTTGATGGGGAAAGCACGGCTGGGTGGACAATTGAAAAGGCTGTTCAACGTATTCGGGGAGAAGCAGGTTCTAGCGTAACTCTTTCGTTGGTTCGTCTAGGAAATAGTTTTGATCCTTTTGATGTAGAAATTGAAAGAAGTACGATACAACTTCCTGCTGTACGTTTAAGTTGGGTCAAGGATGAAGAGGGTAATGAGACCAACGTAGCGCACATTAGAGTTCTTCGTTTTGGTTCAGATACTGTAAGTACATGGGATGAGGTTGTTAGGGACGCAAAGTTTTCAGGAGCTAAATCAATAATCCTGGATGTTCGCAATAACCCTGGGGGACTGTTAAGTGCAGCAATTTATCTTGGGTCAGATTTTTTTAGTGATGGTGTTGTTGTAAAGAGAGAATCACGTACCGACGTGGAAGAATTTACTGTTGATCATACCTGCAAGTTGTGTGATATTCCCGTTGTAGTTCTTATTAATGAAGGTTCTGCCAGTGCATCCGAGATCCTTGCCGGTGCTCTTCAGGCTAGAGGTAGAGCCGAACTTGTTGGAGTTGGATCATTTGGGAAAGGTACCGTTCAGGAAGCTGTTGAGTTAGAGGGTGGGGCAGGAGTTCATATAACAGTTGCCCGATGGTTACTTCCTAACGATCAAAATATTCACGGTGAAGGTTTAACTCCCGATTATGTCGTTGAAACAGAAGATCAAACAGGACCATATTCAGATAGTGAAAATGTTAACGATCTACAGCTTCTTAAGGCGTATGAATTGTTGAAATAATTGTCGTGCGTAATGCGTATTATGGGTAGTTCGTTTGCATAATTTACTAATATTATGGATATAGACTACAAAAAAAAGCTAAAAATTCAGACAATCGTAATTCTAGTTACCGTGGTAATTACTACTGTAATAGTGATATTTCCAATTATCTCAAATCAAGAAAGTATTATTGAGGGTTTTTCATCACTATATTCAAAGATGGTTACTGGTTCTGCATCACAGGCTGACCATACCATCATACGGGTAGTTACGGAGGAGTCAGCGACAATAGATGTTGTTGAAAGTTCATCACCTTCTGTCGTTTCTGTTGCAGAGAAATCAATATCGTATGACTTTTTCTCTCGACCCCAGAGTCAAGAATCGTCAATAGGAACAGGATTTGTTGTAAGCAAAAATACAATTATTAGCAATAAGCATGTGGTAAGTGATCTAAACGCTACATATAGTATTGTCGATTCAAAGGGTGAGAAGCATGAAGTTACAAATATTATTCGGGATCCATTTAATGACTTAGCTATATTAGAGGTTTCAGATCTTGTAGCTCCAGAATTGGAGATGGGAGATTCAAATGAAATTCAAGTTGGTCAAACAGTTATTGCCATAGGTAATGCTCTTGGCAGGTTTAGCAATTCTGTTACAAAAGGTGTGATATCAGGTATTGGTAGGGGAATTACAACGGGGAGTGGGTTTGGAAGATTTCAGGAACAGTTAGATGATGTGATACAAACAGATGCTGCACTTAATCCAGGCAATTCTGGAGGGCCTTTACTTAACCTTTCTGGTCAGGTTGTGGGAGTTAATGTTGCGGTAAGTAGTGACGGTGAGAATATTGGTTTTGCTATTCCAGTCAGTAGGGTAGCAAAATTACTTGATGATATTAAGGCGGGGACTTTAAGGGAAAAACCGTTTTTAGGAATTAGTTACAGTATTGTTACAACCGATATTTCTAAGGAGTCAGGTTATCCTACTGGAGCCCTCGTACAAGTTGTTGTTCCCGGAAGTGCGGCTGAAATCGCTGGAGTTAAAGTTGGAGATGTTATTACAAAGGTTGGAGATGTCACGATAGATGATGACCATATGTTGGCAGATGAGATTTTATTTTACAATGTTGGAGATAAGGTTTCACTAGTGATTATTAGGGATGGAAAGAATATTAACGTGACTGCAACTCTTAAGGCGCTTAGTGAATAAATGCTTTAGTTGAGGTTAATACCGGCACTTTTCCCTCGAGGATTTTGAGTATTGACAACAGTCATTGGAATTTATACTCTAAACAACATGAATCGTAATGAAATAATTGCACAGAAAATTTCATCCGCAATAACGTGGATATCAATAGCTTTCTTTTTTGTTCTTCCACTCTTTATGTTACCTATCACCACTGAGTTTAATGAGTACAATAAATTGGTGTTGCTTATTGGTACAACATCAGTAATGCTTGTCTTGTGGATTGTTTCGTTTTTACTACGAAAAAAGGTAGTTGTTTCCCGTACACCTTTTGATATTCCATTAGTATTATTACTTGCAGCCTTTCTTATTTCAACATGGTATTCGGTTTCTCGTTACACATCGATTTTTGGATCATTTAATAGTTGGCACTGGACTGCTGTAGAGATGTTTTCACTCATTGTTCTGTTCTATGTGATTGTTACAAATGTAGACGAAATGAAAAAGGTTTGGTTAATGGTGATATCGTTTGTTTCGTCAGTTTTTGTGGTAGCAATTGTGGCTATACTTGGTTATTTTAATGTTTTTGATTCGCTTTTTTCAAACACGACAAACACTTTTCTGGGTACTTTGACTGTAGATGGATTTTCACCTGCAGGAGCAGTGAATTCAACTATTGTATTGTTTTTAGTTGCACTGTTTTTTGCAATCATATTGCTTTTTAATGAAATAAAGGCGAAAAACACCATTGCGTTGGGCACGTTGGGTCTAGTAACGGGTGTGATTGGGGTAGCACTTGTATTGTGGTTAGGTTATTACATTCCTGGGATTCCTTCACAGGGTGCAACACCGATTCAACCTGCCTTTACAACATCGTGGAGAATTGCTTCGTCAGCAATTAGAGACTATCCTTGGTTTGGCACAGGTCTTTCTACATACTCCACTGCATATAATGCATACCGTTCAGCAGGAATTAACGGGACTGATTACTGGAACGTTATTTTTGACAGGTCTGGAAGTGAGTACATGACTTTGCTAACAACTGCTGGTGTAATAGGACTTATTGCTTTTGCGACATTTGTTTTACGGGTCGTGTTTGCTGCTCGAAAAGTATTAGCAGTGTCTCCTGCTTCAGATGCAATTTCTCGAGTTAAATACCCTGCGGCACTTGCAGTAGTTAGTTTATTAGTAATATACCTATTTGTTTCATCGACAGTGCTAACTTCAATTTTATTATTCATGATGCTTGCACTATGGATGTCCGTAGAAAAGTTACAATCAGGTTCAGGTGAGTTAGTTGAAGAAGTAGAGTTAAGTTTTTCAGCAATTACTGGGAAAAATAAAGAAGGCTCACATAGTCAATTATTGCCATGGATAGTCTCGATACCAGTTTTAGCTATTTCCATAACAATATTATTCTTTACAGTACAGGACTTTAGAAGTAATGTTGCATATGCCACGTCTCTAAGATTAATTGCTCAGAATGCACCTGCTTCAGAAATATACAATGCGCAGGGTAAGGCAATTAATTTAAATGGATATCGTGATGCATACCATCGGGGTTATGCCGAAACAAATATTTCATTTGCTAATGCAATTGCACAAGTTCGTGGAGAAGAACTTACAGATACAGATCGAAGTGACATTCTTACGTTAATTGATGAAGCTATTCGACAAGTACGAGTAACAACAGAACTATTAAATCCAGTAAGTGCTGCAAACTGGCAGGTAAGAGCAAATGTTTATCGAAATTTGCTTGGAGTTGCTACTGGCGCTGATCAGTGGGCACTAGAATCATACCTTAATGCGATTAATCTTGCTCCTAGCGATCCACGATTATATGTTGATCTTGGTGGGTTATACCTTACACTTGCTCTTTCAACACCAGAAGAAGGGACTACCGGAGAAGCTCCTGGAGAAAATGTACCAGCTACCCCAACAACACGTGAAGATAACCTTGCAAGAGCTGAGTCAGTACTATTGAATGCTATTAACTTGAAGTCTGATTATGCGAATGCCCATTATAACTTGGCAGCTGTTTACAATGCAGCTGAAAGATATGATTTAGCCAAAACTGAATTAGAAACAGTATTGCGATTGGTTGCTAATGAGGGTCCTGAGCATGATCGAGCACAACAAGATCTTGATGTTGTAAACACTCGATTAAGTGAAACCACCCAACAGTAGCTGCAATTTCTGAGTTGGTGATGGTACACTATTTTTATGCAGATTCGTAAGTCTTTTATTGTTTTTGTTTTGATCTTTTTATTATTTCCTTATATTTCTATAGCTCAGGACTCTGAGTCTAGTAGTTACAAAGTACAAATGGGAAATTTTAACTTTACAGCAGGGGAAAAATCGAGTACGAGTTATACTCTTACCGATACAGCAGGTGAGTTGAGCCCAGGCCAGTCAAGCTCAGGAAGTTATACAATCAAAGCAGGGTTTCAGTATGTAAATACTATTGCTCCATTTACGTTTAGCCTCTCGAATAGCATAATTAATTTTGGAACGCTATCTCCGCAAACTCCTCAAACAGATACTACTAACATTACCGTTACCAGTGGCGCGGCTTTTGGGTATCAAGTTACATCACAGGAAAATCACCAGCTTGAAAGTGTTGGTTATCCAGGAACGGTATTTATTGACGATGTTGTTGGAGACAATGCAGATATTACACATACAAATCAAGGGGATTGGTTGTTGTCTACCACGTATGGAATGGGATATACCCTTTCCAATATTACGGGGACTGATGCAGTCTTTACATCTGGATATCGTTCCTTTGCAGATGAGAGTTGTGTCGAATCTCCGGTTGTAGTTATGAGTAGAAATGGTGTCACTTCAACAAGTGAAGTTCAGGTTGGGTATAAAGTAAATATTTCTAACGTACAGGAATCAGGCCAGTATCAAAATGTAGTAACCTACGTAGCTACTGGAACTTTTTAATATGATGAAGATAATTAATAACCTTCAAAAAAAGCACATGGCAATCATTGCTGTAGCAGTTTTTGTATTACTCTGCTTAATTGTAGGTGGTGAAGCTGTTTATGCCAATACTGTAATCGTTGGAATTGATCCTCCAATCATAGAAATTACATCATTGCCAGGGGAACGAATTCAAGGTGTTGTAACAGTTTTTGCAAAGACAGGGGAACAAGTTATCATGAGTGCCAAATCATTTGTACCTAAAGGGAATTTGGGGTATATAGAGGTTGTAGATAGTGCTGATGACTCCGTATCGTGGGTTTCATTCGAGAACAATGATTTTGTTGTAGGTGGAAAGAATAATGAGATTTCAAGTGTGCAGGTTGGATACTTAATACAGATTCCTCCGGATGCAATGAGGGGGGATTACAACCTCGTGTTATTTGCTGAGAATAGAGGCCAGACAGGCTCCTCTTGGCAGAACGTTTCTCACGTTGCTAAAATTGGTTCAAATGTACTGATAACTGTCTTGTCATCAGATGAACCATATGTGCCAAAATTGTCGATTAAAAACAGTGATAGTAATTTGTTTGTATTTAGATTGCCGATTGTGGAAACATTCAGTGTTACGAATGAAGGGTCTATTCGGTTCCCTATGAACGGCCAGGTTACGGTAACAGATGTTTGGGGTGAAAATATATATTCTTCATTGATATTGCCGCTTAACGTATTATCAGGATCTTCTAGACTTGTGCAAATTGTCGAAAGTGATAATGGCGTTTTAGAAATTATGCCTCACTTTAAAGGTGTATTTAGTGAACTCAAGGCATTTAATTTATACCAAATCAGTTTACCGTAACTGTTTCAATTGATCCCTTACAAAATCGGAATCTTACCACTATCCAACAATCCTTACTGTATATTCCATATGGATTTTTAGTTATTGTCATCGGTATGTTTCCGTAAATATCCGGCACTATCTTTCGAGAGGTGGTCTCATCCCAAGACTTATATGAGGTCTGTGGTAATGATATCTCTCAAGGTAGTTTAGCACCATTTGGTTGAGTTCTTCCAACTTGACAGCTTACGGCGATGATGTTTACGTTTCAACTGTAGCGGATAAATCAACAGTAAGTTTTTGGTATGACCAAGGTACCACGGGTAATTGGGAGCATATTGTTAACTCCTCTGGGCAGTACTACGTGAATGGTCAACTTGCTACACCGAGTGAATATCCAATTTATATAACCGGAAGTGAAGTCTATATAGGAAGGACTTCATACTCAAATTATGTTGATGGGGTCATTGATGATTTTAAGATTTACTCAACGTCCCTAACCCCCGATCAAATCCTCACCGAATACAACGCCGGTAAGGCTATTGTATTAGGATCAACCTCTACATCAGGCGATGGGGTAACAGCAGATAATTCTAGCGCTCGCGAATACTGTGTGCCAGGCGATACAAGTACCTGCAGTGCACCTGTGGGGGAGTGGAAGTTTGATGAAGGGACGGGAACGACTAGTACGTATGATACTTCAGGAAGTGGGTATACGGGGACGATGAATGGAACTATGACGACAAGTGATTGGTCTCCAGGGAAATTTGGTAGTGCGTTGGACTTTGATGGAACTGATGACAGTGTGTCCTACACAAGATTCGTATTAGCAGCGGGGTTGAGCTTTTCAGCATGGATTAAAACAACAAGTGCTGATGCTACTGCTAGCTATGCGGGTAATGCTGCTCAAAATGTTATCGGCGATACCACGGGAGGCGTATATTTGGGTTTTGGTGTACACGGAGGTAAAGTGCGCTACAACCATTACTATACGAGTTGGAGTAATTTTACCGGGAATATTACTGTCAATGATGGAGTGTGGCATTATATTACTGTGACTCATGACCAGGCAACTGGTAACTATGCCATATATGTAGATGGCATATTGGATCTGTCAGGTACAACAACGTATAAAACGAACGCCGGAGTGGATGTGATAGCACGTGGTTACAGCAGCGACTATTTTACTGGGACAATAGACCAAGTTCGTATTTATAACTACGCCAGAACGCCTGCCCAAGTCGCCTGGGAATATAACCAAGGAGCACCTATCGCGCAGTACAAATTTGACGAATGTCAGGGCACGGTTGCGTATAATTCTGCTCCAACAGAGAACGACTCTCCTGCAGGGAATAATGGGACGATTACCATTGGGGGGAGTGGATCAAATACCTCTGCAGGTATATGTACAGGTGCAGCAGGTGAGGCCTGGAAAGACGGCGCAACAGGGAAATTCAATGCGAGTTTAGAGTTTGATGGGACGGATGATTGGGTCAATTTATCTGGGAATGGTGATTATGTTGATGGTACATTGGCGTTTTGGTTTAAGAAATCAGATCTTAACGGAGGAGTGCAGTACCTTCTTGATGGTAGGGATGCAACGGATACAGGGAATTGGTGGATATTGCAGGATTACGTTTCGGGGAGCTGTACCGATGCCACAGGAAATGTTTGCTTTTTTGGTAAAGTCGAAATTCCTAGGAGTCTCATGGCAAACAATACATGGCAACATGTTGTAGTTACGATGACTATATCAGATTCAAAGATATATCTTAATGGGAATCTTGTGAATACGGGAACAACTGTTGATGCTGATTTTCGCTTCCTTCGTGCTGGGACAAGATATACAGGAGCAAGTTGGTTGAATGGCCAAATGGATGATATCCTAGTATATAACTACGCCCTCACGCCCACGCAGGTCAAAACTGTATACAATTACGGTTCAGTAAGTTTTAAGTAGACTACAACTTTTTGTTTCGGAGGGTTACCCCTAATCGGGTAACCCTGGTTTAAGCATAATAGTAATGCAAAAGCTTATGGTATAATTTCTTTAGCGTGGTGGAAGACGCTCTCAACAATAAGTTAATGTACTATGTCTTCGTCTTCCTTGCGTGAAGGAAGATTATGCCTCACAAGAATAAAGACAAGCATTTAATTCAGGGAGAACGATATCACGCCTATAATCGTGGGAGAAACAAGCAGATTGTATTTCACGACGAGCAAGATTATGCAATGTTTCTATATCTTCTTAAAAAATACCTAGACCCATCATTTCTTGAGGAGAAACTTGATCCCAAGACCAAAATAATAACCCTCGTTCCAACAAAATACCCTTTGTACCAGGAGGTTGAATTACACGCCTATTGTTTAATGCCTAACCATTTTCACCTTCTGTTGAAGTTAAAAACCAAATACGGAATGTCTAAACTCTTGTCCGTTGTCTGCTCTTGTTTTACGGCATATTATAACGAAAAGTATGAAGCTGAAGGTTCGGTCTGGCAAGGTACGTATCGGGCAGTGCGAGTGTTTGACCCAAGACAATACCTGCATCTTTCTAGATATATCCACATTAATCCATATCCTACTGTATCGCTTTCGGGTTTGATGGATTGTCCATCGAGTTATAGTGCATATGTGGGTAGGCAGCACATACCATGGTTGATTACTGAAGAGATTTTAGGGTATTTCGCTGGATATCAAAAATCTACGTCAAAAGTATATAAATCGTTTGTCGAAGAGTATCTTGGTTTACAAGGTGATGATCGTGAAGAAGAAGAGATGTTTTTGGATGGGCTTAAGCTAGAGTGAGTGATTACTATACGGTTTAAACCGGGGTTACCCCTAATCGGGGTAACCCTCCGAAACAAGCACTATAGTAATGCAGTTGCGTATTGACTCTGTTTAAGTGTGGATGCTACATTTATCGTAACGGGAAAACAGGTATAAGAGCCTTTTGGAACGGAGATAATTGCCACTGCCAACATGGAGAGTACACACACTGCTACAACAACTAAAAATAACCATACGGATGTAGCCGATAATACTGAGTTGGTATCAGTAAATAAACTCATTGAAATTCTTAAGAATGGTGGTATTAGAATTGGTCGAACAGGTTCTGATCCATATAACACGCTTCGGTATTACACCAAGCTTGGGCTTTTGCCTCGCATGGTTCGCAAATTTTCAGAGACGGATGACTCAGTTGTAGGGCACTATCCACTTTCAGTTGTTGCCACGATAAAGACAATCGAAAGTCTCAAAAAACAAGGATTATCAAACTCCGAGATATATGACCATTTTGCCGAAGAAGAAATGAAAGCAGTCGAACGTAAAAATGGCATCGCTCATAAACAAGAATCACTAGTATCGAGAGTAGAGGTTAAGCCTGTCGTGTTTCCTATTCAAAAAATGCATGGTCCTCGAAAGGTTGATGAAACTGCTTCTACTGTTGAACCGGTAAAAAAACAATCTTTAGGATTTACATCCTTAGTTTTTGGACTCAGTATGATTCTATTGTTTATTACAGCTGGGATAGTGTTTCTTGGGCTAGATGCAACACAAGTTGCAAAAATTAATACGTTTACAGCTAATTTCCAATCTCGGTTTCAAGAAAATTTTGTTTGTAACGTATCTACTCGTGCTGCCAATGTGTTAGGTATTGATTGTGTGGGTAATCGTGATCTTGCGCATGGAGATAATGGTTCCGTGCTGGCTGATGAAACCCGCATTTCGCTCTCTGAAGCCACTTTCGTAGAGTACGAACATGCGGCTGTGTTCTCTGATTACAAGTATGCAACGATGCGATTAGAGAATTTTGCACTGGAAGTTAATGGGGAATGGGTAGGCCCTGACTTTTTAGTTGCCCAGTCACGTGGTCAAGGTGTGTTTTATTTACAGTCAGGAGGGGATTATTGGGCGCTTGGTGGTGGGAATGTGCAGTGGATGATTGTACGTGACGAATTGAATGTAGAAGGCGCGTCAACGCTTGCCACACTTTCGGTTTTGGGACCAGCCACGTTTGCAAAAACAATTGATGTTTCTGGGCTTTCGACGCTTGCATCTACGCTTACAACAGGTGATGCCCAATTTCAAGGTGGAATCAGGGTGACTGATGGTGATGTAGTGATCAATGGAGATCTTAAGGTTACTGGACCGCAGACGTTTAGTGGAACCGGTTCATTAACGCTTGACCCAAACGGTAATCTATATTTTCAATCCACCAATTATTACATAACAGAATCCGGGAATTTGGTTATAGGGAGCCTAACCACACCATTTCTTACCTACGAAGGTGATATTATAATCGACGCATCAAGTGGCACAAGAAACACAACGGTAACTGTTTCAAATCCAGATGCTGGGTATGTTGCAAACTTTAGTGTTGAAGGTGACGTCTCTGTTCATGGTGGAAAAATAACGCTCGCCGATGGAGAGACGATTGATGCTGAGACTTTAGATGTGATTACGCTCACGTCTGATGGTGATATTGCATTTGTTCTAGGCGATGAGCTTGGTTCAAAGGAACTTATTATTTACGATAGTTCGGGCGTAAAGCGCGTGTTTTCGGTTGATTCCAATGGATTTACAACCATTGCAGGTGGTGCCGTAGTGACGGGTAATTTTACGATGACTGGCGATGTGAATGTAACAGGAGATTCGGTGTTTAATGGCGACACGGTATTTAACGGACAACTTCAAGTTGAAAACTATGCTAATTTAGCAACTATACAAGCTCTTACCCAGCTTGGAACGGGAGCACTGGTCTATAACCAAGACGATGATTTTTTGTACTATTACAAGTCAGATACTGAGGATTGGACAGTGGTTGGTGGGGGTTTGCAACAGGCATATAACGCCGGACAAAGTATTGCTTTAAGTGCAACGAGGGGTGACCTGCGTATTACGAGCAGTCTTGCAGCCGAAGTGCTGTTTCTGGGGGAATCGACAGGGTATGTTGGTGTCGGTACGACTGACCCACAGGCAAGACTCGACGTTTACGGAAAGACTAGCACTACTACGTTTCAGATGACAAATGGAGGCGTTGCTGGGTATGTTTTGGTGTCGGATTCGAGTGGAAACGCAAGCTGGACAGATGTGTCTTCAACTGCCGGTCCATGGAACTTAGTGGGAACCAATCTTTCTCCGGATGACATTTCATATAACGTTGGGATCGGCACCACTGCTCCACTTGCAAAACTAGCTGTAGTCGGTGACAGTAAATTTGGAGACGGTGGAATTGCTAATTACGCGCAGTTTAATGCAACAGGTGATCTATCACTGTTTGGCTCTGCTGATACCATCACTGGTCCAGGCGGATTGCTTACGATCACCAACGCAGGTTCACAAGCCATCTCTGCATTAGGCGCATCCAGTGATCTGTCACTCATATCGGGACGAAACACCACACTTACATCCGGCGGATATTTGGATGTAAACGTAACGGGTGACATTACGCTTGATGGAGCCACTTTTACACTTACGCCTCTTGGAATGTTTGTACTTAATGCAACAGGTGCAACATCAATTGATTCAAACAGCACGCTAACCATGGGGGGAACGGCAGTTTCAATTACATCAGACAGTGGAACGCTTACGCTTAATGGTGACGGAACGAATGATATTGATATTGTAAACGCTGGTGGGATGATTGATATGGATTCGGCAACGCTCAGTATTCTTACTTCAGCAGGGTTTGGTATAAACGGTACAGCAAACTCAAACGTAACCACCACAACAGGTGATCTTACGCTCTCTACGGCCACTTCTGGCAATGTGCTTATTACTTCAGCTGACGGAGTGACTGTTAGTTACGATACAACGGGCGGCACGTTTTCACTCACTGATGGAACCGAGCGTATTGGTATTGCCGACAATGGAAACATAACCATAGGTGATGATGGCACGATTACTATTTTTGATGGTTCAAATATTGTTGATGCAACTAACGCCGAGGCGTTTTTGGTTCGCAAAAATGGCGATACGGCCGATGTGTTTGTAATCGATACCACGCTAGATGGTGCAGATGCGGCAGCGCAGCTTAATACCACGTCTATAACGAGTGGTTCAGGGTTTGTCATAAACGCTGATGCGTTAACGAGTGGTGATGCGCTTGTAGTAAAAGTTGATAGTGATGACATTACAACGGGCAAGGCCTTTAACATTTATGGCGGTGCAAGTCTTTCAACTTCGGTATTTTCGGTAAATGGCGGTGGCGATTTGCTTTCGGCAGGCAATGCAACGTTTGGCAATGGAACGGTAACAATAAATACCAATACGGGAACGGCGGGGTGGATCAACAGTGATGGGTCGGCGAGTTTTGCGAGTGGGAATTTAGCGATTGCGACCACGGGAAATATTCAAGTTCAGCCCGGATACGGCATTGACACTAACACAGGTGGAGCGCTAAAAATCGGTCAGACTAATGCAACGGCAATTGATATTGGGCATGCGGGAGCCGCAACGAGTGTAACAGGTGCGTCGTTTACTACAACTACAACGGGAGCGCAGCAGTTCACCTCGGGTGGGGTAATGAGTTTTTCAACATTGGCGGCAAATCAAAACATAACGTTTGCAACAGGAACGGCGGATGTAAATATTAACAGTGGGCAGTTTATTGTGGATGGAAACGGGGATATTTTACTTGCACCAAGTTCGCTTTTGGCTAGGATTAATGCAATAACAATTGATGTTTCAAATCAGTCAACCAATGTTGATATTAAAGACTCTATCCAAAATGCATTTTCGGTTGAAACTAATTTATTGAGTTTTGATACGGCAAATGCAAGGGTCGGGATTGGAACAACAAATCCAGGGGCAACATTTGATGTTTTGGGTAACGTTATTTTATCCGGTGATGATATTGGTACTCAGCATATTGCTAGGCTTACTGACACGGGGTATTTATCTTTACTTGGTGGAAGTAGTTATTTAACTGGTGCTGGAATATATTTGGCTGGCGATAGTTGGGCAGGAGCCGCTTCACTTGGTGTCTCTGATGCGGCGATAGTTGCTGGAGTTGGTGGTAATATACGCTTTCAAGAAAACGGTGACGATCACATGACGGTTACATCAGAAGGTAGAGTGGGGATTGGCACCACCGCTCCCGCATCCATGCTATCCGTTGGGTCAGGCAGTCCATTCCAGGTTAATTCATCGGGAAACATTGTTCGCATTAATGATGTTGCAATCTCGTTTCCATCCGCACAGGGCGTAGCAAATTCAACTCTTAGGAACGATGGTTCCGGCAATCTTGAATGGGCATCACCAGTAGGTACCGGCAGTATCGGTTTTTGGACACGTACCGGCACAACGCTAACGCCATACACAAACACCGATACTATTGCAACGTTAGGGAATGTGGGAGTTGGAACAACGAATCCTGTAAATGCCTTGTCTGTTACCGGTAATGCTAATGTGACAGGGAATGTGGGGATTGGTACCACCGCACCCAATGCAAAGCTTGATGTTGCTGGCAATATGTACCCAACCACAACCTTAACTCACAATATTGGTTCCGATACCTACGAATGGAATAATCTGTATTTGGGTGGAACTCTTGATTTAGGGGCCAACACTATAACCGACGGTACTTTTGCTGGAAACTGGGCGTTTTCATCCGGCAACTTAACAGGAGTTGGAACCATTGGAAGCGGAGCAATAACCTCAACCGGACAAGTTCAAGGTACAACTCTAACCGATGGAACCGCAAGTTTAACAACGGGTGCATTTTCGGGACTGGCATCAGCAGCTTTTGGAACGGGCAATCTGTACCTTACGGGCACAACGGTTGGATTAAGTACTGATACTGATTTATTGTCACTTGCTACCAACGCTCTTACCGTAAATGGAACTGCAACGATTGGTACATTAAACGTCGGTGCTACTGATACGGTTGTCACGCACAGTGCAGGCCTTCTGCAAACACGAACGATTGATAGCCGCGTATGGGGTTCATCGCTTGTTGACGGATCAGGAACAATAAACTACGTAGCACGTTGGAGTGACGCAAATACCGTGGGAATAGGTACGCTTTATGACACGGGAACAAACGTAGGTATTGGTACCACTGCCCCAAGTAAACAGTTAGAAATCGCAGGAACGAGTGCAGCACTTAGGTTTAGTTATAACGCAACAAACTACGCAACTATGAGTGTAGATAGTAATGGCGGACTTACGTTTGTAAACACCACGGGTGGAACAGATACAACTACGGCTTCCATAAATTCAACGGGTGCTACGTTTAATGTGCCAACCACGTTTGCAAGTGCCGGTGATGTATCCATCGCAAATGATCTTTCGTTCACAAATGGAACAGCATCGTACATAAATTTTAATAGCCCAGGTTACATTCGCACTAACCATCCGAGTGGAAACTATGATCTTACTCTATCGGCTGCAAACTCGGGTGTTGTTTATGTGGATGACAACTTTACCGTAGCGGGAAATGCACTACCTTCGGTTGATGCAACGCATAATCTTGGATCGGCTTTATATCGTTGGAATAACGTGTATGCAAACTCATTTGTGGGCGCAATTACGCCTACAGGGTTTACGCAAGGCTCAGTTGCATTTGCGGGGAGTGGTGGAACCCTAACCCAAGACAACGCCAACTTCTTCTGGAACGACACTACAGATCGACTGGGAATTGGAGCGATAGCACCCCTTTCTAAATTGGGAGTTTTGGGTAATGCGTCAATAGGTGCTACTTACGGAGCTATCGCGGCACCCACGTCAGGGTTAATAATAGAAGGCAACGTCGGCATCGGGACGACGGGGCCAAGCTATAAGCTAGATACGAGTGGGATTATCCGTGCTTGGGATCTCATGACGAATAATATTGTTCTATCGAGTGGGTCGGCGACCACACTCAATGCTTTTACGGGACATCAAGGTTATGTCAATACAACAGGTGGAATAGGAACGGGAGGAGTTATTCACCTCAGTGAAAATGGAAATTTGAAAAACATTGGGAGCATTCAAGCTGGAGAGATAAAGTTAACGAGTGGAGGAACTTTTGGTTCGGCTACAAATTATAATAGCAGTGGTACGGGTCCGTGGGGAATCGCCTCTGGTGATTTTAATGGTGATCAAAAGGCGGATCTTGTGGCAGCAAATGACGGGACGGGTGACTCAGTTACGGTATTCATCAATAGTGGTGATGGGACTTTTGCAGCTGGGGTTGATTACAACTCTGGAGGTATTGACCCATTGTCAATAGCTACGGGTGATGTAAACGGCGATGGGAAAGCAGATATTTTGATTGGTTTGTGGGGAGTTGGCGGTGGTGATGGAATGTCGGTCCTGATGAATAATGGAAATGGAACGTTTGGGGCAGCGGTGGTTTATGATATGGGATCTGACTCGAGGGGTATGAATATTGGTGACGTGACGGGAGATGGAAAACTAGATGTCATTGCGACCAGCGATGACGATAGTAATGTTGCGGTTTTTATCAACCATGGAGATGGAACGTTCGCAAATGCGGTAACTTATACAGCAGGCACGGCTCCTCGAGGTGTGATGATTAAAGATTTAAACGCTGATGGGAAGGCGGATATGGTTGTCTCAAATGCGAGTTCCAATAACATATCAGTATTTATTAATAGTGGAGCGGGAACTTTTGGAGCAGCAACAAATTATGCTTCAACTGGTTTGGGAACACAGGGAGGGAGTGTAGGAGATCTTGATGGTGACGGTAAAGCCGATATCGCCGTAGCAGATTACAGTTCCTCAAAAGTGTCTGTGTTTATGGGTAATGGAGATGGTACTTTTGATTTAGCAGTAGGTTATAGCACAGCAGGAGCACCTAGGACAGTGGTAATGGAAGATGTGAGTGGTGATGGAAAGCTTGATCTTGTTACCGCGAATCGCACAGCCGACAATTTATCGGTACTCATTAATAATGGTGATGGGACATTTGCAAGTGCCATAAATTATGCCTCCGGTGGGACAGGTACTCAATGGGTAACAACTGCAGACTTTAACGGTGATGGAAAGTCAGACCTGGCGGCAACAAATTATATTTCAAATAATATTTCCGTCTTGATGAACAATCCAAGCAATATGTTTTTTGCAAGCGCAAGCACGGGCAACGTCGGCATCGGGACGACGGGACCGGGGTACAAACTAGATGTAGCGGGAGATTTCCGAACGACAAGCAGTGCGTGGCTCGGAAGTGGTTTAACGGGACAAGGATTGTATGTCAAAAGCACGGGCAACGTCGGCATCGGGACGACGGCTCCGGGGGCGAAGCTGGCAATAGAAAGTAACAGTACAAATGGTTGGATTAAGTTAACCTCCACATCTGGCAATCCACTTATTGAATCGGCTAATGGTCTGTTTATAAAATCCGCAAGTACTTATCAAGCTTTTTCATCGGATAACGGTATAAGGTTGGGCAATGTAAATTCCGGTACTGGATATGGTGATGTAAATATAATCAGCGGCAACGTCGGCATCGGGACGACTAGTCCTGGGTACAAATTGGAAGTAGCGGGCGATTTGCGCTCAACAACAGGAGCTTACTTTGCAACAACCAGTGGAAATGTTGGCATAGGAATAGTATCTCCTCGTGCGAAATTGGATGTTCAGAATACTAATGGTAGTTCTATTGTTGTCGGGCGTTCACAGGCTAATGATCCAGTATTATCACTTCAGGGTTATTATCCAACGGTTGGGTTTAATTATTACAACAACACGAGTGCTAATGTGTACGCGGCTAGTGATGCAGCATTTGGGTTAACGCAAGTCATGGGTAGTTCGCGTATAAGTTTCTATACTGCCCCAGTAGGAACTGCGGGAAACACTCCAACACTTACAGAGCGACTTGCGTTGAGTGCGGCTGGAGGTTTATCCCTTGGTTCAACTTATGTTGGGACAGACGCTGGCGCTGGGAACATGATAATACAAGGCAACGTCGGCATCGGGACGACAGC
>Ga0210050_1001124_pt1 | contig 30309 bp, 19 predicted proteins | sample CryGey132114_all_FD_185463 | JGI IMG/M metagenome (GOLD analysis project Ga0210050, IMG submission 185463) | Groundwater microbial communities from aquifer - Crystal Geyser CG22_combo_CG10-13_8/21/14_all (SPAdes) (version 2) | ecosystem: Environmental > Aquatic > Deep subsurface > Groundwater ... | reverse complement strand
ACCCGGTTGTCTCAACATCAACAACGGAAAACTCCGCTTCTTCAATTGGAAGTTGTAAAATTTCAGTGTTCAGCATATAAAACCGGAGAAATCTTTCTCAATTCTTTTAAGTTACTTTTTAATTAGATATATTTTCCCTACAAATTTAGGAGAATATGGAATTAATTAATATACTTTTTATCGGCGACATTATTGGCAAACCGGGATTAACCTTCGTACAAACATGGCTTCCTGGCATGATTCAAAAATACAAAGCAGACGTGGTTATTGCTAATGGTGAAAATGTCGCTGATGGAAAAGGGATTTTGCCGAAAGATGGTGAAATACTTTTTAATCTTGGCGTTCATGCAATTACCGGCGGAAATCATACGTGGGATAAACATCAGACACAAGAATATTTAAAGAACGAGCCTCGTGTGCTTCGTCCTTTGAATTATCCTAAAGGGACTCATGGAAACGGTCATGTAATTGTTGATTCGAAAAGAGGAAAAGTTGCCGTTGTTAATTTGCAGGGCAGAGCTTATATGGCAACGATTGATTGTCCTTTTCGCTCGGCGGATTGGATACTTGCACGGATTAAATCTGAGACAAAAATAATTTTTATTGATTTTCACGCCGAAGCTACTGCGGAAAAAATTGCACTCGCAAGTTATCTTGATGGTAAAGTAAGCGCCATTGTCGGCACTCACACGCACGTGCAAACAAGTGATGAGCGAATTTTTCCGAACGGTACCGGGTACATTACCGATGTAGGGATGACCGGTCCCTATGATTCTGTTATCGGAATGAAAACGCAGGCAGCAGTAAACCGCTTTATTTATCAAACACCGCAAAAATATGAAACGGCGGAAAATGATGTGCATCTCTGCGGTGTTGTGTTTAAGGTTGATGCATCAACGGGAAAAACAGTTTCCGTTGAAAGAATATTATTTCCGGAATTTAATACTTCAGTCAGTTAGCAACTATGATTTTAATTGATGGTAAAAAAGTCGCCGCTGAAATTCGAGTTGAATTAAAGCGAGAAGTTGATAAGTTAAAACAAGAAGGGAAGAATGTTCCCGGTTTAGTTACTATTCTTGTCGGTGAAAATTCCGCCTCAAAAGTTTATGTAAACAGCAAAGCAAAAGCGTGTGAAGAAATTGGGTTCCTTTCCAAAGTTGAAAAACTTTCCGAATCAACAACGGAACATGAATTATTGAGAGTTGTACAGAAGTATAATGATGATAATCATTTCAACGGGATATTAGTTCAACTTCCGCTGCCAAGGCAGATCAACGGATCAAAAATTATAAACGCAATCGCTCCCGAAAAAGATGTTGACGGTTTTCATCCGGTAAGCGTTGGGAATTTAGTTATCGGGAATGATACATTTTTCCCGTGTACTCCGGCGGGTATTCAAGAATTGCTGAAGCGTTATAATATTCAAACCAAAGGGAAGCACGTTGTGGTTGTTGGGCGCAGTAATATTGTCGGTAAACCTATCGCAAATATTTTGCTTCAGAAAAAAGAATTTGCAAATGCTATCGTTACGGTTTGTCATTCCGCTGCCGCCGATTTAAAAAAATATACTTTGTCCGCCGACATTTTAATTGCAGCAATCGGTGTCCCAAATTTCATCAAAGCGGATATGGTTCAAGAGGGGACTGTTGTAATTGATGTCGGGATAAATCGCGTTGAAGATGCGACTCAGGCAAAAGGATATAAAATTGTCGGTGATGTTGATTTTGAAAACGTCTCTCCTAAAGCATCATTCATTACTCCTGTGCCGGGCGGAGTTGGACCAATGACGATAGCAATGTTATTACAAAATACTTTTAAAGCTTATTTAAAATTCAGGAAGTAAAAATGGATTCATCAAAAGTTGAAAGAATTGTTTCGCAAGTATTTTTAGAAAAATCACTGCGCGATTTTTATTGTCAGGGTGATACTTGCAAAGGCTGGGAAACAAACGTCATCACGCAGCCGAATGCGATTAAAAATATTGTAAATGTTGGGGCGGAAAGAATTACTGCCGGGCTTGGCGTCGGCGATCATCTCCCCGATCTTTCACTTGCAAGAATGATTGACCACACGATGCTGAAACCCGATGCAACTAATGATGAAATAACAAAACTTTGTTCTGAAGCTAAACAATATCATTTCGCTTCCGTCTGCGTTAATCCGGGATTTGTTCCGCTTTGTTCTTCATTATTAAAAGGAACCGATGTTAAAGTTTGTACGGTAATCGGGTTTCCGCTGGGAGCAACAACTACCGAAGTGAAGCGATTAGAAGCGGAGCAGGCAATTGCAAGCGGCGCCGTTGAAATTGATATGGTCATAAATGTTGGGCAGTTAAAAAGCGGAAATTATGATTACGTTTTTAACGATGTAAATAAAGTTGTTACTGCGGTTAAGGCGCATCGTAATGTTTGTAAAGTGATTTTAGAAACCGCGCTTCTTACCGATGAAGAAAAAGTTAAAGCTTGTTTGATTTGTAAAAAAGCGGGCGCTGATTTTGTAAAAACTTCCACCGGATTTTCGAAAGGCGGAGCGACTGTTGGCGATGTTGCATTGATGAAAAAGGTTGTCGGCTCTGCAATTGGCGTAAAAGCTTCAGGCGGAATTCGATCCAAAGAAGACGCCGAAGCAATGATTGCAAGCGGCGCAGACCGAATCGGCGCCAGCGCCAGCGTTAAAATTGTGATGGGTTAGAAAAGCGAATCAACTTTCTAACATACATTACGATTCATAATGGTGGTAAATGAATTAATGGAATTTAATTTCGAATGAAAAGATGAATGATTAAAAGAATGTATGATTCGTTTATCATTTTAACTTTTTAATGTCTTTCATTCAACGATACCATCATTCAACCATGCAGTCATTCGATAGTTTTATAAAAAAAATGCTGAATATTAATTTATGTATCAAGTTTAAGTAAGATGAGTTACTGATGGTTTTGGATATTATAGTTTCAAAAGCGCTTGACGGTTATTCAGTTGCTGTCCCTTCAATTAAAGGTTGCGAAACGTGGGCTGAGAAAGAAGATGAAGCCATTGAAAAAATTGTTTCGTTAGCTAAGTATTATTTAAAGTTGGATGAGCATCATAAAGTTTTAGTTGATAAAGCCGGAAGAAGCGCTTGCAAATCAATTTATAAATTAATATTCCACCTGCCTGACGGCAAGGCAGGCAAGAGTTGAGAAAAGAAATTACAGAACGGCGGAAAGGAAAAATTATTACCGTTGCTTCCGCGCGGCAGGATTCTCTTCGCCTTGTTCTTGAAAATGTCCACGATCCTCATAACGTTAGCGCCGTTTTCCGTTCTTGCGATGCGGTGGGAATTCCTAAAGTCTCTCTTATTTATAACATTGAAAAATATCCGAAAATCGGAAGTAAATCTTCTGCCTCTGCTTTTAAGTGGGTTGAAAAAGAAAAATTTACGGACGTAAAAAAATGTTATCAAACTTTGCGCGAAGAAGGATTTACAATTCTTGCTTCATCATTAAAGGAAAATCCGATAAACCTTTATGATCTTGATCTTACTAAAAAAATTGCGCTTGTTTTTGGGAATGAACATCGTGGAATTTCTGATGAAGCAGAAAATCTTGCCGATACTATTTTTTATATCCCGATGATGGGAATGGTGCAAAGCCTGAACATCTCTGTCGCCGCTGCTGTTACTTTGTACGAAGCAATGAGACAAAGAAAGTTGAAAGGTTTTTATAATCAAAAAGATAATCCGGAATTAATTGAACGAAGAATAGAGGAGTGGTTAACGAAAAAATAATGATTCAAGAATTTAATAAAATTGGAAAAGTTAAAGGAGAACTCGCTTTGCCCGGTGATAAATCAATTTCCCACCGCGCAGTGATATTTTCTTGTATGGCAAAAGGACTTTCCGAAATTGAAAATTTGTCTAATGGAGAAGATGTTCGATCAACATTAAAATGTTTTTCCGAACTTGGTGTTAAGAGTAAATGGGAAAATGAAAGACTAATAATTGAAGGAAAAGGATTCAAGAATTTCACTGCCCCTTTAAATAATTTGGATGCTGGAAATTCGGGCACAACTGCCCGGCTGCTTGCCGGATTTCTTTCCGCACAACCGTTTGAGTCAACATTAATCGGTGATGCATCGCTTTCACAACGTCCGATGAAACGGGTGATTGAACCGCTGTATTTAATGGGAGCAAAGTTTTCCGCTACACCAAATCTGACTTTACCTTTAACAATTCATCCCGCTGAGAAATTTTCTCCGATTATTTATGAAATGCCTGTTGCAAGCGCTCAGGTAAAAAGTTCGATACTTCTTGCCGGACTTCACTTGGAAGATGAAACTTGCGTAATTGAATCTGAGCAAACACGAAATCACACTGAAGTAATGCTTGGTTTACGCGTGGAAGAGAAAGAAAGGAAGAGGTTTAGTTATTCTTCGAGAAAGAATTATCCTTCCGCTCAAAATTATTTTGTCCCTTCGGATATTTCCTCTGCGGCTTTTTTTATCGTGCTAACATTACTTGCAAAAAACTCGGAAGTGATTCTGCGTCACGTTTCATTAAATGAAACGCGTACCGGAATTATAAAAATATTAAAGGAAACGGGAAGTGAAATTGAAATGGTAAACCAACTTAATTCAGACAATGAGTTGTACGGTGATATAATTGTGCGAAGCAGTCAGCTCCATTCAATTGAAATTCCTGAAGAGATTATTCCCAATATAATTGATGAAATCCCAATCTTATCCGTTGCATCCGTTTTGGGAACAGGAGAGTTTGAGATTAGAAATGCTTCAGAGTTGCGTGTAAAAGAATCAGATAGAATTTCTGCGTTAGTTCAAAATTATAAAATACTTGGATTGGATGTTGAGGAATTCCCCGATGGTTTTTCAGTTAGCGGAACAATACAAAATGAAAATCCCGTTTTTGAAAGTTTTCACGATCACCGTATTGCGATGGCATTTGCGATACTCTCAATGTTCTTAAAGAATGGAGGGAAAATATCCAATTTTGATTGTGTCAAAATCTCTAATCCTCAGTTTTTGCAGCAAGTGAACTGTCTAATTCAATAATTTCGTACTTAAAATTCCGCAGTTAAGAATTTATTCCTCGCGTTTTTTCGAAGAAAACATTTGAACGATTTGGTCAATAACTGAGTCGAACTTTACCTTGCTTCATTCACCAGCCTGCGACAGGAACAACTCTCCACTTCCGGTAAATAATTTTGAAGTCCGGACATAACTTACTTTTCTACTTTTCTTAATCCGCCGTTTTAAATATCCTCATTTGTGATTCGACAGCGTCGTGTTGTGAAGGATTATTTCGATTTTACTTGACAATTTAATTTTATTTTCAGAAATTGGTGGTTAGAAATAAACCTTAACTTTACCGTTTAAGTAAACTGATGAAAATTGTGGCTCATCAGGCGAAGCTATGGTAACATGAGCTTGATAATAAAGGCGTTTTCGTTGGATAGTTCTTAGAACGCTCTTTCGTTTTAAGCACTTTTAACAAATCATTTTAAAAAGAAATCTGGATCAGTAACTTGTTTATGATCCGAATAGTCCATTTTATTAAGGTGTTTAATTATGTCTAAACATTTTATTTCAGAGAATTTTTTACTTTCCAAACCAACCTCCATCCGTCTCTATCACGAAATTGCTAAAGACCTTCCAATTATAGATTATCACTGTCATCTGCCAGTTGAAGAAATCGCCACTAATAAAAAATTCCCAAATCTCACACACATTTGGTTAAACGGTGATCATTATAAATGGCGGGCTATGCGTGCAAACGGTGTTGACGAAAAATATTGTACGGGAAATGCTTCCGATTATGAAAAGTTTAATGCTTGGGCGGAAACTGTTCCCTTCACTATTAGAAATCCTCTCTATCATTGGACTCACATGGAACTTAAAAAGCCATTTGGGATTGATGACTTGCTTCTAAATAAAGACACAGCAAAATCAGTTTGGGATACTTGTAATGACCTCTTAAAAAAAGATGAATTTTCAACCCGGGGAATTCTTAAACAATTCAATGTAAAAACTATTTGTACTACTGATGATCCGACTGATTCTTTAAAATTTCATAGCCAACTAAAAGATGAGAATTATGAAGTAAAAGTACTACCAACATTTAGACCTGACAAAAGTATGGCGGTAGAAAACATTCAATCATTCAAAGTTTGGTTAAAGAAATTAGAAGCCCTTTCCAATTCTGAAATTACAAACTTCGAAACTTACCTTGCTTCTTTAAAACTTCGGCACGACTACTTTGATAGAAATGGATGCAGGCTTTCAGACCATGGAATCGAACAACCTTATGCTGAAGATTATACAGAAGACGAAGTAAAAAATATTTTTCAAAAAATTCTGAAAGAATATGCGCTATCAACGGTTGAAATTCTCAAATTCAAATCATGTATGCTTTATGAATTCGGGTTGATGAATCACGATAAAAACTGGGTACAGCAATTTCACCTCGGTGCTTTAAGAAACAACAACACAAGAATGATGAAGAAGCTTGGCGCGGATACAGGTTACGATTCAATTGGTGATTTTGAAATTGCAAGACCTTTAAAAAAATTATTAGACAAGTTAGATGCGAAGAATAAACTCGCTAAAACTATTTTATACAATTTAAACCCGGCGGATAATGAATTACTTGCAACGATGGCGGGTAACTTTCAAGATGGAAGCGTCCCCGGCAAAATTCAATTCGGAAGTGCTTGGTGGTTTTTGGATCAGAAGAACGGAATTGAAAAACAGATTGACGCACTTTCTTCTCTGGGGCTTTTAAGCCGGTTTGTTGGGATGTTAACTGACTCGCGAAGTTTTCTCTCCTATCCAAGACACGAATATTTCCGCAGAATATTGTGTGATATTCTTGGTAAGGATGTTGAAAATGGTCTGATCCCTAATGATGAAAATTTGTTGAAATCGCTAATCGAAGGTATCTGCTATAAAAATGCAGAGAGTTATTTTAATTTTTAGTAAACAATGAACGATATATAAACAAAGAATGGAGTAAGTCATGAAAAAAACTTTCTACACAATTAACTTTATGTTATTGCTTTTTACCTCGATAACATTGGCACAAAACTATATAGATGTTGTGCCTGGAGACGGCACTTTAAAGGCGGCGATTGACGCTGCCGTTGACGGTGATATTTTGCGCTTGATCCCGGGGGCAGAATATGTTGAATCTCAAGGTTATGTAATAAGCATCAATAAAAAACTTACCATCCAAACTGATGATCCGACCAATCCTGCAAAACCAATTGTAAGAGAGACCAAAGTCACCGATGGATCAAGTAATCCTAATTTTTTTCTCTTAAGCGATGGGGCATCTCTAACATTAAAAGGAGTTGAGTTCGATGGTCAGCAAAGCGGAGTTGCCGCTGTACTACATTTGATTCAATATTCAGCGGGCTCTCCGGCGGCGGCTGCAAGTATCGGGACAATTAAAGTGCTGGATTGTTACGTGCATGATATTAGTAGTAATGTGATAGATGGGGGCAGCTCAAATCTTGCCGGGAATGTTATTGTTGACTCAACGTTCGTTGATAATTGTCTCTTTCATAATACCGGAACACCCCTTTTTTACAAATATAATGGAAGCAATTTTGTGTCCGTTACCAATTCAACTTTTGATGTGATTTTAAGTTATGGGGTTAGAATAGCTGGCCCCGGATATACTCTTTTAGAGAACACACCTACCGTTCTGATTGATCACACAACCTGGTATAATATAGGAACAACAGACGGAAGAGAAATTATTTTAGGCGAAAAAGGTGTTTTCATGAATCCATGGACAGTTACAAATTCCATATTTCAAAAACAAGTGCTGCAAACAAAAACGGTTATAAATATTAAAGAAACTTTAAACGATAATATGGCAACTATAACGAACATTTGCTTATGGGATGTTGGTGCAAGAGTTTGGCGTCTTCACACGGTAAAAGATACCTTGTCTGAAGATCCACAGTTTGCAAATCCCGATATAAGTGATTTCACCTTGCCGGTGGGCTCACCCCTTTTAACTTTCGGAACAGATGGCAAACCTATCGGTGATCCAAGATGGGGGAAGAATTATACTGATATAAACAATGAAAGGAATTTATCACTCACCGATTTTTCGCTTGGACAAAACTTCCCGAATCCTTTCAATCCGGAAACCAAAATTATTTTTAATTTGAACGAATCAGGTAACGCTCAAATTGTGGTTTATAATATTTTAGGTCAATATGTCACTTCGCTTGTAAATGGCTACCTGACGAAGGGGGAACATTCTGTAACTTTCAACGCAAACAATTTAAACTCCGGTGTTTACATTTATCGTTTGAAATCCGGGAATAAAGTGATTTCACATAAAATGATTTTAAACAAATAAAAGGAAGACGACCAAAGTGAAGAAACTCATCATTCATTTTCTTCTTTTTACTTTATTTACCTTTTCTTCTAATTATGGACAAACGCCTGCCTTCCCCGGTGCAGAAGGGTTTGGCAGGTTTACATCCGGAGGTAGAGGCGGAAAGGTAATCTTTGTTACAAATTTAAATGATAGCGGACCGGGAAGCCTTCGAGAAGCAATAAAAGATAAAGAACCGAGAATCATCACTTTTACTGTGTCAGGAACTATTTCGCTTAAATCAGAAATCACCATTAAGCATGGAAATTTGACTATTGCCGGACAAACGGCTCCCGGAGATGGAATTTGTTTAAAAGATGATAGGCTTTTACTCGAAGCTGACAACATTATTATCCGCTTTCTTCGTTTTAGATTAGGGGATAAAACAAAATTAGAAACTGATGCCGTTTCGGGAATCGGAAATAAAGACATTATTATTGATCATTGTTCAATGAGTTGGGGAATTGATGAGAACGCTTCGTTTTATGATAATGAAAACTTCACGCTGCAATGGTCAATTATTTCTGAGGCTTTAAATAATTCCTATCACCATAAAGGTGAACATGGTTATGGCGGCATTTGGGGCGGAGTGAATGTTTCTTTTCATCATAATTTATTAGCGCATAATTCAAGCCGCAATCCAAGATTCAACGGTGCGAGAACGGGAACAACTTTTGAGACGGAGTTAGTAGATTTTCAAAACAATGTAATTTATAATTGGGGTTCTAACAGCGCTTATGGGGGTGAAAAAGGGAAGTACAATATTGTAGGGAATTTCTATAAAGCCGGAGCTTCATCGCATAATAAAAAAAGAATAGTTGAACCGTCAGACGGAAACGGAAAATGGTTTGTGGATAAAAATTATGTTGAAGCATTTCCTGCAATCACTCAAGATAATTGGAGCGGCGGGGTGCAAGGAGATTTTGCTCATGAGCAATTCATTCATGCAGAAGTTCCATTTAAAGTTGCAGAAGTATTATATGATGAACCTTTAATTGCTTACAAGAAAATTCTCATGAATGCAGGAGCTGTTTTACCTAAAAGAGATGAGGTAGATGCAAGAGTTGTGCTTGAAGTCTGCACCGGAACGGCACACAATGCAACCGGTATAATAGATTCACAGGATGAAGTTGGCGGTTGGCCTCTCTTGAACTGCATACCCTCTCCGGCTGATTCGGATATCGATGGAATGCCGGATGATTGGGAAAAGGAAAATAATCTTAATCCGTCTGATGCTTCTGACAATTGTTTGCTCGACTCCAATGGCTACACCAATCTTGAACGATACCTAAATAGTTTGGCAGCAAAGGTTTTCAAATAATCGAATAAAATTAATAAGGACATCTTTTTGATCAAAAAATATTTATTACCGGCTGCGACTTTTACAAGTAAAAGTTTGATAACATTGTTAATGCTGTTTCTTCTCTTTACTTCAAATTCTTTTGCACAGCTTGATGCATTCCCTGGAGCAGAAGGATATGGAAGATTTACTACCGGTGGTCGCGGCGGGGTAGTTTACGAGGTTACGAACCTTGAAGATTCCGGTGTCGGAAGTTTAAGAGACGCTATTGGGAAAACCGGTCCCCGGATAATTGTGTTCAGAGTGTCCGGAACGATTGAATTAAAATCAATATTAAAAATATCTAAAGGTGATCTTACGATTGCGGGTCAAACCGCACCGGGTGATGGGATTTGCGTTAGAAATTATACACTTTCGGTTCAAGCTAATAATGTGATAATCAGGTTTATCAGAAGCCGATATGGTGATACCATAATTACAAACGAAGACGATGCCGCTCATGGAATGGGAAAGTATAAGAATATTATTCTTGACCATTGTTCATTCAGTTGGTCGGTTGATGAGACGGCAAGTTTTTATGACAATACTGACTTTACGATGCAGTGGTGCCTGATAAGCGAAAGTTTGTACATGGCAGGCCACGTTAAAGGGGCTCATGGGTATGGAGGAATTTGGGGCGGGCAAGGAGCAACTTTTCATCACAATTTATTTGCGCATCATACAAGTAGAAATCCAAGGTTTAACGGAAGCCGATACAGCGGTAAACCAGAATTAGAAATTGTTGATTTTGTAAATAACGTTATTTACAACTGGGGATTTAATAGTGCGTATGGCGGTGAAGCTGGAAATCAAAATGTGAGATCAAATTACTATAAATTTGGGCCTGCAACCAAATCGAGTGTAAAATATAGAATTGTTGAACCCTCGGATCTTGCCGGTAACTGGTATGTTTCAGATAATTTTGTATTTGGAAACAGCACGATAACGGACGACAACTGGAATGGTGGTGTTCAAGGCAGCTATGCGCTTTCTCAAAAAAATAAGAGGGCTCTCATTCCATTTCCTATAGCTGAAGTTACAGTTCAGTCTGCCGAAGAAGCTTACGACTTGATCTTAAAAGATGTTGGGGCAAATTTTCCCAAGCGAGATACGATTGATTCAAGAATTATTGACGAAGTAACCACAGGGACGGTAACCTACGGTGGTAAATCGTATGCAAAGCTGCAGAACTTAGATACAACAAAAATTTATGGAATTATAGATTCTCAGAATGATGTTGGCGGTTGGCCAATCCTGAATTCTTTACCGGCTCCCATAGATTCTGACCACGATGGAATGCCGGACGATTGGGAACTTGCAAAAAGTTTAGACATCAATAATCCGGAAGATAGAAATTCTTTCTCCACTACCGGTTATACTTATTTAGAGGATTATTTAAATGAATTGGTTAAAACGGTTACTTCAGTCGAAGAAAATGAAATAAAAATTGCGGGGGATTATAAACTTTTACAGAACTACCCTAACCCGTTCAATCCTTCAACTAAAATTATTTACAACCTACAGAAAAGTGATTTTACAATATTAGAAATATATAGTCCGCTCGGACAAAAGATCGAAGTTTTAACAAATGAATTTCAAAACGCTGGAATACATGAAGTTAATTGGAATGTCGCAAACGGTGGCTTAGGTTCACTTCACAGCGGAGTTTATTTAGCAAGGCTAAAGTCGGGCTCAAAAATACAAACGATAAAACTACTTTTATTAAAATAATTGCTGAAGAATATCAAAATGAATAATAACATTGTCAGAAATTTCATCATTCTATTCCTCTTTATTCTTCCTATTACTTTCGCGCAGCCTGAAGCGAAAGTAAATTGGAAAGAAGCAAAAAGCATTTTAAAAAGAATTGTTCCTCCGACATTTCCCAATAATGATTTTCTTCTTACGAAGTATGGAGCCGTTGGGGATGGAGTTACCGATTGTACTTCTGCTATAAAAAATGCAATTGATGATTGCAATAAAAGCGGCGGCGGCAGAGTTATTGTTCCCGAAGGTTCTTTTCTCACCGGCGCTATTCACTTAAAAAGTAATGTTAATTTGTACGTTTCTGAAAATGCTGTTCTAAAATTTACGGACGATAAAAGCAAATACTTGCCGGTTGTTTTTACGCGATGGGAAGGTGTTGAGTGTATGAACTATTCAGCGCTCATTTATGCATACGAACAAGAGAATATTGCAGTCACTGGTAAAGGTATTTTAGACGGGCAGGGTTCTGATGGGAATTGGTGGAACTGGAAAGGGAAAAATTCAAAATCGGTCAAAGGAGAAACTCAAAACGAAGCTAGGAAAAAGCTTTTTGAAATGTCAGAAAACAGTGTTCAGCCTGAAGAAAGAATCTTTGGTGAAGGACATTATTTAAGACCCAATTTCTTCCAGCCTTACAGATGCAAAAATATATTATTGGAGGGTGTAACGATGAAAAATTCTCCCATGTGGTTTATTCATCCGGTTTTATCTTCAAACATTAGCATTGTTGGAGTTACCGTTGAAGGACTTGGACCAAACAACGATGGATGCGATCCCGAATCATGCAAAGATGTTTTAATTAAAGATTGTGCATTCAATACCGGGGATGATTGTATCGCAATTAAATCGGGAAGAAATGCTGACGGAAGAAGGATCAATATTCCGAGTGAGAACTTCGTAATCCAAAATTGTTCGATGAAAGAGGGACATGGCGGAGTTGTCATCGGTAGTGAAATTTCAGGCGGAGTAAGAAATATTTTCGCGGAAAATTGCACAATGGATAGTCCCCATTTAGATAGAGCAATAAGAATAAAAACTAATGCAGTACGAGGCGGAACGATAGAAAATATTTTTGTAAGAAATATCAAAGTCGGACAGGTTGGTGAGGCTGTTATTTTAATAGACTATTTTTACGAAGAAGCGGATAAAGGGAATTTTACTCCTATTGTAAGAAATATTAATATCAAAAATGTTACATCCCAGAAAAGCAAATACGCTGTTTGGGTAAAGGCGTTTACGAATTCTCCGCTGAAGAATGTGAAGATCGAAAACTGTTCTTTCAACAATGTTGATCAGCCAAATTTCATCGAAAACGTTGAGGCACTTAAATTTAGAAACGTTTCAGTAAATGGGAAAATAGTTAAAGATTAGAGTTATGCTCAAAACAAATATTAACTGCCTGAGTTGGACATGAGTTTAGCGTTAGTTTCTAAAATATTATTTTTTAATAAAATCATATTTCTTCTACTTTTAACTTCCGTAATAAATTTTGGACAGTCGAAAAGCAGAATTATCGGCACGATAAAGGACACAGAAACTAAAGAACCGTTAATCGGAGTAAACGTACTTCTGTTAGATACTTATTTAGGCGCCTCAACCGATATTAACGGAAAATATTTTATAGTCAACGTTCCCGTTGGGACTTATGCTTTGCAGATTTCTATGGTTGGTTATACAAAAAAGAAAATTGTTGATGTTCGGGTTTCCGCCGACCGTGTGACAACGGTAGATGTAGAATTATCTTCTGCAGCATTTCAAGGGCAGGAGGTGCTAGTTGTTGCCCCAAGAAATAACTTACACAAGGAAGTTTCGAACACCCAATTAGTTGTTACAGATGAGCAATTAAGTAATGCTGCCGGAATAAGAGAGATTAATGCATTTCTCGAAAAACAACCGGGGGTTTCTTCATCAAATGGATTTCTCGAAATTCGCGGCGGCTCTGCTGACCAAACGGGAACAATGGTTAACGGAATGGCTTACAATAATTCGGCAGTTGGAAATGCAGAAACAAGTATTCCTCTCAGTTCCATTGAACAAGTCTCTTTACTTTCTGGTGGATTTAACGCAGAGTATGGAAATTTTCGTTCGGGATTGATTAACATTACTACAAAATCCGGAAGCAAGAGCGCCTACCACGGAACCATTAATGTCTCTAAGAATATTGCTCATTTAAAGCGATTTGGACCAGAATTTACTGATGTTCATAGTCCCGCGTTAGCACCATTTTTAGACCCGAGAATTGCTTTTGTAGGAACCGCTGAAGCGTGGAAAGATGATCCGTATCAATTACAACAGCACGAAACTTTTACCGGTTGGATCAAGCAAGCAAGTTTGTTTAACATTGGTAAACCGGTAGAAAAACAAGCTACTCCTCTTGATCTGTACTTATTAGCCGCATGGATGCACATGGCTAAACCCGATTATGCAGCTTTAGCTGAATTGGGTTATACGGTTTCAGACGAGCAGAAGAAACTTATCGCTGATCATGCTATGAAAGAAACCGGATCGGATTACAATATTGATGCAGGATTTGGAGGACCAGTTCCTTTTGTAAGTGATTTTTTAGGTGACGCTACTTTCTATATTTCGAATAATTCTAAAGAGAAATATTATATTATGCCCGTTAGCAGGCGGAGTGAAAAATCGTATGTTACCTTAGCCACGATGAAATCAAACCCAATACAATCTCTAACTATTTCTTTGAATGCTTTGTGGAAAAGGCTATTGGGTGTTAGTCCTATTCGTCCTGCATTTGCAGATTCTCCCGATGCAAGCAGAGAAGGCGGCTTCATGCCGATTGACAACATCAAACATTTTATTCGAACATCAGATCAGTGGTACGATCCACCATTGTTTCCGCTCTTAGATCAGACTACCGTAATGACGGGATTGACTGTGAACCATGTGTTGAGTGAAAAAACATTTTGGGAATTATCATTAAATTATCTCTCAATAAAAGATCACTCCCCAACCGGAGACAACCGAGACAATACCGTGCTAACCCATTTTGGTCCTTTTCCTGTTTCGGAAATGCCCTATGGCAAATGGCAGTTCGCTCCCAACAACAAACTGGTAGGTATTTTTGGTGCCGATACAATTTCATATACATATCCGGGTTATGATGCGTTACCGGGAATCTCAAGAAGGTTTAGAAGTAAGGAAGGTGACCTTTATACTAACGTCCAAACGCAGCAGTATAAAGCAAAGTTTGATATTACCTCTCAATTTGGTGAACATCATTATTTCAAATCCGGTTTTGAGTACAACCTGATTGACTTAAATCATAATTTTTGGGAAAAGTGGAATACGAACGCCTACAATACTTATGAGTTTAATTATCACCGGAAACCAAGCCAAACGGGGCTCTATGCTCAAGACCAGATTTCGTACGATGGATTTATTGCAAACCTTGGATTACGATTAGATTATTTTTATGGCGGCGGTGGAAAGTGGCCCACCGGCGATCCTTTCTCTACCGATGCTTTTGTCAATGTTCCGTACCGTGATCTTTCCTCCGGCGCTGCTGCAGATAGTTTCTACCAAAAATTATCTGAAGGAAGATCGTTGATCTGGGAGTGGTGGGAAGAATATGATAAGACTCATCCCGGATTTTTACAACCGATTAAAAATTATATGACACTTAGTCCACGACTTGGTATCGCTTTCCCGGTTACAGAAAACTCAAAGTTTTATTTTAATTACGGACACTTTAGGTCAAATCCACCTTATTACTCAATGTACTTAGTTACGTTTCGTTATACGAAAAATGGTTTATATGAGATATCGAATCCAAATCTCGAACCGCCAAAAACTATTTCTTACGAATTGGGGTTATCCTACAATTTTTATGAAAACATTTTGTTTTCTATTTCCGGTTATTCCAAAGATGTTACCGGACAGCAGGGAAGCGTTAATTACACGAGTGCGGATGGGAAGATAAATTATGATAGCTGGGCGAATAATAATTACCAGGATATTCAGGGACTTGAAATTAACATTACTAAAAATGATAATAGCTGGGTCACCGGTTGGGTAAACTTTAATTACATGCTAAAAAAATCCGGACTTACGGGACGAAAAATAAATAATGATATTACGGTTAATGACGACAAATTCGGGCTCTATGCCGGGCAAGAAACCCGTTCTTTACCACAACCCCAGGTTACCGCTAATATTACATTCAGATCCCCTGATAATTGGTTTCAGGATGAATGGTTAAAGCAATTAACCTCTAACTGGGATTTTACAGTCTTCGCGAAATGGTCGGCTGGCTCTTATTTTACATGGAACCCACTCGGGAAAGATCACGTTACTGCGAATCTTCAATATCCCGATTATTATATGGTAGACGTAAGAATTAGTAAGTCCTTTAATGTGGCGGGATTCAATACAACTTTTTTTGCTGACATAAGCAATGTATTTAATTTCAAAGTAAGTTTATTAAGTAAAGGATATGCCTTTAACGTTGCAGCCCTGGATGAAAGTAGATATTATGAATCGTTGCATCTGCCAATGTATAACTCGGCAGAATTTGATGATTTGAGAAACAAACCGGGAAACGAAGGACTCTATATTGGCGGTAGTGATAAAGTGGGCGACTTAAGATCTGCTGACAAACCATACATAAACGACCCAAATTTTTCTTATTGGGTAAACGGCTTCCCAAGAGACATTTGGTTCGGATTAAAAGTAGATTTTTAAATACTAAACCACCTTGCTCGTCGTTGTTATTGATTAATAACGAAATTGTAGCACAGAATAATATTCTGTGCTACGGAAATTAACTTGAGATGAATTTATACCTCAGTGAAATAAAAAATTTATTCCTACAGGAGTTTCGAATGAATTCAAAAATATTTTGTTACCTAAAATCAAAAAAAATATTTTGTTTTCTTGTATTGATTTTCACCCTTCCGGCGGCAGCTCAAACGTTAGAATCCCAAACTGCACAAGTAAAACTCGGCAGAATTTGGGGAGGAGTAACAGCAAACGGCGATCAGGCAACTTTTGATTTTAGATCAGGCTTTTTCCCAAATGATTATGACATCCTTCACTACCGCGGACAATATAACGACAATTTTTTTGGATCCGGATTTAAACTTGCCGCAACCGGTTGGCTGGCTCCAACTCAGAAAGACTCAATTTACAATGTTGCTGTTTTTGGTCCCAAGAATGATTTTTACCCAACCGGAAAAGTCATTGTTCCAATCACAAATTACCTTCGCTACAAATATCCTAACCAAATAATAGATAATAAATCCGTTGGAATTACTGATTTCGGTGTATATGATCCTTTGCAATTTACAGACGGAACTTTTGATCAAAAAATAGAAGGGACCTACCTGAATGTTTTAGGAGTTGAAGTTAAAAGAAAAATCATGGTCTGGAGCCAAAACTATAATGATAATTATGTGATCATTGACGCCGAATTTTCGAATGTCGGATACACCAAAAAGACAGCGAGCGGGGGAGATTCTTTAATTTTAGATACGCTTAAAAATTTCCATATTTCTTTACAACAAGCCATGGGGAACAACTATTATTCGGTTGGTTCAAGTCCCCCACCGCAAACAAGTGAAAGACCTAATTACACGAATGTGTGGCAGCACTATTATGGTGGAAGACCAGGCGATTCATTGAGAGTTTTTTATTTTTACAGCGCGGATGATCCGACTTCGGCAGGCGACAACATGGGTTCTCCGGTTGTTACTCAGCAAGGGAGACTCCTTAATACAAATTTTACATTTTACACCATTCTTCATGCATCAAAAGAGCCTTATACAAATGTGGCTCAGGATGTTGATGATTTCCTACAGCCAAAGGTAACCTACATAGGGAATGAAACAAAATTCCCAAGTCCGGATGCTGGCGAGGATGAGTTTGGAAGCAAAAACTTTTGGGCAATTCGCGGTGGTTTATCGGATCGCGATTCTCTTCCCGGAAGAATCCCCGGAACCCATCACGGAATTAATAACGATGAATTGGGAACAGCAGATTTCTCAAACTTTACTTCCGGAACAACATCAAGTAATAATTCAAGAAACTTTAGTTCGTTCGGTCCTTATACCTTTCTTCCAAATCAAAAAATACGAATTGTTTATGCATGCGGATTTACCGGTATCGGGTATGAAAAAGCTCAGGAAATTGGCGGGAAGTGGTTAAGCGGAACTTTAGAAGATCCACCGAATATGCCTAATCCTCAGACCGGTTGGCTTCCTTCAAATTTTGCTTTTCCACAAAACGCTACCGAGCAAGATGAACGAAAAGATAGGTGGATAAGTATGGGGATTGATTCAGTTATGCTGGCGGCTTTTAGAGCAAAGTGGAATTTTCAAAATAATTACCTGATTCCCCAAGCACCCCCGCCTCCGGATTATCTCCAAATTTCAGGATACGGTGAAGGTGTTGAAATTAAATGGTCGGATGCCGCCGCTGAAGCGATGCCAAATTTTGAAGGTTACAGAATCATGAGAAAAGTTTCTAACGCCGATTCAATTTTTTATCAGGAAATATATTCATCCGGAAGCGATGACAAGGCGGTTGAACATTTATACATGGATAAATCAATCCTGGTGGGCGCGCAATATTATTACTATCTTCAAGCAAAGGCAAAGATTGCTGCTGATGATTTAACCGCTGATCCCTTTTCAAGAGGGAAAATGATGTACAGCAACAGAGTTTATATTCCGAACGTTTCATTTATTAATCCACCCAGATTTTCACAAAATGATATGAGCAGGATCAGAATTGCGCCGAATCCATATAATATTAATGATCCTCTTTTGCGAACATACGGATATACGGATGGAAGGGGAATAAATTTCTTCAATTTACCTCCTGAAGTAACTGTAAAAATATTTTCTGAGAACGGAGATTTAGTGCAATCCATTGAACATCATCCGGTGGAAAAATCGGGTTCATTTACCTGGGACATGATTACTTCAAGCCAGCAAGTTATCAGCAGCGGAATTTACATCGCGGTTTTTCAAAAGCCATCCGGTGAAATATCTTATCAGAAATTTATTGTGGTGAGGTAGTAAAATGAAAAAACTCGTTATCAGCTCGCTGTTATGTTTCACTACATTCAATTTTGCACAAGTTAATCTGAATAAGGTTGCTCAAAGTACAATGAATTTTCTGTTGGTCGGAACTTCGGCAAGGGCAAGCTCTCTTGGCGATGCCTATTCTGTGCTCGGGAACGGTTCGGAGAGTATGTTTTATAACCCTGCGGGGTTATCAGACATAACAAAAGAGTTTGAGGTATCATTAAATGTTACTCAATGGATTGCCGATATCAACTATTTGAGCGGCAGCGCTGCATGGAATTTGGGCAACTACGGTGTGGTCGGAATAAATCTTTTGACGGTAGACTACGGAACAATTAATGGAACAAGTTTAATCAATCCCGGTGAGCAAACCCTCTTTCCTCTTGGTTATAAAGATGACGGCGAGGTAGGAAATGTTGGCGCTTATGCAGTTGGAGTCTCGTATGCAAAAGCCATTTCGGAACAATTTGCAGTAGGCGGCAACGTGAAAATTGCGGCACAAAATCTTGGCGAAAATTTACTTGATGCGGGAATTGTTAAAAAAAATAATGCCGTCAAATTAGTTTTTGATGCCGGTGTAAAATATAAAACCGGGTTTAAGAGTTTTGTATTTGGAATGGTAATACGCAATTTTGCATCAAATATAAAAAGAGAGGAAATAGATGAGCAGCTTCCGCTGACATTTACTTTGGGGGCTGCTATGGATCTATATGATTTTATTGAGCCTGCGCATGATGATGCATCTGCCCTCAACGTAGCTGTTGATTTCCTGCATCAAAATAACTACTCCGAGCGAGTAAATTTTGGTGCAGAGTACAAATTATTGAACATGGTTTTTCTAAGAGCCGGATACCAAACCAATCGAGATTTAGCTTCATGGTCAGGAGGCGTCGGGCTCAATACTTCTATCTCGGATTATGATCTACAGTTTAATTACTCTTATTCACGATTTAAAATTTTTGATTCTGTAAATCGAATATCAGTTGGTTTAAATTTTTAAATTGAAAGTTTTACTAAGTTTCCAGAAGAAATTCTTATTCAATTTCAATTATTAGAGAGAGAGGAGAAAAATAGATCTTCGGTCATTTTTTTTAATGGTAAATCTGTCCTTGTTATTATTGAATTTAATAATTATTTTCGCGTTAGATTTATCATGTATTTAAAACCTTGAAGTTCTTTCATCATAGTTGAGTCCACAAAAATTCAATACGAAATAACTTAATAACACATCACAAATAAAAAAGGAAATATCATGAAAAAGTTCTTACTTCTTTTTAACCTTCTTATCTTTGGCGCGGTATTTACAGCCAATGTTTTCAGCCAGGCTGTTGGCGATTACCGCAGCGCTGCTTCGGGAGTTTGGTTTGTTGCGGCAACATGGGAAAGTTTTGACGGCACAAATTGGGTTGCTGCTGCAGCGACTCCCGGGACTACAACAAATGTTACGATCCAAAATGGGCATACCATATCATTTGAAACAAGTTCTAAAGCAGTGAATAAATTGGTTATTGATGCCGGTGGAGCGCTTGTATGCACCGGCAGTTCTGCCAGCCCTAAATACCTCAATCTTTACGACAGCTTAATTAACAACGGTGCGTTCGGCTTAGCTACTGATGATGGCTTAGGCGTTAAACCTTATAATGCAAATGCGGTTATCACAGGTACCGGTACTTATTATATTTGCAGATTCCAACCTCAAACACCGGGTCAAATGATTTACCTAGATGCTGATATAACTTTTCAATATTCAGGTTCATCAGGAACGGGTGGTTCGGCGGTTTATTCAAATAGTAAAGCAAACGTAACCTATATTATTAATCCTGGTAAAACGATAACACTCGGATCAATGGCAAATTTTACCGTTGGAACAAGTTCAAATTCTGATGGTAATCAAAATATGAACGTGACAGTAAACGGAACTCTAACTTTTACTCCTAATGGAAATGGAAGCCATTTCAGCCTTCGTCCCGGAGTTGGAAAAGTTTTTAATTTAATTGTTAATGGAACGATTAATTTAGGCCGCGATATGCTTGCAAGTGGATTAGGAGTAACTAACATTACTGTTAATGACGGCGGGGTTATTAACCAGCTTGCAGTTGATAGAACTGTTAATCTTTCAGGAGATTCAACTTATATCTCTTTTGTTGGTTCAGGCAAATTAAATTTGGGAGCGAACACGCTTGCCCTTAGCAAACCATTTGCCTTTGCTTCAACTAATTTAGTTACTGATGCCACTTCTTCAATAGAATTATTGGGAAGCGCAGCAGACAATAATGTCCCAAGTTTTATTTCAACACTGAATGCGTTAGAACTAAACAATGTTAACGGTTCAACACTTCAAGGTCCGTTATCCCTGGCTAAACTTACTTTGACAAACGGAAATTTAAACACCTCTACTTATACCTTAACTTTACGCAATGGCGGTTCAATCTCCGGCGAAGATAGTGCCAGATATGTTGTTGGTAAACTTGCTACTACACAAACAGTTTTAGCAGATTCAGCTTCATCCTTAGGCGGTGTTGGTGTTTCGCTTGCTGCCGGTGTTGACAATTTAGGCGATGTTACTGTTACGAGAGTTTCCGGCGCTACTGGTGAAGTTACAATCTCCGGGAAATCTGGTATTGCAAGAAAATGGACAATTACTTCCACGAACCCTCCTACTAACGGAAGAGATATTTCTTTTACCTGGGTTAAAGATGACGACAACGGAAAAGACTTAACCACTGCTACTATTTATAAGAGTAATGATGCCGGAGCCCATTGGTTTGCAGTTGGAACTGAACAAAATATTGATACTTCAAGAGTTATCACGGTAAATACAACCTCGTTTTCAGATTGGACAGTTAGTGATGCGGCAAATGCATTACCTGTTGAATTAGTTTCTTTCAGCGCAGCTGTTTCAGGTAAAAACATTCTTCTTTCATGGAACACCGCAACAGAATTAAACAACAGCGGTTGGGAAGTTGAACGCGCTAATGCTTCAACAAAATCATGGTCAAAAGTTGGATTTGTAAAAGGTGCGGGAACAACACTCAATCCGAACAGTTATTCTTTTACTGATAAGAATGTTCTTAGCGGAAAATATCTTTACAGATTAAAACAAGTTGATAACGATGGAACTGCTACTTACGGTAAAACTGCTGAAGTAGATTTCCAGGGTAAACCATTAACATATGCATTAGACAACTATCCAAATCCATTCAATCCTGAGACAAAGATCAGATTTGAAATTCCGATGACTTCATTTGTTAATGTTTCTGTATTCAATGTTCTTGGTGAAAAAGTTGCAACATTGGTAAATGAAAGTCTGGAACAAGGTGTTTATGAGCATACTTTCGGAGCGAATAATCTCACCAGCGGCGTTTATATATATAAACTAACTGCCGGCTCTTTCACTCTTACCAAAAAGATGATGTTAACGAAATAAGTTCTTATAAAAAGATTCCACCTGTCATAAGGTGGAATCTTTTTTATTTAAATCTTTTTGTAAGAATTGCCTGCAAGTAAGTTTTCCCCTTAAAATTTTTCCTCGATTTTTGGACTTATCAAGTCAAATTACAATTCTAAAACGGAGAACCCCATGGTAAAAAAAATAACCGCGACGATCTTGATCATTCTTTTTATTAATGTCGGTATAGTGGCGCAGAATTCAGCCAGTAGCAGTTGGCATTTGATTGATAACCAGTCTGCCGTAACCACAGGCAGCATTATGGCAGATAATCAACTATTAGCAAACATGCAGGTAACCTATGCAAACAGTGTGCAGAGAAGCAGCCCATCGGGAACCGCCGGGACATGGTCCGGTGAATCATCAGAAAACATGATGCGATATATGCAATTTAGAGTTTCACCTACGCAGGGAAATTTATTTACAGTTTCTTCTCTTTCTCTCTTCTTATACGTAAACGCAGGAAGCGGAATGAGAGCAAATATTTATTATTCAAAAGATTCGACTTTTACAAATCGAACTCAAATAGGAAGTACAATTTCCTTAAGCAGTTCGGCTCCAGGTGTTCCCAACATAACGGCAGCTCCGGATATTCAAATTAACGACAGCGAATCTTTTTATTTAAGAATTTATCCATGGTACATCTCAAGCACAACATCAAAATATGTGATCACGAATTCGGTTGTTATTTCTGGTACTACCAATTCAATGGTTTCTGTAATTACTTCCGTTAATTCTTTAAAGAGATTTTTGCAGTATCCAGACTCAACATCAACTCCACAAATCTATTCAGTTTCCGGAATGAATTTAACGGATAATGTTGTAATCACTCCGCCGGAAAATTTTGAAATATCGGTTGACGGGGGAACGACATGGCACACTTCATTATTGCCAATCACGCTTCCACAAACGGGAGGAGTGATTGATGGACAGCCTGTATCGGTAGCAGTTAGACTCAATGCTTTCTCTGCGGGTACATTTGGCGGGGAGATTACTCACGTAAGTAATGGTTCACCTACAAAATTAGTACAAGTTTTTGGGTCGCAGGTATCGAAGGAACCAACAAAACAATCTACTCTTTCATTCAGCGAAGTTACCGGTAATTCAATAAAAGTGAATTTTTCGGGTGGTGATGGTGAAAAGAGGATTTTAGTTATTCGATCCGTGAATCCTGTTGATTGGGCTCCACAAGATGGAGAATTCTATCCCGGGGTTTCAAATAATTATTTAGCTTCTGAAGATAGAGAAAATGGAAATAAAATAGTTTATGAAGGAAGCGATACGAACATTACAGTAGTTAGTCTTTCCAGTAATGTGAAGTATTATTTTGCAGTTTACGAATACAATTCTACCGATAATGAATCCCAGAATTATCTTATCGTTTCTCCTGGAACCGGCAATACTTCAACATTAGCGGTTGCAACACTTTTAACCAATCCTGAACTTCTTGCTTTTGGATATCTGACTGCCAACAAAGATACCGTCGTTAAAAATTATCGCCTCTCCGGATCGCTGCTCACACCGGAGGATGGTTTTATTTCAGTTACTGCGCCTGAAGGGTTTGAAGTATCACTTTTGAGCAATACCGGGTTCGCTTCTAAAATTGATCTTCCCTATTTAGGAGATTCACTTTCAAGCGCAATTATTTATGTTAAATTTGTTCCAACAGAGTTAAAAACGTATAATGGCATTATTGAAAATTCCGGCGGAGGCGTCTCGATCAACTTAGCTGTATTTGGAATCGGAGTGACCGAAATAATTGATGCCAATAACATTGTCGGGTTTGCATCACTTGATGGGGGAACAACCGGTGGAATCGGTGGCGATACGGTTATCGCTACCAATGCCCAGCAAATTGCAGATATTATGAGAGCCAGGGAGAAGGGAATCAACACTCCGTTACTCATTTTTATTTCCGGTGTGTTGAGTGGTTATTCGACTGAAATTTCCGTTAAACGAACGAGTAATATTTCAATTATTGGATTGGGAACTGACGCATCTTTCCTTGGTTTTGGAATGAAGATCGTAGATTGCAAAAACATTATTGTCCGTAATATTTTATTTGCCGATTGCAAGGTTGATGAAAAAGACGGCGTATCTATTGATGGAAGCAGTAATGTGTGGGTTGATCATTGTTCATTTACCGATAGCCCTTCAATTGATCTATCGGGGAGTAGTCATGATGGTCTGCTTGATATAAAAAGCGGTGCATTTAACGTTACTGTTTCTTATAATCATTTTACGAATCACAGAAAAGCCTGTTTACTCGGGCATACAACGAATCAGTTTTCGGATACCACAATGAGAGTAACTTATTTTAGAAATTGGTTTGACGGTACATATTCGCGTCATCCGAGAATAAGATTTGCAAAAGCGCATCTTCTGAATAATCTCTATTCGAGCGCAGGAGTTAATGGCGGGTATGGAGTTGGGGTTACGTGTCAAGCTCAGGTGTTAGTTGAAGGAAATTATTTTGAAAATACGCCGACACCAATTTTAATTTCTACGGTAAATGATCCCGGTGAAACATTGAGCGGAGATCCGGCGGGATTCGTAAAAGCGATAGCTAATTATTCAGCCAATTCCGGCGCGATGATTGAACATTTAACAGGCTACAATTTTGATCCCCGTTCCTATTATAGCTACACTCCAATTGATGCGCAAACGGTTAAAGATATTGTATTGCAGAATGCCGGTGCCGCAAAAATAGATCCGGCCGCAATTAACGAAACTCACAATTCCCATTCATCTTTTTCTTTTAATTTATCACAGAATTACCCAAATCCTTTTAATCCGGAAACGGAAATCCGTTGGCAGTTGGCAATTGGTGGTCATGTAACATTAAAAATATATGATGTACTTGGGAATGAAGTTGCAACGTTAGTAAATGAATATCAATCAAAAGGTGTACATCAAAGTCTCTTTTCAACAAAGAATAACGATATAGTCTCCGGAATTTATTTCTATCAACTTCAATCCGGAGATTTTATTCAAACGAAAAAAATGATCTTCTTGAAATGAGAAAAAAATATTTAGAACTATTCTCTTTATCCTTTATGCGCTTCGTACCGATATTTTTAATTCTGTTTGGTTTTATTAATTCTGATTTGATTTGCCAGAGCAAGGCGAAATTGTACTCTTCTGAAATTACTGCGGAGCAAATCATAAAAAACTTCATTAAGTTGCATCCCGATTCAATCACTTACCAATCTGAAGAGAAAAGTCACAAGTGGAATTATGAACAGGGACTTATCCTCGAAGCATTTTATCAAATGTGGAAAACGACAGGAGAAAAGGATTATTTTGATTATATCAAAAAAAATCTCAACCACTATATTGATAGTTCGGGGAATATAAAAACATATAAGTACAACGACTTCAATATTGATAATATTGCTCCCGGAAGATCATTACTAAATCTTTATACTGCAACACGTGACGATAAATATCTCAATGCAGCCAAACGGTTAAGAAAACAATTAGAAAATCAACCGAGAACGGGCGAGAAAGGTTTCTGGCATAAGAAAATTTATCCATCTCAAATGTGGCTCGATGGATTGTACATGGGTGAACCTTTTTATGCAAAATATGCATTATTGTTTGACGATAATGAAGCGTTCGATGATATTTTTAATCAGTTCAATTTGATTGATCTTCATTTAAAAGATTCTTCCTCCGGACTTTATTTCCATGGATGGGATGAATCGAAAAAACAGAAATGGGCTGACCCACTTACCGGTACTTCACCAAATTTTTGGGGACGCGGATTAGGTTGGTATTGCATGGCTCTTGTTGATGTTTTAGATTACTTCCCGGTAGATCATCCAAAGCGAGTTGGATTAATTACTATTTTGAAAAATCTCTCTCTGAGTTTGATTAAATACCGCGATGTAAAAACGAAACTCTGGTTTCAAGTTCTTGATCAGGGAAATCGGGATGGGAATTATTTTGAAGCATCAGGTTCTTTGATGTTCATTTATGCATTTGCCAAAGGAGCTAACAAAGGTTACCTCGATAAAAAATATTATGATTTTGCAAAAGAATCATTCCAAGGTGTACTTGGAAATCTTGTTACTGTTGATGAAAATGGAATTATTTATTTAAAGAATATCTGTGCCGGCGCCGGTTTGGGAGGCAAACCATACCGTGATGGGAGCTACGAATATTACGTAAATGAAAAAATCAGAGTAAATGATTTTAAGGGATATGGTCCATTTATTTTATCGGCGATTGAATTAGAAAATCCCCCCTTTACTGATTCGACTTTGAATAATGGGGAAAAAGAATTTAGCGTTGGACTAGATTATTATTTTAACAATGAAAACAAAAATGGGGAGCGGTTTCACTACACCTGGGAAGATACCGCCAACTCCGGGTTTTCTGAATTAGGAAATCTTATTAAAAAATTGGGCGGTACTCTTAATGCAATTAAAACTGCGCCAACTATGAATGCTCTAAAAGAAGTTTCAATTTACATTCTTGTTGATCCTGATATCCCATCAGAAAATTTAACGCCCAACTATCTGGATGAAGTATCTCGAAAAGAAATAGTCTCCTGGGTTCACAACGGTGGAACTCTTTTGGTTTTTGCCAACGACAGTTTGAACTGTGAGTTCGTAAACCTTAATTTGCTTACAGAAAAATTTGGAATACACTTTAACGGCGATAGCAAAAACAGGGTTGTAGGGAAAAACTTTAGTTTGGGCAAAATTGATTCTTTCCCGCTTCATCCTATTTTCGAGAAGGTAAACAGTATCTATTTGAAGGAGATCAGTACTCTCAAGCTCTCCGCTTCAGCAAAATGTATTTTAGAAAATAATGAAAATTGTCTTATTGCATTTTCAGATTATGGGAATGGGTCTGTTCTTGCTGTTGGTGATCCCTGGTTTTATAACGAATATTACGATAACAGAAAACTGCCGAAAGAATTTGAAAATTATAAAGCCGCCGAAAATCTTTTCCTTTGGTTAAAAGATAAAATTAATCACAAATAAATTATTGTAGACGAAAATAAAATGGTAAAGAAAACTCAACCAATAAAATTGGAAGATTTAGCGAGACAATTAAATGTTTCAAAAGTTACAATTTCAAAAGCATTGCGGGGGCATCCCGATATATCTTTTGCAACTACTGCTAAAGTAAAGGCGCTTGCTGAAGAGCTTGGATACATGCCAAATATTATGGCGAGGAATTTATCATCGAGAAGATCTAATACCATAGGACTTGTAGTTCCGAAAATTGCTCACGTTTTTTTCGCTTCTATTATCGAGGCGATTTATGATGCAGCTTTCGAAAACAATTATGAAATTGTTCTCACGGTTTCGCAAGAGCAGGCATATCGAGAAAAGAAACATATCTTATCTTTACTTTCCATGCGGGTGGACGGGCTAATTATTTCAATTACCGAAGAAACAACAGACCTTTCAATATTTGAAAAAGTACTAGCGCATGGAGTACGATTGGTTTTTCTTGACCGCGTGCCGGATATGCCGAATATTTCAAGCGTGACCGTTAATGATAAAGCCGGCGCTTTTGCTGCGATCGAGTATGCTGTTAAAAAAGGGTATAAAAAAATTGCTCACATCGGGGGCTACCAAAATATTAATATCGGTAGAGATCGTTTCAATGGCTTTCGCGATGCGATGAGTAAACACAAAATTCCGATCAAACCGAAGTGGATTTCCGAAGGGGGATTTTCTGAAGAAGACGGATACAAAGCTTTTAAAGAAATGTATAAAAAAGGTGAACTGCCGGAATACATTTTAGCGGTTACTTATCCCGTTGCTTTAGGGATCTACGACGCTGCCGTTGAGCTTGGCATTAACATTCCGGGCGACATAGAAATAACCTGTTTCGGAAATACCACCTTCAACAAAAACATCCCTTCACTTTTTAACTTTGTGCATCAATCAACCAAAGAACTTGGAACGCAAGCAGTTAAAATGATGATTGATCAAATAAATAATCCGAAAGATTTTAGTCCTCAAAAAGTGGTATTGGATACCGAACTGTTTCTTGTTGATAAAATTGCTTCAAAAACTGCTTAATCTACTGCCCAATAATGTTTTCTCTTACAGATTTTATAACTGCTCGAAAATGAATTTCCTTTTTGAGTTCTTTTACTTCGTGAACGCTCTGTACTTCTCTTAAGATCATCTAATAAAACCATCCCCAAAAATTTCCAAACAAAACTCATCAAAAATCTTAACAATGTTTAAATTAGTCATTTTTCTTTGTTTTCCTCTTCTCATCAGTACAAATAATCATCCCACAATTTATCTCGTCGGAGATTCAACAATGGCGACAAAACCCATTGAAGACAACCCGGAAAGAGGTTGGGGACAAGTGCTTCCGCTATTTTTTGGTAATGAATTAACTTTTGAGAATCATGCCAAGAACGGAAAGAGCACAAAAAGTTTTATTCAGCAAGGGTTATGGAAGAACGTTTTAGATAAACTTAAAACGGGAGATTATGTTTTCATTCAATTCGGACACAATGACCAAAAAATCTCAGATACCACTCGCTACGCAGAAGCACATACCTTGTTTAAACGAAATTTAATTAAGTACGTGAACGAGACAAGAGAAAAAGGTGCAGCACCAGTTTTATTAACTCCTGTTAACAGAAGAAAATTTGATAAGGAAGGAAAGTTTGTTGATCAACATGGAGATTATCCTGCTGTCGTCAGAGAAGTTGCTGTACAGATGAATGTTCCCTTAATTGATGTTCATAAAAAAAGTGAAAAAGTTTTTGCTGAATTGGGAGACGACAAAACAAAGGATATTTTTCTATGGATACCGCCGAATAAATATAAATCTTTACCGGAGGGCAAAACCGACAATACTCATTTCTCCTTTGAGGGAGCTGTATTAGTCGCCGGTTTGGTGGTCGAAGGAATTAAAGAAATTGAATTACCGATTGCGAGATATTTGATAAAAAATCCTACTATCCAAATTGGCGGCAAGTGAATTCTTTGATTACTATTTTTGAGATAAAAACGACAACTCATTTTTACAAAAAGAAAAAAGTTATGCGAAACTCATTACGTGGGAATTTTATTCTTATGGTGTTGCTCTTTTCAATAAAAATCTTAGCTCAAACTCCGGCTTCAGTCTCATGGAGTTTGACGTTGTCTGACAGTCAAAAAGTATCCGCTGTTACAGGAAATTTATCCGGGTTTACTCAAACATCCAGTCCTGGTTTTGTTGTACGTGATTACGCAAACGGTCCCGGACCGGATCAAAGATGGTGGCCCTTTGAAAATGGTAGTGCCGTACCATGGGGAGCAGAAACCACACAAGTTAATACCCGATGGGTTCAGTTTGCCGTACTTCCTAATGCGTCGTTTAATTTTCATGCTGAGAATCTATCAATTTACCTTGGCGGCAAGGGAACTGATGGTTTAAGAGCAAATGTAGCGTTCTCCCTGGACGAAAATTTTTCTTCTTCAACACAGTTAAACGATACGATTCTTGTCTTAAAAAAAGATTCTGATTCCCTCTATTCATTTGAATTAAATGAAGATGTAGTAGATGGAAAGACTCTCTACGTCAGAGTTTATCCCTGGTATGCAGGAGCGAGTTCAACATCAAAATATCTTTATATGAGAATGGCGACAATCGCAGGAACTACGAAAGCAGTTACGTATCCCGCAAGTGCAAAGTGGGAATTGAGTGATCCGGGGATTGGTGGAACGGGAACGACTGTTGCTCTATCGGGACAAGTCTCCGCTTTAGATGAATTGCTGAATAATTTGAAGATCAATCAATACACAGGTCCAGGGCAAAGCCAAAGATTAAAATTAGATACCTGGCCCGCAAATCAAACTACACGAATAGATTCGGTTTATATCCAGTTTGTTGTTACCCCCAAAGCAGGATTTAATTTTACAGCTACAGGCATTTCACTTGGCATTGCCGCAGCAAGTATAAATACAATGAAAGCCGGGTTTTACTACTCCACCGATCCGACGTTTAGTAATGAAACAAAAGTTGAATACAAAACTTTGGATAGCGTGAACAATTATTTAAGTATAACCGATCTCTTACCCGTATCAATATCTTTAAACGAAAAAGTTGACCCGGGAGAGACTTTTTATTTTAGAATTTATCCTTGGGTTGATAACGATCCGGTAATGAGAACCGGTAAATATGTTTGTCTCCAAAATGTACTTATCAGCGGGGAAATTGAAGGCACTTCAAACCCGGCTGTTGTAGAATGGCCTTTTGAATCAGGAGATGGGGCAGTTATAACCGGCGCTTTGCTTGCTAAAAACCAGACTTACAGCAGTGCGATGAAATATGCTGGAGAGATTTCTCTA
>Ga0210050_1001121_pt1 | contig 30356 bp, 42 predicted proteins | sample CryGey132114_all_FD_185463 | JGI IMG/M metagenome (GOLD analysis project Ga0210050, IMG submission 185463) | Groundwater microbial communities from aquifer - Crystal Geyser CG22_combo_CG10-13_8/21/14_all (SPAdes) (version 2) | ecosystem: Environmental > Aquatic > Deep subsurface > Groundwater ... | reverse complement strand
TGCTCTGCAAGAAATTCAGCGACGGCAGACCCCATCCCACCAGCTATTTGATGTTCTTCCACAGTCACAATTGCACCAGCTTCTTTTGCAAGCTCTATTATGGCTTTTCCATCAAGAGGTTTTATGGTTGCAAGATTTAATACAATCACATCTATTTTTCCTTTCAGCTCTTCAGCAACCAAAAGTGCTTTGTGAAGTAGTGCGCCAGTCGCAATAATTCCAACCTCTGCTTTTTTCTCTGAATGCCAAAATATTTTAGCTTTTCCGATTTCAAATTCTGTTTCTTCTGTCGTAATTATTGGAGTCTTCTCGCGCGCTAGACGAATATAAGTAGGAAATTTAGTCATAGCAGACGCAATGGTCGCTTTGCGAGCTTCAATAGAGTCACAAGGTGAAATCACAACCATGTTTGGAACTACTCGTGTAATAGCGATATCTTCTATAGCTTGATGTGTACCGCCGTCAGGACCAACAGAAATACCTGCATGGGAACCTGCAATTTTTACAGGTACGTCGTTATAGCAAATTGTCGTGCGTATCTGCTCCCAATTTCGTCCCGGAGAAAACATCGCATACGAAGTAATAAATGGAATCTTCCCCATTCTAGCTATGCCTGATGCAACTGATGCTAGATTTTGCTCTGCCACACCAATTTCAATAAATCTATCTGGAAAAGCATCTCTAAATAAATTCATTTTTGTTGAATCAGTAAGATCAGCACAAAGTCCGACGACATTTTTATTCTGCCGTCCAGCCTCAAGAAGCCCCTCCCCGAATCCTTGTCGTATAGGCACTTGCTCTACATCTTTATCAAATATTTTTTTGTTTAGGGTTTTATTTAACATAAAATAGTCAGTAGTTCGTAGTCCGCAGACTGTTAAAGACAAAGTGTTTTATATAATATAGTGTTTAAAAATTATTTCATTGGAAATTGATTGTAAATTGAAAATTGTAAATTCGTTGTTTACTAAGCTCTTATCTCTTAACTCCTAGCTCTGTGGTCTACTGACTAAATTCTTACTCATGCTCACCCCTAATTTGTCCGCGCAATGTACGCAACTCATTAAGCGCCATTTTGCTTTCATCTTCATTTGGTGATTTACCATGCCACTCAGCTTTGCGCATAAATTCTTTTACACCCTTTCCAGGAATCGTGTGAGCAATCACCACAGATGGTCTTTCAAATACCGCCTTTGCCTCACCAATTCCTTCTGATATTGATTCAAAATTGTGCCCATCCACATCCACCACATGCCAACCAAAAGATTTGAATTTTTCATCAAGTGGATCAAGTGGCATTACATCTTCTGTGTATCCATCAATCTGTATATTGTTGCGGTCAATTATTGCAATAACATTATGAAGTTGTTCTTTCCCCGCAAGCATTATTGCCTCCCAGTTTTGCCCCTCATTAAGCTCACCATCCCCTAGCATGCAATAGAAAAACTTATCTGAAGATCGTCCATTATCCATTCTGTCGGCAATAGCCATTCCCACGGTCTGAGAAAGGCCTGAGCCAAGTGGACCAGAACTCGTCTCTAGCATTGGAAGAAAGTCCCTATGTGGATGTCCTTGTAGGCGAGAGCCAAATTTTCTAAGTGTCTTAAGTTCACTGACTGGGAAATATCCAGCATGAGCCATTGTTGCATAAAGAACTGGGCAAATATGACCATTTGAAAGCACCAACCTATCTCTATCTTTCCAAAATGGATCTTTTGGATTATGTTTTAATTCATTGAAATATAAGTATGTAAAAATATCTGCCATTCCAAGAGGGCCAGCAGTGTGTCCTGAGCCAGCCTCAAGAAGCATTTCTATAATAGAAACTCTAATATCATTTGCCATCAATTGAAGCATTTTTATTTTTTTAGAGTCTAATTGCATAATTTTATAGATTTTGAAAATATTTTATAGATTCTTCTATATTTATGTGATCAAATATAGCAGATCCAGCTACAAGCTTATTTACGCCTGCCTCAACTAGTTTAGGAGCTGTAATTTTATTTACTCCTATATCAACTGCAATTGTAACATCTGGATTAACTTTTCTTAAGTTTATAACCTTCTCATAAACTTTTTCTTCAAGAGAAACTCCGTGATATCCAATTTTGTCACTCCCCATAAATTGCACAAAATCGATCTTATCGAAATAGGGAAGTAAAAGATCATTTGATTTAGACGGACGAATAGCAATACCAACTTCAAAACCATTTGATTTTACTTTATCAATTAAATCATTCATTACAGATGTACTGTCTATGTGAAATATAAAAGTAGAGGCACCAGTACCAAGCAATAAATCAATAAAATACTCTGGCCGATCTATCATCAAATCAAGTTCGAATTTTATATTTCCGTCTATAAGTTTTATATTCGTATTTTTTAAAATCTCTAGTTCATCTCGTGCGTTATCATCCGTAAAAGGCCACGTCTTTGTATGTCCCAATACACCGTCCAATATATCAACCTGTACAGTATCAACAAAACCACGCACTAGATTGACTTCATGCATTATTTCTTTTCTTGTATTTTCTATTATTGCAGGAACAACCCTAGTCATCAATTTTTTGTATACGCCTTATGTGTCTCTCATCTTCAGAAAAATCTGTATCAAGCCATAACTTCACTGCACGTTTTGCCTCATCATCTGTAAGAAATCTTGAACCAAGAGAAAGTATGTTGGCATCATTATGTTCTCTGGAAAGTTTTATTACCTCTTCACTTCCGCCATAATAAACTGTCGCACGAACATTCTTAAAACGATTTGCTAAAATAGCTTCACCTTGACCAGACCCACCTATTATAATTCCAAGAGTATGCATTGGATGCTGACTTACAGCTTCAGCAACAGGTCTTATAAAGTCTGGATAATCGTCCATTTCATCATAAGAAAAAGCACCCTTATCCACAACCTCATAATCCAATTCTAAAAGAAGGGGAATTAGTGATTCTTTTAGTTTGAAACCAGCATGATCTGAAGCAATAAAAATTTTCATGAAAATTTCTTTAAATATTTTTTGCTGTTTCTAATACATGCCTTACAAGCGTATTCGTATACCCCATCTCATTGTCATACCAAACAAGTACCTTAACCAAATTTCCTCCAACCACTTTTGTCATCTGTAGATCAATTATTGATGCGTGGGTATTCCCAACTATATCAGAAGAAACAAGTGGTTCTTCAGAAACAGTAAATATTCCTCTCCACCTTTCTTCTTTAGATGCTTTCCTAAAAATATCATTCACCTCTTCGACACTTGTGTCCCTACCAGAGATAAATGTAATATCAACCAACGAACCAACAAGTACTGGCACCCTCACAGAAATGCCGTCAAAAAATTCAATTCCTTTTACTGCTTTGGTAGTCGCTTCTGCGGCACCAGTTGTTGTGGGTATTATATTTACAATCCCAGATCTGTTTTTCCTAAAATCTTTAGCGCTCGGACCATCCACAAGACCTTGTGTTGCTGTAACAGCATGAATTGTGTTCAAAATTGCTTTTTTTATATCAAGGGCTTCTTCCATAATTGAGACTACGGGGGAGGCGGCATTGGTTGTGCAAGACGCATTTGCAGACACATCACATGTTGCAAGCCTATCTGAATTCACCCCCATTAATACAGTAGCTCCCGGCACACCACCATCTGGTGCATCTTTCACTGGAGATGAAATGACAACCTTTTTTGCACCCGCTTCAATGTGCGCATTTGCTTTTTCATAATCTGCGAAAAACCCAGTTGACTCAACAACAACATCAATATTTAGATCCGACCAAGGTAAATTTGCTGGCTCTCTTTCAGACAAAAATTTTATTTCCTTACCACCAACAACCATTTTATCTCCCCTGACTTCAACATTATGTGAGAATGAACCATACGCACTATCATGCCTCAAAAGATAAGCAAGATTTTCTAAATCTGCTAAATCATTTATTGCGACAATTTCTATATCTCTGTTTTCGATTGCAAGACGTAAGAAAGCTCTACCAATACGCCCAAAACCATTTATTGCTACTTTTACCATAAATTACTAAATAAACTTTTAAATATCATATTTAAATTATATCACACTAAAAAATCCATCATTCCAACATTTAAGAGCTGTTTTTTGAGAACAAATCCTTTATAGATAGGAAAATATTTGATAGTTTTGACATAAAATACCCATGCAAAAACTTAATATAAAGAAGTGTAATAATAAAACCTAGACCCAATATAATGCCAGTCGTATTTATTAAAAATTTTATGTCTTGTATAACCCCCCCCAAATAATAACCAAAGGATATAAAAACAGCACTCCATATAATCTGTCCCAAAAATGATGCCGTGTAAAGTCTGCTAAATTTTATATCCAATACACCAGCCACAATAGCGAGTGAGTCTGATATAGCTACCGTTGGTGATATTTTCAAAAAAAAGAATATCTTGACGAAATGATCTTTCAAGACATTAACCCACGTATTTTCTGAGTTATTTTCTAATTCAGTTATTTTCTCCAAAATTTTTCTAGATCTTTTGAATTTTCTTAATAGATGTTCCCCAAATTTTCCAAGAGCAAAAAGAAAACTATCTACCGTAGTTGTCGTGATAACCCATATACCAAAAACCGCAAATGGATTAAACACATCGAGAGAAGCAAGAAAACCCGCAACAAATCCTCCAACAGGTCCAAACAGCAAAATTATTACGGGTAAAATAAAATACCCGTAAGCAGTCAACCAGTCGAACAATGATTGTCCTAACAATAATTCTCCTCCTGTCATATTTGAATAGTATGTTCCTTTTTAATTATTTTCTCAACCCAACAATTGTTATTAAAAATAGGTCCCAATCGTTTAAGATCGGGACCTGTGCCCATGAGGCGACGCGACTGAGTGAACCCCCAGATAGAGTATCTGGTGTCCCTAAGCGACATGAGGTATATCTATATTATATCTATTTTTCTAAACTTATTTTAAGTTATACACCTTTTTTTGACAAACTTGGAAAAAGGTTTCATAAATGGTATTGTATCTGCTATGAATGAAAAAATTGAATACCCCATAAGAATAAACCGATACCTTTATATAAATAATATATGTAGCAGGCGAGAGGCAGATAGAATGATTGAGAAAGGACAAATATATATCAACAATAAAAAGGCCGTACTGGGACAAAAAGTTGAAGAGGGTGACGAAGTCACACTATCTGGTCATGCAAGAAAAAAGGTAGGAAATTATATATATTATGCAGTAAACAAACCACGGGGTATAGAGAGTCATGGTGTTGGCACTGATTCTGAAGACATAATCTCAAAACTGGAATTATCAGAAAAAGTTTCTGTTGTTGGCAGGCTTGATAAGGACTCAAGTGGCCTGCTCTTGCTCACAAATGATGGAAGGATAGTTGATAAAATGTTAAACCCAAAGTACGATCACCAAAAAGAGTACGTTGTAAAGGTAGATAAAGATTTAAAAGAAAGTTTCAAGAGAAAAATGGAGAGTGGTGTAGATATAGAAGGATATATGACAAAACCAACAAAAGTTACAGTAACAGATAAGAGGCTTTTCAGAATAATACTAACCGAAGGGAAAAAACATCAAATACGTAGAATGCTTGCCGCACTTGGGTATACGACGATAAAATTAAAAAGGGTTCGTATAATGAATATACTTCTTGGCAAATTAAAAGAAGGAGAATATAGAAAACTCACAGATGCAGAAAAAAACACCCTTTTAAAATCATTAGATATTATTTAGATAGAGTGTTCAATATAGTGATAAGTGTGCTGAAAAGACCAGATATCAAAGCTATCCTTGTTGGCCTGTCGTTATACCACTGTTTTATGGTGTGTTTCATATACAAAATTATACAAAAAATTCAAAATGTTTATAGCTCACTTAAATCTCTAGGTAGAAACAAGTTTAACGTCCACTCAAGGGCTGTTCTTATTTTCGCACGAGTTCCCAATATTTTTGACAGATATGCGGTACGATAAAACCACCACGCGATAAACCCAGAAAGTCTTAGACCAAAAACACTAGCCAATGCGCCACCCTTTCCAAGAGAAACAATAAATCCTTGATCTTGCCAAACAAATTCTTCTAAATTTGTATCTCCATCTATAAGCCTCTTTATATTTCTTCCTGCAAAAAATCCTTCCCTTGTAGCAAACTGTGCCCTGGTTGGGTATGCACTATCTGGCTTGTCTTTTTCTGGAACCCATGCAAAATCACCTAATGGGAATACATTGGGGTATTCTGGGAGTTGTAAAAATCTATTTGTAACAACTCTATTACTTCTTTCGTCTCTTTTAAACACCTTGCTGGCACTTACCTCCAAATCAGACGCTAGTGCTCCACCCGCCCAAACAACAGTCCCACCCACAACTTTTTTATCCCCAATCCAAACCGTATTTTTTTCTATTTTAGAAACTCTAGAATTAAGCATTATTTCTATCTTTCCTTTTTTCTCCAAAATATTTTTTGTTCTCTCGGCAAACCACGGCACAGTTGGTGATATAAGCATTTCTCCTGCATGTATCAACTTTACGGAAGAAAGGGGATAGAGCTCAGGATAAACATTCTTTAATTCTTTATTAAAAACATCTGCCATTTCACCACAAATCTCAACTCCTGTTGCACCACCACCAATAATTATAAATGTTAGTATCTCTTTCTTTTTGTCCTCATCTTCTATGGTCTGTGCCTCCTCAAATCTGTGCAACATATGATTTTTTATTTTTTTTGCATCATTTAAGTCTTGAAGAACAAGAGCATTCTCTTCTGCTCCTTCTACACCAAAATAGTTTATCTTTGCGCCAGGTGCCAAAACCAAATAATCATAGCTCAACTCCCTAACACCAAAATCATTGTCACTAACATCTACCTTGTGTGATTGTTTGTATTTTATCGTTTGATTATCAAAGTCAACACTTGTCACATCACCTTCTATAAAATCACTAAGACAACATTGAGGCAACACCCTAAGTGACTGTGTAATACTTCCAGGTAAAAGATTACCCATCGCAACTTCGTGAATCATTGGAACAAACAAAAAATAATCGTTTTTATTTATTAAAGTTATAAAAATATCTTTTCGCCCATGCATTTGCCTATGCAACTCCATATAAGTATGAATACCAGCAAAACCAGCACCAACAATAACTATTCTTTTCTTACCATTTCCCGTCTCTTGTATTGTAGACATATATTACATTGTAACTCAAAACCAAACCCAATCCCAATATATACGAAAATATGCTGAATTCAGACTTCAACCATATTCAAGAATTTGTGTTGTGTTTCTATTGTTAGAATGTTTTTAAACTAGTTTTCAAACTCTCCGACAACCCAATCCATCTCTCCTTGCCAATTTCTATTTAGGCACCTCCAACCAGGACTTTGTGAATGCGGCCTACCACTAGTTTCCATATCAGTTACGCCGAGCACATAATATGCGCCACGGGAAGCATCACAACCGTAAGACCCAGCACTATACCGATAATATCTATAACCATCACAATTACTTGTCCCTTTTGAGTCCTCTGGCGTATCAGCAAGAAATTCGCTACTCATATTGCCCATAAAATTATAGTTTTGATTTCCAACATCCCAACCACCACATCCATCATAATCAGATGTCGGATATCTTCCGTTTTTATCATAATACAAAGCAAGAGCTTTTCTTGCTTGAACCATATCCGACAATCTTTTAACATCCTTTGCTTTGGTCCTTGCTGTATTTAAACTAGCCAATACGACAGAAGACAAAAGTCCAATTATTGCGATAACCACCAATAGTTCTATTAGTGTAAAACCTGATTTTAGTTTTCTCATATTTCTGCAGGTAAATATGTTTCTGGTGGCAACTTATCACCACCAAAAGAAAGCAAAAGTATTACAAAAATAATAACCAAAATAACACCAATAATAATAATTAAGATCTTATTAGCGCTTTTATTATCTGATACAAAACCTTTATTTATTAACCAGCCAGAAATGCCGGTTGGATGATTATTCGTATATAAAAATTGATTGCTTCTTTTTTCTCCAAATTCAACAGACATGTTTTTATTATACAATACTAAAATGATTCTACACACCCCAATCCCAATATATACGAAAATATGCTGAATTCAGACTTCAATAATTTAATAAGAATTATTTAGATTTTGGCCAAATTTTTGCTGATTTTGGATAGATTTTTGTAATTGGATGAGCAGAGCAATCATGAACCCTTGCTATGCACACTTTTCTGCCGTATTCAATTAAGTAATAGGTGATAGTAAACCATTCTTTTTTGGGAAAAATCTCCATTAAATCTTGTTCTATTTTTTTGGGATCTTTGCTATCTGTTAGATCAAACTTTTGTGCAAACCGTTTTACATGAGTATCCACAGCAATCCCCTCAACTACACCATATGCATTACCAAGCACAACATTTGCGGTTTTCCTTGCGACCCCTGGAATAGTGAGTATTTCCTCCATGGTCTTGGGGATACGACCGCCAAAATTGTTTTTAACAATTTTGGCAGCACTCAAGATATTTTTTGCTTTGTTCCTATAAAAACCAGTAGAAAAAATGTCTTTCTCAAACTCAGACTGTTTCGCACACACATAATCATCAAGTTTTTTGTATTTCTTAAATAGTTTCTCTGTAACAATATTCACCCGCCTGTCGGTACACTGGGCAGAAAGAATAACCGCCACAAGTAGTTCCCAAGAATTACTATATTGTAGTTCTGTTTTGGTTTCTGAAAAAAGTTTTTTTAATTCTTTTAGTATTTTCTTTCCTCGTTCTTTTCTTTCTTTAAGTTTTTTAGGATTCATATTTGTTTTTGGATTTTTCCTTAAAGAAAAATAAAACAAACAAAAGAGTGCTTGTAATCAATGAGAGTATGCAATACTGACAATATGCCTTTATAACAAACATCTGTAAATACAAGAAAAATAGACTCGCGGCAAAACCTAGTGCAAAAACCCACACCAATTTATTCATTAATACGTCTGAAGTTTTTCCCGATATATAAAGCAAGACTATATAAAAAACAGTTATATAAAAAAGCACTCCAAGTGCTGCTGTAGATATTGGCCCAATTTCTGAATAAGCGCTCTTGAGCACAACATCACACCCCTCGATAATCGTACAAACTAATTCATTTTGAGAAAAATGAATAATAGTCAGATAAAAAGAGTCTAATATACCAACAACAGATAGCCCCAACATCGCCCATAATACTGATTTGTTTTTCATATTAATAATATTATATCACTACTTTTTCTTATAACACTTTTTACATACGCCAAACATTTCAAAAGAGTGTTCTGATATTTTATCAAACTCTTTTGAGTTCTTTATAAATTCTTCAACAAGATTATCCAAGCCGCACATATCAAAAGACTCTACACAACCACAAATTTTACAAACCACATGATGATGGTGTCCCTTCGTAGCAATCTCATAAAACATGGCATCCTGTCTCATATCAACCTCGCGCAAGATTTGAGCATCCTTAAATAAAGATAGATTTCTAAATATCGTCGCTCTATGGATACCAGTATCACGCAGAGCTAGAAACACATCTTCGAAGCTAAATGGCTTCTTTGAATCCATCGCAAATGCTAATATTTTTGACCTTAAAAAAGTAATTTTTACACCAGCATTAGCAAGAACTTGTTTTTGAGCTAGTCCATAATTTACTCTTACATTTTTCTTATTCTTTGACTTTTCCATACCTAATAGTATACACTATCTATATGCCCAATGCGACCGAGTCGCATTTGGGATGGGGAATACAGAAGAGAGGATAATGTATCGCATTTGATAAAATTCTGTACCACTACAAAATATGCCTGATATAACAAACTCACTATACGCAATCATCGCATCTGGAACCATCACAGCAGTATCGCTCGTTGGCGTTTTTTTTGCATGGAAAGGGTTTAGAAAACTTTTTGAGCGCAATCTCCCCTACTTTGTTAGCTTTTCTGCTGGCGTATTTATTATGGTGGTATTGTCACTAACAAATGAAATAAGAGAGTTGGGTATTGAAATACCAACAACTCTCGCATTAATATTATTTGGTGCCCTTTTAATACACACAATTACTAAGCTCTTCCCCGGCTCCCACCACCATGAGGACCCAGATTGTGAACATGAACATTCACATATAAATGTTCGCAACATGTTCATTGGGGATGCCATACATAGTTTTGCAGACGGTCTCTTGCTTGCGCCAGCATTCCTAATTAATCCACTTCTTGGGTTAAGTGCATCTATCGGTGTCGGCTTCCACGAAATAGTTCAAGAACTCTCTGAGTTTTTTGTATACAAAAAAAGCCACTTTTCAACAAAAAAAGCTATAAGTTGGTGCATAATGAGTTCAGCAACAATGATACCAGGCACGATACTCGGCCTATTTGTATCTAATAACAATTTTCTTTTAGCGCCTCTACTTGGAATTGCATCTGGTAGTTTTCTATACATAATAGCGACAGACCTTATTCCAGACTCATACCATCAAGCAAAAACAAAATCTAAATACATCATACACATAGCATCAGCATTATTTGGAGTTATTCTTATGTGGTTTATTGTCTAAAATTTTCTAGAATCATAAGCCCAATGTAACAAAGCTTGTCTTTGTTTTGGTCTGCATGAAAAATCACCCTTTCTGCAATTCTTTGTAAGCTGTGCAATGTGTCTTTGTATCGCCTTCCATCTTTTTATTTGCCTCATATCCTATACTGGTATACGACGCCCCATATAATATCTACAATACCACTCAAACCAACCCCTCGGATCGTTTTTGTATATCCAACCATTTTTTATCCATACCAATAATGGTTGGCTTGCATTTACTTTAAAAAAATTAAACTCCTTATCGTGAAAACCTGAAGAGAATTTCACACCCACAAACCAGTCCTTTGGATACTCTTTTGGTTTGTCAGACATATATTTCCCACCAAATACACCAATCCCCAACATCTCTTTTGGTGTTAGGTCTGGCTTAAAATCTTTATCGAAATTCTCACCAACAGGCTCTACCCTCCAATAAGAGTAACCCTTTTGCATTTTATTATTAACAATAATTTTTTTCTTTATAAATCTAGCCATAATATCTTACCGGCTAATTAATAGAACTATTACTTGAACAAAAAGCAAAACAGAAACCCACCAGCCCAAAAAGGACGCCAGAAAACTAAACATTATTTTATTTTGCAAAGACTTTGGCAACAGCTCTTTTTCTCTCCCCTCTTTTTCTTGTTTTAGAAGGAAAGGACTTACTTTAAAACTCAGAAAAAGACCATTCAAAACCAAAATTACACCGAGAATAAAATGCAATCCTGAATAAAAACTAAAGCCATTAATATTTTTATAAAAAAATACACCACCAACCCAAGCCAACAAAGTTCCAAGCCATATAAGTGGTTTTGTAACTTTATGAGTTCTTATGGTTGCCTCTGTCCAATAAGCAGATTTGCGTCCCAATAAACCATGAATATCTATCACAGTAACAGCACCAATGCCTATTATAAAACCAGCTAAAATAAAGAATAATGAAATAAATATACTCATATATTAATTATAACAAAAACGAAAGCCCGCGCACTTTAAGTGCGCGGGCTTCCCTTTACTTCTTATTACCAATCACTGTCTGCCGTATCATCGTCGTCATCAGACCAGTCATCGTCTTCCATATCGTCATCGTCTGAGTCCACTTCCTCCTCGTCCATCTCCTCTACATCGTCATCTAATAGATCTGAGTCAAACTCATCATCATAATGATTCATCATCATAAAACAATTAGTTTATAAATTGTGTTGATTTGAAAAAATCCCAAAAATCAACTAATCGCCGTTTGCGATAACCACATTGTATTCACAACTTAAAAAAAGGCAAGTATTTTTGCATAAAATAAAAAGTATCAAAAAAGCCTTGACTTTAGGGCTCTTTTTCTAGTTATCCACAAAGCATGGGAGGAATATGCTCGATTTGTTAGCACATGCTCATAAATAAGTTTTATATACTAAAAAAAATTTTAACTTTGCTTTTAATACAAAAGGGGTGGATAATATATCATCATAAATAAACACAACATGGGACAAAATAAACCGTTCAAGACGTCAACCGTGTTTATAGCAATTTTTATAATTGGCTTATTTTCTGGTCTTTTCATTGGCCAACAGACAAATAAATCCACAACTCTAACAGAAACACGCCTTCCTAAAAACTACGATTTCATAACTCAAAGAAAGTCTAGAGAATTATGTAGACGACAGATTATCAGACGACACGGCCTCACTTATATCAATATATTATAGAGATTTAAACAATGGCCCATGGGTTGGTATAAACGAACAAGAGCTCTTCTCGCCAGCCAGTCTAATCAAGGTTCCACTTATGATGGCCTACCTCAAACACGCCGAACGAAACAAGGAAATACTTGCAGAAAAAATAAAAACACCAGCTTTGATAAATTATGAAGAGCAAAATTTTCAATCCAATATAAAATTGGAGTCAGAAAAAGAATATACAACAATAGATTTGATAGAAAGAATGATTAAATATTCAGATAACAATGCCTATGATCTATTATTGAACCATTTCCCAGATGACGAACTGATGCGCATATATAATGATCTTGGTGTGAATATATCACGAGCAAACTCCGATCCGGCTGGGAACATACTTACTATTCGCGACTACGCTTCATTTTTCCGTATTTTATATAATGCAACATACCTAAACCCAGAGATGTCAGAAAAGGCCCTCAGAATACTGTCTGGAATAGATTTCAAATATGGTATAAAAAGAGGTATACCTAGTGATGTGATAACATCACATAAATTTGGTGAAAGATATTATTTAGAAACCGGAGAGAAACAACTACACGACTGCGGTATAGTATATAAAATACAAGGTCCATATCTATTATGTATAATGACAAGAGGAAAAGACTTTAATAATCTCTCTAAAATAATAGGTGAGATATCAAAAATCACATACGACTTCACAGACCCTAAAAACTAGCTTGGTTTAATTTCTTATTTTTTTTGCCAACCTTGCAAGTTTTTCATCATCTTCCCTCCTCGCATCATGAGAAGACAAATAACCAGGATATTTATCAAAATAAACATCAAGTGAGGATTCTATTTTCTTCCACGTACTCATATCAGCCGTTCTGTGCATAGGAAATAGTTTTGTATGCACATGATCTACCCCAAAACCCTCCACAATAAGACCTGTTCTGCCAACGTCTTCTAACTTTTCGTCTAAAAGTTTCGCAACCTTTTTTGTGGCAAACATAAGCTCCGCAAGAACGTCATTTGGTAATTCAAATACATAACTAGAATAATGCTCTTTTGGTATTACCACAGTAGCGCCTTCTGTATTTGGGAAAATAGTTAAAAAAGCTAGGTGTTTATCATCCTCCCACACCTTATGGCTAGGCACCTCACCCGCTACAATTTTGCAAAACAAACAATCGTCCATATACAAATTATACCAAAAATACTAAGATTTTTGTTTAATATTTATTTCTAATGATTTAAGCGCCCAATCTGAAAGCATTTCTCTGTCCTCTATCACCTCTTCTGGCACTAACCAATATGAAAGAGTAACCTCTTTTTCTTTTCGCATATATGTAAAGGCCCAACTATCATAATCTTCATAATCTTTTTGGTTTGTATCATCAACCTTAAAATATAATGCTCCATCAATAATAATTCCAAAGATGGTTCCATTCTGAAAAATCCCCCATCCGCCAAACATACGTTTGGCAGAAACACCCTCCCAATCTGCAAAAAGATCAAGTATATAGTCTTTGTATGACTCATCTATCATAATTAGTCTAATATATTAGAAACAGATTATATTTTTATCAACAAAAATATACAAATTTTAAGGTATATTTTGTTTATTTAATTTCTATCAAAACCTCATTCCTGAGCATAAACGGTGGAGTGAATGGAGGATTATAGAAAGCTGATTCTGGCTTTCCGACAAACTCAACACTATCGTTTTCCAACATATTAATAAGTTTTTGTTTCTTTACAGCAATTCTACTATCGTTTGGATACCAAGAATAGCTAAGTACAGCGACTTTTCTTTCAGGAACTTCTTTTATAAACACTTTTTCATTATTTGGAACAGGTATTGTGTCTAGTGTGTATTTGCTTGGCATTACAAAAGATATTGTATGCAAACCCACGTCATCAATCTCACCCTCAATCACAGGAGACGTCATTGCTATTTTTTCTGATTCCATTTCTTGTACTGGTGATGTCATTGCTATCTTAGAATTTGATTTATTATTACCGAATATAAAATCGGCGACCAAACGAAATCCTTTATTGAGTGCTTCACGATAACCACCCTCTACCTCAACATAAGCAATAATATACGGCTCATACTGCCTTATTTCATATCCATCTTTTTTCTCCAACACTGAATATTTTGGCTTTTCAATACTTCTTGTAGAAAAAAACCATAAGCCACCCAAAGCATGATTAGTGCCAATAAAATAATAAAAATGTATTGATATTTGTTCATATGATAATTATACACACAAACAAAAACGGCCAAAATATATTTGGTCGTTTTTGTTTTTTTTAATACTATGTTTTAAAGATTTCCAAACCATCTTTCTAGGATATTATGAACAGACTCTGGAACTCTACTCCTAAGGATTGCTTCCTCGCTAGAGCTTAGACCGTGTCTCTCCACAATACTATCTATTCTGTCATTTGCTTGTTTTGTCAGAAATACTTCCGCATCTGCTTTTGTCTTACCATTACTTATAAGGACTTCTCCAATAGTCCCACCACTTTGTCGCAAGTCTCTCATTTCTGTTCTTGTAAGACCTGTAAATGCTTCAAATTCCGCTTGTTTTTTTAATATTTGCTCACGGTGTTTTTCTCTCAAAGCATCTCTTTCTTCTTTTGTCAGATTTTTAATGTTTGACCTCATATCTTCTCTGAAGCCATCCCTCACATCATTGGTGATTAATTCACCCATCATCATTTCTCCACCCCTCATGCCTCTACCACCATCCCTAAACCCTCTTTCAAAACCCTGTCCACCAGCGTTTGCGGATACTATCCCCACTCCCGCAAGTGAGAAAAGACCTAATACTAGTATTGAATAAAGTGCTTTACTTTTAAAGTTTGATTTTTTCATGATTTTTATTTTGAGAATTATTACTTGTAATTAAGGTCTTGCCGAACAACTGACCAAAACTTTGCTAACTTGGTTCGGCCTATCATTAGCACATATCTTGGTCTCTAATTACTAATACAAACATAGAGCGAGTTTATTTCACTTTTTTAATAATCTAAAGTGCTTGTGGGGAAACCACGCCTTTCACCCATCATTTCACGCATAGAATTTCTGCCGATTATAAAATCAAAAAGTCTTACACCAAAAGCATCAACAGAGTCTCCAATTCTTTCTCCTATAACCACGACACTGTCGCCCTCTTTTAGCTCTTTTTCCTTTGGTAAATTTGTGTCTATATTAAACCTTACAACAACGCTTTCACCTTGCTTGTTTGTAAGTATAAAACCATCTTCCGTAATAATATTTATTACCCCAGGATGAACATTGTTAAATCTTTGCATCCCATACCCACGATACATACCACCCCAGATAGAAAGTCTATCTTCTTCTGCAAACCTAGACAATTTTTGGTGTAGACCAATCTGTGATACACAAAATGTGCCAATTAAAAGCATAATAAGTATACCGAGTAAAGAATATAGGATTGGCTTTCTATAAGAAAAAGAATATTTTTTGACAAGCTTCTCTAAAATAATCACAAAAATACAAACGAGCAAAAGAAGCACCCAGGGCAAAGACATGAAGAACACACTAATCCCATGAAATCCAAATTCTGTTGCAAACACCACGCCATTCTGTGAAAGAATAAATAGTATAAAACTAAAAAGGTATACTAGAGCTATTGCAAATATAAAAACACCAAATGCCATTAAAAGACCTTGTAATATGAAGTGCCATTTGGATTTCATCTCAACTTCTCCAACTTTAATTTTATCCAAAACAGTGTTCTTTATAGATTTGTTTTCTTTTGTTTTATTCATATGTTGGATCTAATTGCTTATAATATTTTTGTAATAATTTTTTTCCCCTACCAATCCTTACGCCAACAGTTGACACTGGTATTTTTAAAATATCAGAAATGTCTTTATAGCTCATATATTCAAAATAAAAAAGTATCAGTGGCTCTAGATATTTTGGCTCTAGTTTATCCAAACACTTGTTGATAGACTCTTTTAATTCAAAATTATTAACCCGATCATCAGCAGACTCTTCCGCTATCGGGTGCGGGAAAAGAGTGTCTGAATCAAAAAAATGTAGTGGGTCAAATTTTTTACGTTTCATAGCATTTATGAATTCGTTGTGTGCAATGCGATAAATCCAAGAGGAAAATTTTTGACTTGTATTAAAACCTTTTATATTTGTATATGCTTTTATGAAAACATTTTGTACCAAATCCTCCGCATCTTCTCTATTTGAAAGAAATTTTTTCGCATATCTTTTTAATTTAGCTTCATATCTTTCAACCAAAATTCCAAACGACTCAATGTCGCCAGTTTGAACAGTTAAAACTATTTCCTCATCTGTTTTTTCTCCCATATTCCCTATTGTATTAATACAACCAAAAAAGGGTTATATTTCAGAATAACCCATTTTTTAATAATTATTCAGTTTAAATTATTCTAAAAAATCCTCTGTTGTACTAGCCACGAATTCTATGTCTCTAACAAAGTTTAAGATACCGTTACCGTTTATATAAGAAAGAGAAAGTGAATTCGTATCCTCTTCTGACATAAACACACCAAAATAAAATGTTTCCTCGTTGAACACTGCTTTTATAACAGGTGTATCTATTTCTGGAAGTTCAATAGGTTCTGCTTTCAGATCTTCTACATAAACCCAAGTACCAATAAATGTTGCATCTTCATCGCCTTCGTATTTATCCACCACACTGCCATCATCCAAAAATTCTCTTGTAAATTTTGAGTCATCCGTACTTCTCCAAAACCCGATCACTGGATCCGACACGACTTCAGTATTCATCTCCATAGATTCGTTTATATCTGCTCTATTTTGAATATTTGTAACCAAATAATAACCAATGAACAAAGCTAAACACAGAATCAATAAGTTTACTATCTTGTTACCCATATTTTTTATTCATTATTAAGTTTTAATAATAACCTTTTTCAAACTTTATGAGAAGGAGCAGTACTTTCTACAATCTTACAAAATATACAATCTTTCATATCTTTACATTATATAACAATATACACCATAAGTTGTATTCAAAAGATGTTTTACTAAAAAAATTATTTCTACCAGCTTTTACAGCATTCAACTATTTTTTTAAAGAAACTTCCACTATTTTTATTTCTTAAAAAAAATACAATTAAAAATAAAACCCATAAAGCAACAAGATAGATAATAGTATTTATATATAGACTTGCTTCTAAAATATAATACATAACAACAAAAAAAGTTACTAGTAATGGAAATTTGAAGAAATCAAAATTTGGTTTTGATTTACTAGATAAGTAATAAATAAATCCCACAGCACTCCCACCCATTAGTATTGCAAGCGATAGTTGATCAATTATATATATTCCTTTGATAAACCAATATACAATCCCGGTCATCCATGTCATACTCACGGCACCACAAAGCGCACATACTTTAGGAAAATACGTATGCAAGATTAGAAACAAAATAAAATAGACCGACAAACATATTAATGCATTTATCATATGGCCAACATTAACAAAACAGAGGTTATTGTAAGTAGGAGAAATGTAATAATCATTCCTTGAAATGGAACAATCCTTTTATTATTCATTTTCTTTAACACATTACTTAAAGGAGAAGCTATTATCACGGCAACCGCTCCAAACAATACTCCTATCAAATATACATCCACTGTATATGTTGTTCCATATTCACCAAGAAAAGAAACATAGAGGGGTTTGTATTCACGAAGCATTGGTATGAGTGGTAATACCGTAGAAGCATATATAAGCACCGTTACTACATCATCTTGAAAAGGAATATATTTTTTCTTTAGCATGCCTTTAAGCCACAGACCAAGAGCCATAGCAAAACCTCCAATGAAAGTTGCGACTACAACACTCGGTACTCCGATAGATGCCGCAAACACCGCCAAAGCCCCAACACCTATTGTACAAAGTGGACAATGCGCTTGAGACATCGCTGGATAAGCAAATAAAGTCAATGTAAGTAAAAAATATTTTTTCATAATTACATCCTTAGAAATTCTGATGTTGATCCGTCGGTGTTTATATAGTAAATCACCCATTCCTCCATCTTTGGACCAGGCATCCCTGGAGTTCCTGAAGGCATTCCAGCAAGTGCAATTCCTTTTATATCTGGCTTCTCAGAAAGCAATTTCTCTATCGCATCAAGAGGAATGTGTCCTTCTACAGCATATCCGTCAATTACAGATGTATGACAAGCCATTAATTCATGTGGAATACTGTACTCACCCTTTATATCTTCCAAATGATCAAGATTTATTTCATTTACAGCCACACCTTTATTGGACATATATTTACTATAAATATCACAGCACCCACAACTTGGGGTTTTATATATATCCATACTTAGTTTTTCACCAGTTGTTTTTTCTTCGACATTTATATATTTATTTCCAAAAAGATAAACACCCCCGAGCACAACAAATACTAATATCAAAATACTTATAAATGCATTCTTCATAATGATTATTTATTATTTGTTAATTTCTTTACAAGAAATATTACAAGTAAAATACCAACCAACAACCAAACAAATGAACATAGTTCAAAAAACCAAGATGATCCTACACCAAAACCACCCGAAAACATGTGACCTCCCCACATACCCTCACCGTAATAATCTGATTTGTCATTTTGATATCCAACACGATTCATCATCATGTTGTATGGACCAGGGTACTCATTCATTAATTCAACCATTCTATTCGCACCAACCTCATCCAATTCTCCGCCCATCATTTTATCCATCAAAATCTCCATTTCCTCGTGCACATCACTTCCAACTGCTGTTGTCTCAACATAATTCATCATCGTATTTCCAGAGTCGGCATCATCAAAATCTCCCATATGAGCAAAAATAACAGATGGAATCAATAAAAGACCGAGCAAGAACACAAAAACAATTTTATATATATATTTCATAAATATTATTTAACAAAATGGTTATATAATGTCGCAAAAATATAACCAAAAAGAAAGCTAATAATTACAGCCTCAATGACGCCGGTGAGAATCCCAATTGATGAAAGTGAGAAAAACATATGCCATCTACTCATCATCTCTACTCCACCCATATAAAAACCAAAATTACCGAAAACACCAAGAAACAATATTGTCATAGCCGATACTCCAGCTAAGGCATAACTAAAAGGAAGTACTTCTAATTTTTTCATAATAATATGATTATTCTAATAATTAATAATAACTAAACCAACTTAACTCTCTTCAAGCTCATTGCATTAACGACGACAATCACGGTTGAAAGACTCATTACAAATGCACCTATCTCTGGTCGGAGGAAAAATCCAGCAAATGCAAAAACTCCTGCCGCAGCTGGTATTGCAACCACATTGTACCCAAGCGCCCAGACAAGGTTTTGTATCATTTTTGAATATACTTTTCTAGCAAGAATAATAAGTCCAACCACGTCTTTGGGGCTATTTTTCATAAGCACAACATCCCCCGCCTCAACAGCTACATCAGTCCCAGCTCCAATCGCTATACCCACGTTTGCTTGAGTAAGAGCTGGAGCATCATTCACACCATCTCCAACCATAAGCACAACATTACCTTTTTCTTGTAAATCTTTTATATGTCTATATTTATCTTCTGGCAAAACTTCTGCAAAATATGTATCTATACCAAGATCTTTTGCAACATCACCTGCGACAACCTTGTTGTCTCCCGTGAGCATTGCAACCTTTATACCTATTTCATGAAGTTTTTCTATTGCTTCTTTTGATTCCTTTTTGATTGCATCAGAAAGAGCAATAAGACCAATAATTTTTTTATCATCTGAAACATACACAACCGTCTCACCCCTATTCTCAAGATCTTGAGCACTCTTTTCACTATCCTCGTCAGAAACAGACAAATCATTCATTAATAATCTATTACCAACAGCATATGCAATACCATCATATTCTCCAGTAATACCTCTACCTGAAAAATTTTTTATATTTTCAAAATTTTCAGTCGTTATAGATCGGTCGTCAGAATATTCTACAACCGCGTGTCCAATAATATGAGATGAGTATTTTTCTATTGAAGAAGCAACAAACAAAACTTTCTCTACAGAGACATCATCAGTCGTCACAACAACTTCACGAACTGCAAATTTTCCTTCTGTAAGTGTCCCTGTCTTATCAAATACAACATAATCTGCTTTTTTTATTACCTCTATTTTCCCAAGATTTTTTATAAAGATACCGTTCTTGAGTGCGAGTGATGTGGTAATCGTAGTAACTGTTGGTATAGCAAGACCCAGGGCGTGAGGACACGCAATCACCAGTACTGTTATTGCAAGAGTAACAGCAAATACAAAAGTATGACCAAGCAAGAAATACCAAACAATAATAGTAAGAACTGCTGTTATCCCGGCAACAAACGTAAGTATTGCGGAAGCTTTATCTGCAATTTTTTGAGAGTTTGGTTTTGTTCCTTGGGCTTCTTTTATTAGTTGTTTAATTTGTCCAATTGTTGAGTTCTCGCCAACTCTTTTAAGAATTACAGTGATAGAGCCGTCAAGACAAATGGAGCCAGCGACAACTTCATCGCCTTTTGATTTTTGTATTGGTTTTGATTCTCCACTAATAAGAGACTCATCTATGTTTGCACCACCTTCTTGTATAATGCCGTCTGCAGGAATCTTTTCTCCGGGCTTTACGCGCACAATATCGTCTTCTTTTAAATCATTAATATCTACATCTTCTTCCTTGTCACTCACAAGTCTATGTGCTTGTTTAGGCAAAAGCTTTGCCACTTCTTGTAGCGCATCTCCAGCAGAAACACTTGATTTTGCCTCTAGATAATGACCAAATAAAAGCACCCATATAAGAGTTGAAATTTCTAGATAAAATTCTGCATTTATTGAAGATATAAAAGTAGATGCCACAGAAAATAAATACCCAGCACCAACAGCCAGAGAAACGAGTGTCATCATTCCATATTTTCGTGCTTTTATTTCATGCGAAGCGTGCTCGAAAAACACCAAAGAAAAACCAAATATAATAGTGGCTATGGCAAACTGTATCCACTTACCGAGAGCAAACGGACCAAAACCAAGGAGTTCTGCAACGTTGGCGTTAGTTAAAATGAGCGGTATCAGAAATATTGTAACAATCCAAAATCTCCTAAGGAAATCTTTCGGTGAACCATGCATCATCATACTTGAAGCGTGACTTCCGTGGTTGTGCATATTATGACCACTCATATCCGAATGGTCTTTCATACCGCAACCTTCGTGGTGATTGTATTCTATTTTTTTTTCACTATGGCAACAGTCTTTCATAATTTTATATAGTTATCTTTTATACATTAATAGTATACCCCCAGGGGGTATACTAAGTCAAGTGAATTATTCATTAAAAGTGGACAAATCAAACTTCCTATCTATTCCATCTATTCCTCTTATAAGAAGTAATGTTGGATTTTTTATTTCCTCACTATCAAATTTCAAAACACCTGTTCTGTGATGTCCCCCAACAGGATCGCCGTCCCAACTTATTGGGATATATTCATTACCGTATATATTAAATAAGGATGAGAGCTTTACGAGATCATAATTTAATTCAACAAAATGTGTCCTCAACGTAATTCTGAAATTTGTATTAGCTTCATTTAAAGATTCTACCGACACTGTCACATTACCCTCTTCATTTAACAACTCCACAGCTGACACTATTTGTTCTTTGTCATCTATAACATCGATCTTTTCAACTTCTTTTGTCAGAATAGAATCTTTTCTACTAAATAAAAATATTCCTAATATTATTAATAAAACTATAATCAAAATTGGATTTAGATTTTTCATGTGCGACCATATGTTATTACTTTTCTTCCGATATAGATGATTCCTACTATATTAAACAACAAACCAACCCAGAATAATTCGATTTGATATTGACTTACCACACTCACAAATCCAGTAACTCCTATGATAGGTAATATATTTACAAGATAATGTGCACAACATGAGATCATTGCACTTATGGAGGTCACACCCGACACAGCAAGTATATTATTTGATGAATCTGAATGATGAATTAAGTTTTTCAAATAAGTATAAAGACCTATTTGTATACCAAATCCAACAGCAAGACTTACAACAAAATACCAAAACTGAGAAAACTGCTCTAAGGCAAAGTTCCAACTTGATACAAGTGTGATAATAACAAAATACACAACTAGTAGAGAGAGTGTTCCTAGAATTCCGTAAAAAAAAGATTTTTTTATCATAATTTAGTTTTATTAAACACCACATCCACCACCCCCTTGTGTTGGTTGTGTTTTTATTAGAGATAGAATTCTTCTGTATCCACTAACGCTTGAGTACGCTTCACCAAGTATTTCCTTTGGGCTGACATCCTCTAGACTAAGACCGTTTTGGTGAAGATACGCTGTAATTGTATTATATGTCTCTGGAAACCAGTATGAATTCACTTTTAAAGCAATTTTGTACATTTCTTCTTCTCCAACTCCATTTGAAGCCAATAATTCAAGTAGGCCAAGCATTGCCATTCCATGGTTACAGTCTGGAAAATAGGTTGAATTTCCACAACATGGTCTGTAAATATTTTTTGATACATCTTCTACTAATGCTTGTTGCTCATCAGAAAGAATCACAAAAGAATGTCTGCTGTAGTGATTCATCGTATCTCCTACAGCTAAATCCCAACCACCAGTTGATGCAAAATTGCCCGCTCCACCATATTTTGCATCTCTCATCGGACCGTCTTCTAAAACAGGATTTTTATTAGCTATCCCAAATGCCCATAATAAATTCAGTAAATATCCAGCATTTTCTTGTGTCATTTTCAATTCCTTATTATTTTCCTTATAGAGTAAGTCGGCCATCTCTTCATTCATACCACCTCTTCCTATATAAATTGCTTCAAATTTTTCTTTATCAATAATACCCACATCAACCATGCGTTTCCCTATATCATTCCATTTAACGGGTAATATGACACTAGCATCGTTTGACAATGATAATTCTTCAGCTCCGTTAATAGCTTCATTATTTTGATTTATCTTTTGCTGTGTTGTTGTATCTCGCGTAGCCCCAAAAAACACAAGTACAGATAAAATAATTATTACAACTAGCTGTAGCGGGGTAATTTTATCGTTGTCTTTAATTTCATCCATAAAAAATATTATTTATTCTTTCTTTGTCACCATAGCTTTAATGCGCACCTCAAGTTCTGGTGTCGCACTAGAGTTTGTTTTCAAAAAAACAGATCTCTGTGCCAAACCAACCCCTGACGGACCGTGTGCTAATGGATCATATATTACCTTCATCGGTATCGTATCTCCTGCCTTTACTACAACCTCATTACTCATGCCTTCATGCATTCCAAATAATATTCCATCAATTTCAGCCTCAGTACAACCACAGCTTGTTACTCCATTTAGTATTATTATATCCTCCGTACCAGTATTGGTAAGTATAAATTCTGTGGTAACTTTGCCTCCAAAAATATCAATATCTCCAAAATCATATATGGATTTATCTGATGTAAGCACGGAAGAAACATTTATTTCTTCTTTTACTTCTGCATTAGTGTCTTTTTCTGTTTGTGTGATCTCATTTGAAAGTTTTTTATCTGAATACATAAACAAACTACCACCAATTAAAATAATAAGAATTACTGACCAAATTATGTTGTTTGCTTTCATTTTATTTAAAAATTAATTATTCATCTTCTAATATGTCTACTTTTATTTTAACCTCTGCCTCTGGCATTTTAGGATCGTTTGTTGGGATGAAGACAGTGCGCGTAATTTCGCCAACTGGCTCCGTGTGAAAATCTGGATCAAAAAAAACTGTTAATACTGCTTTTTTATTTGGCTCTATAGATGATTCAGAAATACTTGCGGTAGTACAACCACAACTTGTACTTAATTCCCCTATCTCTAAAATTTTATTTCCTTTATTTTGTATTTCAAATATTGTTTTTATAACACCTTGAGACTTTGGAATATTACCAAAATCATAAGTGGTTTTGTTAAAGATAATTATCGGTGCGTCTATTTTGTTTTCATCTAATCTAATTTGTGTATTTTCTGTATATTCCTCCGCTTCTGTAAATGGATAACTATCTTCCTGCCAATGTACCATTCCACCATATACACTTTTTATATTTGTATAACCAAGTGATTTCATAATATCGTGTGCAATCTTGCTTCTTGCTCCACTTCTACAATATATAATTATCTCTTTATCTTTTGATCCTTGTCCAAGACCAATATTATCGAGAGTTCCTTGCGATAATTCTTCTACTGGTAATAAAAGCGCGTTTTGCAAGTGAATTTCTTTGTATTCTTCCAATGTTCGAACATCAAGTAAAATTATGTCCTCCTTATTTTTTATTTTTTCAACAACCTCACTTGGACTTATTTCATAAATAGCGACACTGTCTCTATGACCTATTGATTCGCTTGAATCTAGATTTTTAAAAGTTTTATTTTTTGAAACAATTAAAACACCGCCCAAAATCAATACTAAGACAATAACTGTTATAGCATTTCTGTTTTTCATATTATTTCTTTTTTGAAACCTTATAGACAGACATTATCTCATCAACAGCACGTTTATGATTTCCTCCCTTTATCTGCTCAACAACATGCATAGACAAATGGTTTTCAAGCATTAAATCTTCTACCGCAGAAAGAGCTTTACGAATAGCTGAAAGCTGTGTAATCACATCAATGCAATAAGTATCTTTATTTACCATTTTTTGTATCCCACGCACTTGTCCTTCAATACGTCGAAGACGATTTTCTACATTCTTTTTTATTTCACTTTTCATATTAAATAGTATACCCTTGGGGGGTATACTAGTCAAACAGTGGATAAAAAGAAACGGCCAGCGCCCTCTGGGGGCGCTGGCCGTTTCTATCACCTTAATCAAATTCCAAATATAAAGGAGAGTGGTCAGAGACTTCATCTGGAAGCACTTTAAAATCAAGCACCTTAACGCCATCACTTACAAAAGCATAGTCTGCAAATTTTTCTGGTTTGGCGTAATAACTTGTCCTAGTAGAAGTGACGCCGTATTCCTTTATCAAATTACGAAGTCCAAAATCCTCAAATTTTTTAATACTTTCTGTATCTGGACGAAGATTAAAATCTCCACAAAGAATAATAGGCGTTGGGAGTGTGCTAAGAAATGAAATTATTTTATCTGATTGGATCAATCTATCTTTTGTATTAACTTTACCTACTTCATCCCAGAGTCCATGAAAGTTCATGAAAGTTCTAATACCCCTTTCTGTCTGTACGGTCGTGTATTGCACATTTCGAGCATGAAGCCCGATATCTTCCATCATCGGCACATAATCACTACTTTTATAAACAAAAAAATCACCTTCTTTTATAACCTCAATATCTTTTTTAACAAGCATTAACAAACCGTAAGTATTAAGATAATGTGGTCTAAAATAGGATGCATGACCAGCTAGAGCTGAGGAGATTTCTTGCATTCCATAAGACATAGTCTGATCAAGACCCATGTCAAACTCATCAACTATCTGACCGTCTATTTTTTCATAAGGCGCAGATAAAATCTCCTGCAGACAAAATATATCTACATCTTTATGTTTTTCGAAGAAACTAAGAAGCTCAGCTTTACCAGCCCTGCCACCCCAAGTATTTAGAGAAATGAGCTTCATATTTTTTATAATTTGAGTATTTTTGTCCTATAAGCTAAAAGCTAAAAGCTAGCGCATATACCTATTATTTCTTCCAAAGATATTTTGCTCCAACCCAAAGGTATTTCACCACTAGAAGCAGGATGAAAATATAGAGTATATACTGTGCGAGTGTAAACAAGAATAACACCAGATTTAGGGTAATATCCTGCACAAATCCATTTATATCATTTACAAATGACTTAACGGCATATTTCCAAGAATCTTTAATCGCCTCGCCATCTACAAATTTATTTTCCTGTACCGTCACATAGAAATATGTGTAATCAAGTTTATCCAACTGTTCTGCTTTACTCCTATTGAGGCGCTCTAGATTCGCGGTGATGTTAATTTTTTCATTTGTAAGTCTCTCAATTATACCAATCTTGCTATCAATTATTTTGGCAAGCGCATCGGCATTTTGAGTCCGTGAAGCAAGAGCCGTAATTTCATCATAAGCCCTCATAGCCGATGACAGAGTATCATCTATAGATTTAAGTTTGCTTTCCAATATATCCATTTCTGATGTGAAATCATCAAGCTGTCTTTTGATTGTATACACGTTTTCTGACACATTTTTTGGATTCAACTCTTCAATGAGTAGAAGTACTGACTCCACATTTTTGTGAGCCACCTTGAATGTATATCCGCACCCCTCATCGTATTCATTCGCATTTTCAAAAATCACATATTCAGATAACTTCAAATTTACAATCCCCTCACATGTCTTTTCTTTATTTCTGGTCTCAATATATACATTGTATTCTGTCACTTCAAAATCCTCTGCATCATTTCCCACAACACCTGGTATTGGATATGGATAAGGTACCCCAATATTTGTGAGCGAAAGTTTTACATCTCCATCTTGACTCACTGCCATACCATATTCAGAGCTTCTCATCATTTCATCTGCCACACCACCATAGGAAGGGGCAACAGAATTAAAGCCCATCATGTTATATCTAGCGTCATTGAACACACCACCAAAAGTTGGCATTAACAAACGTCCCACAAACATAAGTAGCAATAGGGCAAGTACTCCTACACCCACTGCCTTCAAAATATTGATAGGTGTCCATTTTATCTTTTTTAGAAAATCCATATAAAATAGTTAGACTGATAATCAAATACAGTATTAGGGCTGTATTTTTAAAGATCAGATACATTATACCACCACACAACCAAATTTATCCTTAAAAATGTCAAACGCTCGGCTTTTGACAATTTTAAGGCTATTGTTTAGGCGCCTTTTGATACTAGGTTTTTACTTTTTTGAAAAAGGTGACTGGACACATTTTCGAGAATATATTTATCAATCACCTCAGGATACTTACCGTCTATACATTCAGATACAAACATATCAGCATCATCACCATTTTCAAAAGTCATATACATAAGAGCACTCTCACATACAACACGTGGATCAATTTTTGTTCCAACAGTCTCTAGATCAGTCGCTGAAATAAATTCAAATGAATCTATCAACTCCCCAAAGTCTCTATAAATATCCGAATCCTCATCCAAAAACGCACCGGAAACCACATAAATATATCCGCCATTTGACACGACAACCATTTGTGTCTTGTAGAGACCATCTATCATATACCTCAAGGCATCAACGCCCCCTATAACTACATCTCTATCAATTTCTCCTACAAGAAGTCCAGTATTGGAAAGTGATGGATTTCCATCCACCCACATATCAGCACTTAGACCTTCTGGATTTGCAAATATAGTAATCCCAAGTGATGGGGGGCCTTCAGTTGCTTCAGTCTGTGTTTGAAAAAAATCATAATCTTCTTTTTGCATAAGCGTATAAAGCTTAACGAATGATGAATCTGCATATTCATCTTTTATATGAGTAGTCATAACATATCCATCTTCTCCTCCTTTATATGAAAAAGAAAGCCCTATACTCTCGTCACGAACAACCTCTTTTAAAGTCTCTGTTTTCACTTCTTGGTCTTTAAAAAAAGCGCCATAAGCAATAAGCCCTATAATGAGCAAACTTAAAATACTAAATATAATGTTTGATGTCTTCATAATGTGCACTATTATAACCTTCTTTATACAAGATTCAACAAAATACTGTGAGTACATCCTATTTTTTTACAAAACAAAAATAAAAAATAACATCTAATCCCTATTGTCTTATTATAGCCCGATTCTAACATCCACCTCCCTCACCTTTAGCCAAGTGAGGGAAGTCCGACTTCCCTCACTTAAACTTATTAAACTTATTTTGTATAAACCAAAAAGTGAGGCGAAATGTCCATTCCTTTGTAAGTAAACATTTTGTAATTTGTCCTGCGAGCAGTTGAGGAAAGTTTGTAGTCAGAGAGATTTTTCTTTGGAACACAGGACAATTCGGTAGAATTGTCCTGTGGTAACTCAAAATAACAACCTACATATGAATTTCCTATGTAGGTTGTTAGTCCTTAGGTTTATTTGCATCCTCTATGCGCTTCTGGAGCACGGCAAGCGGTTGGACATGAAAATGTGCTCGCTCCTCATCAGTGGTTGTTGGATCCACTTCATACATATACACAGGGTCATTTGGACCACCACCTAACGATTGTGTACCGTACATCTGTGGCTTACCTTCAGACATCAAACTTCGATCCTTCGTCGCTGCAATAAGCCAAACTGGATCCACCTCTCCCTCACGTTCCTTAAACCCGTCGCAGACAGCCTTTGATACAAATTCATGTGCCATCTTATAATGCCTTGTTTCGCGTCCATGCTGTAAAACCATCGCGGCATAATAATAATCTGCCGGCGTCTTACATAAGCCTGCTTCTACCATATCTATCACACGATAAAGACGAGCGTCGTCTCGCTCTTGCATCAAGTTTACATCCTGCTCCCAAAGTTTATCGATCCGGTCCTGTTGGTCCTCGTTGTAAATACGAGCAAGTTCTTCATTGAACTCTTTTTCATTTTCTTCAAACTTTTCCATATAAAATATTTAGAATTTACGCTCGCTCACCATCAAACATCGTGCACATCGCTGGCTTCTACGGTTGCGACCCTGTGGTAATGAAGCCCCATAAGGGTTCTTTCAATGTTTTTAGTATAGCAGATTTAGGGGTCTCGGTCGGGTCTATAAAAATCGGACAGAGACAAATGCTACACCCTTTAAGGATTTTGGGTGTGTCTTATTTGAGGACTTAGGTCAAAATCATCTTTGCCATCGCTTTCATTCGTCCATCCACATTAGGCATATCAAGCTCAATTTGAGATTTGCCACCCTTAAGTAATTCACGGAAATACAATGATACTGAAAATATGTTGAGTGTAAAAAATGGTGTCTCCATCCCAAGAACAATATCCTGAACTTTTACAGTAAATAAAGGGGTTATGTGATCAGTGTTCGATATCGGCATCCAATAAATGAGGAGAGGTTGCACAGGTACAGATTTGTATGACTCGGGCGGAATCATTGGGACTAAAACCTTAGTCACTCCATTGGGGTGGCTTCCCTTAGAAAAATCTACGTCTTTTTGCCTCTTCCAATAATGTCGTGTTGCCCGCAATAACTCATCATCATCCGCTTCTATAATCAAAGGGGTTCCACCAATAGCCCAAGAAGACCAGTTTTTTATCTCAGTTTGATAGAGAGTTTCTTTTCCATCCTTATCCTTAACATAAATCCACCTATCCAAACGTTTCCCCTTATTTTTACCAGTAGTAACAGGGGTATTTAAAATCTTAACCTCGGCACCATTCTTTTCCAGAAAATGCTTAAAGGCGTTTGCATTAAGATCTTCGCCAATCATACCGACAATACCCGAAGCGTGTCCGACATCATGCGGGTGTCTTCCGTCAAAAAATTCTAATGTTTCGCGTATGTCTATTTTCATAAGTTTTGTACTAATTTTAGAAGATCCTCCTCACGTTCGTAAGCCCTTAATCTTCCCGTAAGAATACCCGATCTATAGGAGATACCGTCACTCATCAGTCGCCAGTTTGTATCAGTAAGTGCAACGCGAGCTATTTTCTGTAACGCCAGAGAACTCTCCCGATCCCTTCTGTCCGATTTGGTGTCGTACACAGTGAAAGGCATAAATAAATCCTTATCCATATCAGGTGTACCAAACTGAAGTTTGACATATCCCTCTTTCTCGAAAACAGGGGCGAGTAGCGTTTCCAACTCTACAACAGTGAGTTTTTTAAGCTTCGCAACTTTATCGTAATCATCCTTATGTTTTTCTTTCTCTTCGTGTTCCTTCAAAAACTTCTGCACGAGATACGTACCTACGGACAAAAGTTCACCAATAATCCTAATGAAAAGTTCCTGCTGATGATTCTCGGAAGTCAGGCAAAACTTGAGAACGACAACAAAGCTGTAAATGTA
>Ga0210050_1001117_pt1 | contig 30392 bp, 29 predicted proteins | sample CryGey132114_all_FD_185463 | JGI IMG/M metagenome (GOLD analysis project Ga0210050, IMG submission 185463) | Groundwater microbial communities from aquifer - Crystal Geyser CG22_combo_CG10-13_8/21/14_all (SPAdes) (version 2) | ecosystem: Environmental > Aquatic > Deep subsurface > Groundwater ... | reverse complement strand
GCTCCAGCTAATTTTAAAACTATTTTATCTGACCACCAGAAACTGCCGAAATTCATCAGCAGAGAAAAAATCACCGCCCCATAAAGAATAGTCGGATTGCCATAATAAGCTGAAGCAACATAGCCAAAAACAACAATCAAAACAAAAAACAAGCTGAACAAAAACCAAGTTCGCCAAACATTTTTTCCTTGTTCAGTGTAAATAGTGGCCATATCAGACTCATTCTAGCAAGTCTAAAACCAGCGTCAACAAAAACTTGACAAAATAACCTAATGGGTGTATAATTAAAGAAGATGAAAGGAGGTGCCTTATGATGCGCCTTACAAGATTTAGTCTTCTAATTGGTCTGTTATTCGTCGTTGGCTGTGCCACGACAAATCACGACAAAGCTAAATTTAACATTCCCTCTTTTACTGAAGAGGAACTGGTCGGTTGGAAAGTCTACTATGACCAGCTAGAGGTCAAACAAGCCTCTGATATGGAAAAGTGGCTAATAAAGAAATCTTGGTTTAAATCTAGAAACCAAGTCTACGCCGAGAGTTTTGACTGGCTGAAGAACAAAAAGAAATTAAGTGATAAAGATCACTTGTTTCTGATTCGAGTCAATAACGAAGGCAAAGTATTAGCACCAAGAAAGATATGTTAGTCTATATGAAGTTAATCCCGCGCGCGCCGATAAAAAATTGGCGCGTTTATTTTTTATTAGAGTGTGCTGTTTGGATATCCCGCGACCAAATCAACAGATTCGTGACTTGGCCATAAATACATGAGGACAACCCGCTTTAGCGGAGCAGTCCCCTTTAATGGGGATAGAACACACAACTTGTCTTATTAATTTCTACACTGACCGACAAAATCGGCCAAAAAAGATACTTTTAAAACAAATATCGACCAACCCTTACAAATACCAGGATTATTTTCAGTGATAACATTAGTAAGAAATTCCGGAAAATCATTTTTTAATCGTGAAAGTGGGGAATTCTGACAAAAAGAAGACTCAGCATTTTTAGAACAATAAGCGTTACGCCCGGCAATCAATGGATTTATCATTTGTTGCATAGAAAAATACCATTCGTCTTTCAAGATCAGTATAATCTCATGAGAAGAAATATCACCGTAACGACGAGAGTATAAATTATTCAATTCGTCCTCAGTGAGTTCAAGATTTTGACTACTACAAACAACTCCCCTATAATTTGTGTTTCTAAAATCTAAATACTTCCGTTCACAAGTTAAAGTATCAATCTCCGGACCATTAGAATCCAAAACTGTCAAAATAAATTTTTCTTCAAATCGAGAAGTGCTTTTGTTTTCATATTCTAATACGATAACAGCATGCTTACCAAAATAGCTATAATAAAACTGGCCACCAATATCAGCTTTAACATAGATATTATAAACAACAGGAGCTGGATAACCACGATTTAGATAATAGTTTATTTTCGACCCAACTCGTCCATAAGGTCTAGTCGCTGATGAACCTATGGATTGAAAAAGAGATTGAGTAAAATTAAATAAAGTAGGTCTAGCATAGCAAGTCTGATTTTTATCCATTTCATCATAAATTTCACCCGGATATTCTTTAGACCACTGTTTAAAGGAACTGGAATTAACCGTAACATATTTATTCTTTCTGAGATCATCAAAAATATACTGAATTGGTCGCATAGAAGCAACACAACTAACAATATCTAAAATACAATTCTCTGTGGTTGGTGGTATTATCGAACCAGTCCTTTCACGGGCACCACTGGTACTCGGGCAAGTGCTTGGAACTGGTCTATTAGTGCAAGTCCGAGTCCTAGTCCCTTCACTTGGACAAATGGCTGGCAAAAATTCACTACAAGTCCAGACATCTCTAGTGCAAGTTGGTGATGGATTCGAAACTCTTAAAGTAATTTCTCCTCTAGCAGATCTACTAGGAGTATTGATACTCTGAACGACGACAGAAATAGTTGAGGTTCCTACTGGAAGAGTGGTTCGAAATTGAGAGGCATTTCTAGAAGGATAAGCAACAATGTTATTATTAATGCCATCACTATTTATGTACCAAGCATAGGTATAACTTTCATTCCTCTGGCCACCCGTCACTCGAGTCGAAAAAGTGATACTAGTACTAGCCGTGAGATTAGAATTATGTGAAGCAGTCACGCTCACTGCCAATCGTTCACTTGGTTGTTCACTGACACAGACACCGTTTGAGTTTCTAGTTTGGCCAGTTGGACATCCAGTATTAGGATTATTATTAGGATTACTATTAGGATTTTTTGACCAATACAATTTGGTTTGAATAGTCTCATAATTATTCCCGGCAACACAATAACGCAGGAGCATTTTTTGGGTCGAAGCATCCCAATATGAATAAAGAAGGTCACTATCGGAGATAACATCAACATCTGGCTCACTAACAGAAGCTCCGTTCGGCGGAGAAATATTTAACCCATTTTTACCAATATTATGAGTTGTAACGATCTTATTTAAACGGCCAAGGGCAGAACCGGTATCTCCTTTATCAATTAAGGGTTCAGTCTTGCTACAAAGATTAGTAATAGTCACCAGACCAGAAGTGGGAATTGGAACGGGAGTGCGATACTGCATGGGATACCACCAACGAAAGGTTCTAATTTGGGCCACCGAATTAACATAATTTGTTCCGGAATAAAAAACTTCTTGTAAATTCTGACCAAGACCGCCAAACAAAGCTGGCAAAAAGGCCAGAATGATTGGCCAAGTAAAAGCGTTGAGTTTGTAGTTCATAATTTAAGGACTAAGTTATTTTTTACTAATATAGCTAATGAGTATCGAGCCTAACGAGAGAATGGCCAATAAAAGAATAAACTTTTCCAATAAGTCTTTGACTTCATCAAGATTAACAAAATCAAAAACAAACAAAGCGGAAATTATAGCAATTAAGACCGTTAGAATAATAATGATAATTTTCAGAAAATTTTGCATAATTATAGAATAATGAGATTGATTTTAAAATTTAACCGCCACCGGTTCTCGTTCGGCTGAATCAGCTTCCAATTGGAAAAAGGCTTCCGCGCCAAATTTAAATTGTTTCGCTAAAATATTAGACGGAAAAGTGGCAATCAAAGTGTTCCAATCTCGGACATTACCATTGTAAAAACGACGAGACGCTTGAATCTTATTTTCGGTATCTGACAATTCATCTTGCAGTTTAGAAAAATTAGCTGAAGCTTTTAAATCGGGATAGGCCTCGGCGACCGCAAAAATACTTTTTAAGGCGCTGGCCAACTCGCCTTCGGCGACACTTTTATTTTCAGCACCGGTGGCAGACAAAGCCTTAGCTCGAGCCATCGTAACTTGTTCAAAGACGGTGCTTTCATGAGTGGCATAGCCTTTCACCGTTTCGACTAAATTAGGAATCAAATCATAACGACGCTTGAGTTGGACATCGATATCGGCCCAGGCCTCTTTGACTCGATTTTTAAGAGTAATAAAACGATTATAGGTAAAAACCAACCATAAAATAATAAGCACCAAGATCACTAACAAAATTGTGGTAAACATAATTTTTTAATTAAAGCTAAAAATTAAGATCTAGACTAAGTTTAAGTATAAAACTTTTAATTCCAAAAAGCTACTTTAATCCAAATTAGATAATTTGCAGTTAATTTCGTTCGTGCTATAATCTGACGGTATGCAATTTATTTCGCTTTACCTTCCCTATGTCCAAATTGGACTGGCGATAGCCCTAATTATCACGATTTTATTTCAACAAAGTGATGCTGGTCTAGGAAGCGCTTTTGGTGGTAATTCTTCCTCTAACCCTTTTAGCACTAAACGCGGTTTTGAAAAGACCCTTTTTATCATTACAATTATTTTAGCTATTTTATTCATCGCTTCGACTATTCTGGCTCTCTTCTAGTAGTTAATCTCCCCTAAAAGAAAGTGGGTTAGTCCGAGCTTAAGTTTTTTAATTTTATCGTGAAAGAACAATTGATTTCTGCTTGGTCTTGGTTTAAGACCAAATTTTTAGCGTCTTATCGGGCTTTAGGTTTACCAAGCTTCTCCGAATTGCGTTTGGCTATTTTATCTTTTTCTCCACGTCAACGTCTAAATTTAAGCTTAGTGGGTATAATTTTTGTTATTAGTTTCGGAGTTTTGTTATTTCGATTTAATGATTCCTTAGTAGTAGAAGTCGCTATCCCGGGTGGTAGTCTTAGTGAAGGTTTAGTGGGTATTCCTCATTTTGCCAACCCCCTTTTAGCCACCTCTGATGCCGATCGCGATTTAGTAGCTTTAATTTATTCGGGTCTCTTACGGCCAAGCGAAAATGGCACTCTCATTCCTGATTTAGCTGAAAGCTTTACTGTTTCAGAAGATGGTTTAATTTATACTTTTAAATTAAAGCCTAATTTACATTGGCAGGATGGGGAAAAAATTACCACCGCTGATATTGTTTTCACTCTCAAACGAGTAGTTGATCCGATTTTAAAAAGTCCGCGCCGAGCGAATTGGGACGGAGTCACTATAAATAAAATTAATGATTCTGAAATCCAGTTTGTACTTAAAAAACCTTACGCTTCTTTTTTAGTCAATACCACTATCGGGATTTTACCTAAACACTTATGGGAAAAAACTGCTTCTGAATCTTTTTCTTTAAGTAACCTCAATATTGAACCAATTGGTTCTGGACCTTACCAAGTCGCTTCTGTTCAAAAAAATTCAGCTGGCTTAGTCAATACCTATGAACTAGTCGCTTTTCCTGATTTTGCCCTGGGTCTGCCTCGTCTAGAAACTATCAAACTTAGTTTTTATCCCAATGAAAAAGAACTCCTAAGTGATTACTCCCTCGGTCGGATTAAAGCCGTGGGTGGTTTATCCCCAGATAGTCTTAAAATTTTTAATCAAGATCAAATCTCAAGACTACCACTACCACGAGTATTTGGAGTTTTCTTTAATCAAAATCAAGCCCGAGTTTTTACTAATACCGAAGTCAGAAAAGCGCTTGATTTAGCCACTAATAAACAAGCCATTATTGATCAAGCTTTAGCTGGTTATGGTGAAATTTTAGATAATGCTCTGCCACCGGGTTCACCAGGCTATCAAGCTAACACTAATCAAAATCCATTCAATTTAGAAGACGCTAAGAAATTATTAGCGGACAAAGGTTGGAAGCCGAATAAAGACGGTATTTTAGAGAAAAAAGTGACAGTCAAAAAAACTACGACTACCGAAACTCTGACTTTTTCCATTTATACTTCTAATGCCCCCGAACTAGTCAAAGTCGCTAAACTCCTCAAACAACAATGGGAAGTTTTAGGGGCCAGTATTACTATTCAAGTATTTGAACCAAGTGATTTAAGTGATAATTTTATCCGACCCCGAAAATATGATGCTCTACTCTTTGGTGAAGTGTTAGGGCGCAATCCCGATCTCTTTCCTTTCTGGCACTCTTCCCAACGTCTTGATCCCGGTTTGAATATTGCCATGTATACCAATATTAAAGCTGACAAATTATTAGAAGAAGCTCGAGCGACCAGCGATCCCGAACAACAAAAAGAAAAATATCGTCTGTTCCAAGCAGAAATTTCGAAAGATACTCCCGCCATCTTCCTCTATTCACCTTATTATCTCTATTTTTTACCAAGTGAAATTAAGGGTGCTATTTTTTCAACCATCACTACTCCGGCCGAACGTTTTGAAAATGTCTATCACTGGTATCGTCAAACCGATCAATTATGGCGCTTCTTAGCCAAACCTCAAGATATAATTAATAATTAGTAAATTTATGACCAACAAACGACCGACTGAACAGAGACATTTTACTCAGTCACCATCCAAAACTGAAGTCTCAGCCGAAAAAACTTTTCCAATTTCTCGTTTGGCTAAAAAGAAAAACAATTTTCCGCCTCGCTCCAAAAGTAGAGCCAGTAGTAATCGCCGACCGAGAAATAATTTTGGTAGCCAACAATCCAGTTCCAATCAGGAAAAAATTGTTAAAGAAAAAATCCCTGACATTAGTAAGGGGGTTATTCGAATTATCCCCCTAGGAGGAGTCGAAGAAATTGGTAAAAATATGACCGCGGTAGAAATCGGTCAAGATATTATTGTCGTTGATGCTGGTTTGGCTTTCCCGGGTGATGATGCTCCTGGTGTTGATTATATTATCCCTGATACCACTTATTTAGAACAACGAAAAGATCACATTCGAGCTCTCGTTGTCACACATGGTCATCTCGATCACATTGGCGGTATTCCTTATATTATGGATAAAATTGGCAACCCCCCAATTTATACTTCGCTCTTAACGGCCGTAATGATTAAAAAACGCCAAGAAGAATTCCCTCATCTCCCCACCCTTAATATCCACGTCACCAAATCTGGCGAATTAATGAAAATCGGCCAAATCCGTTGTCGCTTTTTTGCTATTTCCCACACCGTCCCTGATTCCATGGGAGTAATTATTGCCACTCCTCACGGTAATTTAGTTTTTACTGGCGATATTAGAATTGAAAACGAAAATGGAGTCCCGGTTGATTATGAAGTCAAAACTTATAGCGAGATTGGAAAGGAAAAAAATCTTCTCCTAGTCGCTGATTCCACTAACGTCGAAAAGCCCGGTTTTTCTTATCCGGAAAAAATGGTTCAAGAAAATATTAAAGAAATTATTCGCAACATCAAGGGCCGATTAATCATTGGTACTTTTGCCTCTTTATTAGAACGAATTATTTATATTATTTTAGCGGCGGAAGATTTGGGAAAAAAAGTGGCGATTGAAGGCCGATCGATGAAAAACAATATTGAAATTGCTAAGGAATTAGGTTTACTAAAAGTAAAAGCTGGGACTTTGATTGGTTCTGATGAACTGGATTCTTTTCCTGATGATAAAATTGTTATCATGGCCACCGGGGCCCAAGGCGATGAATTCGCAGCCCTAATGCGAATGTCCCAAAAAGAACATAAATTTGTTAAAATTAAAAAGGGTGACACTATTTTGCTTTCCTCATCAGTTATTCCCGGTAACGAAAAATCGGTCCAAAAATTGAAAGACAACCTTTCTCGCCAAGGAGCCAAGATCGTTCATTATGGTATTGCTAATGTTCATTCCAGTGGTCATTCTTATCAAGGTGAATTGGAGTGGATTCATAAAATGATTAAAGCTAAATTTTTTATTCCCGTTCATGGTCATCATTCGATGCTTCGAGTCCATGCCGATTTAGCAGAGCGTTTAGGTTCACCAGAAAAAAATATCATCGTCCCTGATAATGGCTCAATTATTGAAATTAGTGAAGATGGCACCAAAATTAGTATTCTCAAGTCTAAGGCCGAATCAAGAGTGGTGATGGTTGATGGTTTAGGCACTAATAATGTTCAAGAAGTAGTGATCCGAGACCGTCAAATGTTAGCCCAAGACGGTATGTTTGTTATTATCGCCATTGTCGATGTTCAAAATGGCAAGATTCGCAAATCACCTGATATTATTTCTCGCGGTTTCGTCTACCTCAAAGAATCTCAAGAATTACTTCGAGCGGTTCGTTCAGTGGCAAAAAAAACAATTGAGGATTCAACCGCTAAAATGAATCCGATCAATATTGATTATGTTAAAAATAATGTCCGTGAAGAATTAGGTAAATATCTTTTCCAAAAAACTCACAAACGACCAATTATTTTGCCAGTGATTATCGAAGTTTAGGAAAGTTATAAAGTTTGTAAGTTTGTAAGTTGCAACTCGAAATTACCATATAGTATAATTTCGAGTTGTTTCTAGAGACAAAAAACTTACAAACTGGGGTTTTTAAAATAATGTTATTAACCCTCTTATATAAACCAAAAATTTAATTTGTGTTAAAATATAGCCTATGTCTACCAAAATTCTTCGTCATCATACTTATTGGGCTGTTTTTTTTATGGCCTTTTATAGTTCCCTCCCGGCTTATATCAACTCTTCTTTTTTAAGCCAACGAGTTTCAGCCCAAGCGATTGGTTTAGTTTACTCGGCTAGCTCAATTTTAATCATTCTAGCTATTCTAAAACTAAATTATTTTCTTAATCGTTTTGGTTTACTAACCACCACTATTTTTCTAAGTGTTCTAGCTAGTCTAGTGATCTTACCCCTAGTTTTAGGTGGTCCCTTTTGGTTAGTCATTGGCACCTTTATTATTTATTTGGCTTTAGGTTCGATTATTCGTTATCAATTAGATATTTATTTAGAGAATATTTCTAATAATGCTAACACTGGAGCTATCCGAGCTTGGTCACTAACCGCTCTCAATATCGCTTGGCTCGGCTCACCTCTGTTAGCCGCTTGGTTACTGGGAGTAGGTAATTATGCTTTAGTTTTTCTCATCTCGGCTCTGACTCTCTTACCTTTTATTTTATTGCTCACTTTTTTTATGACTGAATATTTTCCTCAGCCAAATTCTAAAGCTAATTCTATTTTCTATAATTTCTATTTACTCAGGAGCCAAAAAAACCAAAATAGCCATGATTTAAAAAATATTCTATTAATTGATTTTGCCCTTAACTTTTTTTACTCCTTGATGGTTATTTATATGCCACTTTATCTCCACACTAAAATCGGTCTAACTTGGACCGAAATTGGTTTTGCCTTTTCCATTATGCTTTTACCTTTTGTTCTCTTTGAGATTCCACTCGGTCGACTAGCAGATAAAGTTTATGGTGAAAAAGAGATTCTTATTGCCGGATTGACTCTAACTGGTCTAGCCACCATTGTGGCGGGTTTATTTAGTGGTTCGAATTGGATCTGGTGGGCGGTTATTCTTTTTGCCACTCGTACCGGCGCTGCTTCAGTCGAAATCATGAAGGAAACTTACTTATTCAAAAAAATTAACAGTCAAGATATTGCCATTATCGGTTTATCCCGCTTGAATAGTCCCCTCGCTTCACTAGTGGGGCCCTTATTGGGTGGCCTAATCTTATTGGTGGCTAACTTTCACTGGCTTTTTGTCCTCTTAGGAATTTTTATCCTAACAATGATTATTAATGCTTATCGCTTAGTTGATACTCGTTAAAAAATTGATAAACTTATCAAAAAAACATTCTCACATTCTCAAGAATGTGAGAATGTTTTCAACTTTGCATTTTTAACTTTCAACTTTCAACTTTTCAGTTTTAACTTTTTCCGCCAGCTAGCGGATTTTAATTACCCATAGTTTCTCGCAATTGGCAAAATTCGCATTGAGAATTATCACATCGTTTATCCCAAAAAGCCACACTAATAATTTCATCAGCGACTCGTTTGATTAAAGTTTCTAAATCAGCAATTTCCTGATCGCTAACGATGAAACTTTCTTTTTTATATTTACCACTACTGTTGGGCTCGATAAAATCAATATCACCAGAAACCATCTGATAGCGACCATTATCATAATGATCCAATAATAATTTATAAAAAGCTAATTGGCGCTTCAAAGATCCTTCTGATTCATCATCTGAATCATCATCCCCTTCAATCTTACTTCGACTTTTAGTTTGACCAGTCTTGTAATCAACCACATTTACTTCATTACCAGTGCCCAAAAATTCGAGCTTATCTATTTTTCCCGTTAAAACAATTTCCGTCGGCTTGGCGCTATCAGTTTTTAAAATAATCCCTTTGATATCAAATTCAGTCAGAACATTAGTTCGCCAAGAATCGTGATAATGATCATAGTACCCAGCTAAAGCTTTCTCTCCTCGTTTTTTAAAATCCGGATACTCTTCAGCCGGCAAGGCTTGACGGGCAAGGCTTCGTTCAAAAGCCAACAATAAAAATTCTTTGGTGGCTGATTCATTATTATCTTTAAACTGATCAAAAAAATCACATAAGGCAGCGTGAATCGCCGTCCCATAAAGAAGATGTCTAGCCAGTGCCTTTGGTAAACGTAACAAATTCATATAAAAATATTTCCAAGGACAAGTTAGATAATTATTCAAATGGGTCACCGAAAAACCTCGAGCGCTGAACAGAGCTCTAACAAATTCTTGATTACGGATATCTAAAGCTTCCACCTTTCCTGCTCGATAACGGAGGTCAGGCCAAGCCGAAACTTCCGTTTCCAATTGATCTAGATTAAGTTTTTCAGATAATAAGGGGTCTAATTCAGTCACAAAGATACTAGGTAAAAGTTCTTTCAAATTTTTTCCTTGCCGAGAATAAGAAATCGTCAACCCTTTTCTGGCTCGAGTCAAAGCCACATAAAATAAACGCCGTTCATCATCAAGAGCTTCGGTTTGATCTAAATTATTTCCGACTAGAGAAAAAATTTGACTCGGTAATTTAATTAATTCTCGATGAGTTTTATTACCCCAATGTTTATCATTAACATAAATAATATAAACATAATCAAATTCTAAGCCTTTAGACCCATGAGCCGTCATCAACCTAACTCGGCCAGCTCTAACCCCATCACTATTTTTCTTTAATCTAATTTCATGTTTTTCCAGCATCTCTAAATAGTCCATAAAATCAGTCAGTTTGGCATTTCGTTTTTTTTCCAACAGAGCTTGGGCTTCATCAAACAAAGCATTGATGCGCTCGATTTTTTCAACATTCCCTGGGCTATTCAAAATCTCGGCTAACAGGCCACTATCTCGAAGTACTGTCTCAAATAAAACCACCACATCAAGTTCACTCGCTAAGCGATTAAACTCAGCTAATTTTAAATACCAGTTATTAATTTTGACCGCCCCCGCTAGTCCCAATTTTTTCAAGTAAGTTAAATTTTTTCCAGCCTCATAAGCATTAATTTTTTCTCGACCAACCGCTTCCGTAAATTTAAATACGTCGAAAGCTTCAATATCTAAAAATCGCAGATGAAGAGTCTCAATCAAAGCCCGGCTATCACCAAAATTATTGACCGCTCGAAGAATTTTGATCAACTTATTAACTTCCTGATCGTCCAATAAATCTTGATTTGATTCAATCGAAAAAGGGACTCCCTCTTTAGACAACATCGCCGAAACAGAAAAGGCATCTTGATTGTCTCGATAAATAATCGCGATTTCCTCCGGCTTTACTCCGGCCGAAATTTTACTGGCAATATCTTTAGCCACAAAATAATCCTCTACTTCGACTCGAGATAATTCCGCTAGTTTGACTCTCTCATTTAAATGTTTAGTTTGCGTAGTCAACTTTTTATCTCCAGCCAATAAACTATGGGCTAAATCCAAAATTACTTGCGAAGAACGGTAATTATTTTCTAAAATAATTAACTTAGCTGATGGATATTTATTTTTAAAATAAAGAAAATTTTCTAATGACGCTCCCTGAAAACGAAAAATAGCTTGCTTGTCATCTCCCACCACAAACAAATTCGGCTGATCATAAAAATCAGCTAATTTTTCTAAAATACCATTTTGAGCATTATTGGTATCTTGATGTTCATCAACCAAAATATACTGATAAGTTTCTTGTAAGGATAGAAGTAAATCGGGATCAGTTTTCAGCGCTTCAAAAGTCTGACTAATCATATCGCTATAATCGTAATATTTATATTCTCGCAGTTTTTTCTCATAAGTCTCATAGACCAAAACTAGTTCTTGATTTTTTTCAATTCTTTTTAGCTCTTCGGTATATTTAGTCTTTAATTTTCCTTCGTAGCCTTTTTTAGTACTGTAAAGATCTTCAATTTGCCAAAATTCGCTCTCAATCTTTTTAAGTTCTGAAGCTAATTTAGCCGGACTAACACCTTCTTGTTTTAATTGGCCAATCGCATTTTTAGCTTCTTTTAAATAATAGAAAGGGTCACCAAAAGTAGTTAGTCTGTTTAAATTCAATTCTGAAAAAACTTCTTCTAAAACTTTTATTTGATCGACTTCAGTAATATTGACTGCTCCAATAATGGTCGGAAAATCTTCGGGCCGATTGCGAATAATTTCATTACAAAAACCATGAAAAGTATTAATCACTACTCGATAAGCGGGATTACCGATAATTTCCCGTAAACGTTTACGCATGGCCAAAACCCCCGATTCAGTAAAGGTAAGCGCTAGAATATTTTCTGGTCGAGTATCAGTTTGGACTAAGATATTAGCAATCCGTAAAGCTAAAATCTGGGTTTTTCCGGTACCCGGGCCAGCTGAAACTAGGACTGGCCCTTCGATAGTATCCACCGCTTCTTTTTGGGCTGGATTAAGTTGTTGATAAGCTTCTTGAAATTTTTGATTAGCCATTGGACCTATTCTAGCATTTCTGTTTAATCTTTTCTTCTCTTAAATTTTAAGTGGTTTTTTGACTGATTAAGAAAAATAGTCTATAGTTTGCTTATCTTGGATTAAAAATTCATTTTTAATTTTAGATTTTTAATTTTTAATTTATCAAATATGCTCCACGATCAAATCAAAGAAGAAATCAAAACCGCCCTGAAGGCTCGAGCTGAAGTCCGACTGCAAACTCTCCGAAATTTAGTTTCGGCTTTTGTCACTGAAGTGACAAGTAAAAATCGAAAACCTGATGAAAAATTAACTGATGAAGAAGCTTTGGTCGTAATCAAACGTCTGGTTAAACAACGTCAAGATTCGATTGAGCAATTCACCGCTGGTGGTCGGGCTGATTTAGCTCAAGCCGAAGAAGCCGAGATGGCTATCTTAAAAACTTATCTGCCGGCCGAAATGCCGACAGACCAAATTAAAGCTATTGCTTTAGCTAAAAAAACCAAACTCGGAATTAACGATCGAGCTAAAATTGGTATTTTAGTCGGAGCGGTGATGAAAGAAACCAAAGGTCAAACCGATGGTAAAATTGTCAAAGAGATTGTTGAAAGTTTGTTTTAGAAAATTAAAAAAACCGGTCATCACTTTTTTAAAATAACAACCGGCACTGTGCGTTTATGAAACTTTTGTTGGCCTTTTTAGACCATAGGCAGCCCCCTTTCTAACTTACAACCTTATGCCTATGTCACCACCCGACCCCGAGTCGTCAGTGACTACGACCAAAGACTAAAATTAGTATAGTAAATACCTCAAAAAAAGTCAAATAAATAGCCAAAATAAAAAGCCGTTGACCTAACGACTTCAAGAAAAAAATAAATGGAAGGTCACGCTTTGAAAACATTGGAAACGTGACCTTCCAGCCTGACCACTAAAAACGCGTCGATTCGTTAGACAACCTAGGTGTAAAGATGGGTTTTGGGACTTCCAATCAGACCATAGGCTTTCCCCTCCAAAGACCAATTCCAAAGCTAATTTAAATATAGCAAAAACCTGACAAATTATAAATAGCCAGCCTGTGTATAAAGTATCTTGGCTTCCGCTTTATCTAAAACTAGTTTTTTTAATAACAATAAAAGCGGAAATTTTTTAGCCCGAGGACCAAGCAAATCTAACAAAATCGGCAAGGAAGCTTGACCTTCACTGATTTGACTTAAATCTTTCCCATTAACTAAAGATTGCCCAACTTGAAAATTAAATGAATCCAAACTAAAACCGGTCGCCAACAAATCCCCCAAGCCGGCTAAACCAAAAAAAGTCTCTGTTTTAGCCCCAAAAAAATGACCGATTTTAATCATTTCCTGTAAAGCCTCCGTCAAATATAGAGCGCGAGCATTAGCTCCCCATTTTAAAGCTTCTCCCGCCCCTAAACCAAGAACATAAATATTTTTCAAAACCCCAGCAATGCTTACCCCAGCCAAATCAGAACTAGTCTCCACTCGCAATTTAGGATTACTTAGAAGTGGAGCTACTAAATCTAACACTTTAGCTCGTTTACTAGCCAAAACAGCTCCGCCGGGTAAATTAGCTTTTAATTCTTCGGCTAACATCGGTCCACCTAAAACTCCTAAATAACAGCGGGGAACAATTTTACTAATAAATTGAGTCGCGGTTAAACCTTGACTAGCTTCCAAACCCTTAATTAAAGAAACTAAAACTTGTTTAGCCTTAAGATAGGGTTCAATAAAAAACAATACTTCTCTTAAAGCACTCGATGGTACACATAAAAAAATTACTTCCGCCGAATCAATAATGGCCGGCAAAGATTGATCTGAATCTTGATTTAAACCAATTAATTGGTCAGCGAATTTATCCCAAAAATAAACCGAATGGCCCTTTTGAATAATCAAAGAGCCTAAAGTTCGGCCCATTTCCCCTGCTCCAATAATCGCCACTTTAGTCATGGGCCAAATTATACCACATTTATATCTGCTATTATAAAATAGCTTCATTTTTACATAGGGTGGTCCTATGTAAAGACTGGTCAATTGGGTCATTTTTTGTTAGATTAAAAGCGAGAGAAAAAAGAAGAATATTTAAAAAATTATAAAGGTTCAAAAGAGAAGTTAGATATAATAGACAAACATTGCGGGATCATCTAATGGTAGTCGCCTTATCGGCGACCCGCCGATAAGGCGGGGATAAAAAATATGTATTATTTATATATTTTAGAAAGTAAAAAAAATAAAAGACGCTACGTTGGATCCACTAGTAATTTAAAACGTAGATTACTAGAACATAATAATGGACAAGGTGGTAAATATACTCACGACAATCGTCCATTTGTATTAATTTATTATGAAGCTTATATTAATAAATTAGATGCAATACAAGCTGAGAAATTTTACAAAACAGGTTACGGTCGAGAAATTCTAGCTGGTAAATTAAGTCATTTTTTGTTAGCTTGAGTTTGTAATATTTTAAACATTCCGCCTAGATTTTCTAAAAAACCTAAGCGGATAATTGCGGGATCATCTAATGGTAGGATAGCAGACTCTGAATCTGTTCATCTTGGTTCGAATCCAAGTCCCGCAGCCGATTTTTAAGCGTAAAAATCGCGTCGAAACGAACACGCTTTCGACGAGAATAAAATCTAACGCGAAGCGACCTTATTAAGCGTAAAATTCGCGTCGAAATTAGCAAATTTCGACGCAGATAAAAAGGATCGAAACATTCCATCATCAAAAATAAATAATTTAAAAAATTATGTCTAAATCACGACTAATAATTCTAACCTTAATTCTTATCCTGGCTCTTGGCTTTTTATGGTTTACAACTGGGTCTTTAAAAATAAATAAACTTCCAACAGACGAACTAGGTCCGATACTTACTTGTACGAAAGAAGCCAAGATTTGTCCCGATGGTAGTGCCGTCGGCCGAACCGGTCCTAATTGCGAGTTTGGAGCTTGTCCAAATTAAAAAATAGTTTCCAATATTAAATTTAATCAATTAAAAATATGCTCTTAGAATTTTATGGTCAAGATTGTCATTATTGTCTCGAAATGGAACCTTTAGTAGAGAAACTAGAAAAAGAAACCGGGGTCAAAGTGGAAAAATACGAGACTTGGCACAATGAAGAGAACGCTCGAAAGCTTGAGGAGATCGATCGCGATCGTTGTGGTGGTGTTCCCTTTTTCTACAATACCGAAACTGAAGAATTTATCTGTGGTGGCGCTGATTATGAAGAACTAAAAGCTTGGGCCAAAAAGTAAAGTTCTAAATTATTTAGCAGGTCTGGTGTTAATCGCTTGTCGCAAATCGGCAAAAGTGCCACCGACTTTTTTACCAGGATTAAATATATTGTTGGGATCAAAAATAGTTTTAGTTTGAGTGAATAATTCCACCATCGGAGCACCAAACATTTGAAGTAAATAGGGAGTTCTGATAATTCCGTCATTATGTTCGGCGGAAATAGAACCGTGATACTGAAGGACCAGATCATAAACTTTTTGGGATAACTCAACAATCACATCGGCTGATAAAGGTGAGGCTAAATCCATAAGGGGAATAATGTGAAAATTACCATCGCCCGGATGACCCGCGATAGTATAGACCAATTTATAGTCATCAATTAATTTTTGGACTTGAGGCAAAAATACTGGTAAAAATTCTGGTTTGACAATAATATCTTCAATAAACGGAGCAGTCCGCATACCTTTAGTGTGTTTGCGTAAAAGATTAAAACTCTCTCGCCTGATCCGCCAATACTTTTCCGCTTCTTGACTCGAACGAGCTAATTTGATCGGATAATTAAATTTCAATAAATGAGCTTTCAAAGCCTCAATTTTTTCTTTAATTTCTTTTGGTTCATGCCCGGTAAATTCAACCATTAAAATTAATTTAGGTAATTTTCGACTTAATAAAACTAGAAAAGCTTCTGGTAAAAATTGCCAAGCTAAACGTAGCGAGTGCCAGAAACCAATTTGAGTAAAAAAATCGGGAAAAAATTTAACCGCTAATTTCAAACTGTAGTCATCATAAGATTCGATGCTATCCGGACCAAAGGGCAAAATTTCATTAATCATTTCACTGATATGAGACAATTCTGGTAGAAAAACGGTTAGTAGATTAGAGTAGGGTTCCACTGGAACTAATTTGAAAGTAATCTCAGTGACTAAAGCAAGAGTCCCTTGAGAACCAACAATCAAACGACAGAGATCGAAAGTATCAGTAGTTTGATCATAAACATTCCATAAATAATAACCAGAAGAATTTTTTGAGACTTGAGGTTTAGCTGATTTAATTTCAGAGTAATGATCATCAATTAATTTCTTTAACGAACGATAGACACCACCTTCAAAATCGGTTTGAGCAATCTTTTGAGCTAGTTCATCGGGAGTTAAGGGTTTAACGACATATTCATTAGCATCGGAAAAAATAACTTTTAATGACGCAATATGGTCTTCCGTCTTGCCATATTTAAGACTTTTTTCGCCACCGCTATTATTAGACACCATACCGCCGACCGCGCATAACTCACGGGAAGCTGGATAAGTCGGCATCAATCCCCCTTTAGCTAGAGTGGCTTTTTCGAAATTACGATAAAAACAACCCGGTTCGACCGTCGCCAAGGTCGAGCTAACATTTTTAATTTGATTTAAATAGCGAGTAAAATCAATAATAATCGAAGCGTTAATCGCTCCCCCCGACATATCCGTCCCGGCTGAACGAGCGGTTAGAGAAAGAGTTGGGTCTTCAACCCGATGCTGATTAACCCAAGCGACTAAAGTTTTAAGATCAGCCACCGATCGAGGAAAAACCACTAATTTTGGCTTAATTTCAAATAAACTAGCATCATAAGAATAAAGAGCTAGAGTCGCTGGAGATGAATCTAAGTCTCCCTTGAAAATTGGTTTCAAACTGGCAAAAATAGATTCAGGCATAAAAATTAAGAGAACTTAAATTCGGGTGTAGCGACGAACCGCCAAATAACTCGCGATGAAACCAAGCGCTAAACCAGAGCTAAGAAGAACCAAAAAGATCATGGGAAAATTACTGATATAATACGAAACTAAATCGATCCCGCCAAAAACATTGATCGTCGTGGCTTTAACCCAAGCCACACTAGGATAAAGTCCAAAGAGGGCCAGCAGGGTGCCTAAAAAGCCCGCCGTCAAACCTTCGACCAAGAAAGGCCCTTTGACATAGACATTACCCGCGCCCACCAAACGCATCACCGAAATTTCTTCGCGAGAAATATAAATCGCTAAAGTGATCGTATTGAAAGTGGCAAAAATAGCTAAACAAATCATGACTGTACTAATCACTAGACCAACTCTTTTAATCAGAGCAATAATCCGACTCAAGCGGTCAACAATATCTTTTTTGAAACTAATTTGATCAATAATCGAACGATTGACCGATAGAGAACCTTCTTCGTTATTTAGAAAATTAGCAATACTTTCATATTGAGCCGGATCTAGTGCTCGAACATTAATCCGAGCTCCAAAGGGATTACCCACTTCATCTAGAGATTGCAACAACAAAGCATTATCTTGATGTCTTTGCTTAAAAGCTTCGTATTCTTCCTCCCGAGTGATTAGGGTCACCTCTTTAACCTCAGCTAAGGCTTCTAATGATTTTTTCAGAGCTTCAATCTCATTAGTATCAGCCGTTGACTTAAAAGAGATACTAATATCAACCTTAGTTTTTATTTCATCAATAATACCATTCAAAAAAGCTGAACCAATCATCAGTGCCCCAATGGTATATAAAGAAACCGTAATGGCTAAAACCGAAGCCAAAGAGACTAAACCATTACGCCAAAAATTAACAAAACCAGAGTATAAAATTCGTTTTAAATTAATCCAAATCATTGTATTTTGTGCTTTTTATCATCACTCTTAATCCGACCATTTTCAATTTCAATTACTCGCTTAGCAATTTTTTCGATCACATCGGGATTATGAGTAGTTAAAATAATAGTGGTGCCTAAATCATTAATCTTTTTCAAAATTTCGATCACTTCGGTCGCATTATCCGGATCAAGACTACCGGTCGGCTCATCAGCGATTAAGAGATCGGGTTGATTAATAATGGCTCGAGCAATCGCCACGCGCTGTCTTTCTCCACCGGATAATTCATGAGGAAAATGCCAAAGTCGATCGCCGAGTCCCACAATATCTAAAACATGAGGCACATCATTTTTAATATCAGCTTCATTGCGACCAGCTACTTCCATGGCAAAAGCGATATTTTCATAAGCAGTTTTATTAGGTAAAAGTCGAAAATCCTGAAAGACACTACCCACTCGGCGTCGTAATTTAGGAATAGCAAAACGATTCAAAGAATGAACATCAACGGATTCAAAAAAGACTTTGCCTGAACTCGGTTTATCCTCAGCTAAAATCATTTTTAATAAAGTGGTTTTACCAGCTCCAGAGTGGCCAACAATTGAGACAAATTCACCGGGTTCAATCGTAAAAGAAACCTTATCTAAAGCGACTGTTTCCGGATTATAAATTTTAGACACTTTGTCGAAATAAATCATAATAGATAAACTTAAAATTTAAAACTCAAAACATAAAACTGAAGCTCCAATCTTTAAACTCTAAATCTTGAGCTTTACTCTTTGCGTTTTAAACTTTGAGCTCATCGTAATTATAACAGAAAGCAGATTTTATCCAAAATCCAATGCTTAAGTAAAGACGAATCTAATTTTAGTCAAATTTTAGGTCTTTTTCTGCCTTCAAAAAATCCTCAATGTCACCATTTAAGACCGCTTCGACATCACTCGTCTCATAATCCGTCCGATGATCTTTAACCATTTTATAGGGGTGAAGGACATAGGAACGAATTTGGTTCCCCCATTCGATTTCAGTGGTTTTACTAATATATAAACCTTGTTCTTTTTTTAATCTCTCTTCTTCAAGTCGTTTGTAAATCTTACCCCGCAAAAGAGTTAGGGCTAATTCTCTGTTTTGCTGTTGGGAACGCTCTGATTCCGAGTGGACAGTCAAACCAGTCGCTAAATGAGTGACTCGCACCGCCGTCTCTCGCTTATTGACATTCTGCCCACCCGGACCACTGGAACGAGTAAATTCTATTTTCAGATCTTCGGGTTTTAGTTCAACATCACCAGTTTGAGCCAGTTCAGGAATGACTTCGACTAAAGCAAAAGAAGTATGACGCAATTTCTTAGCATTAAAAGGTGATAATCGGACCAAACGATGGACTCCCGATTCATTTTTTAATTGACCATAAACACCTTTACCCATTAGTTCAAACGTAATATTACGATAGCCACCTTGTTCATTTTGATTTTGATGAATAACTTTTAAGTCAAAATTATGTTTAACGGCATATTTGGAATAAAGTGTGAACAACATACTGGCAAAATCTTCAGCATCATCCCCACCAGCACCGGCCAAGATCGTTACTATGGCCGATCCCTGATCATATTTACCCTGACCAGCCAATTCCGCCTTTAAATCACCTAAGTCCTTAATTTTTTGTTGAGCCAAATCTTTGTCAGACCAAAAATCAGGCTCGGCCATTTCTTGCTCAAGCTCCGAGATTTTTTGAGCAATATCTAATTTTTCCTGATTCTTATTTTTAGTCATTAAATTTTTAATTTTACATTTTTAACTTTAAATTTATTGGAGCCGAAGGCCGGGATTGAACCGGCGGCCTACACGTTACGAATGTGTCGCTCTACCAACTGAGCTACTTCGGCAAATTTTGGCGGGCCAGATTGAGCTAGGGTGGCATTATTAAGTGGGTAAATCTACCAACTGCTTGCCCGCCATAGGTTTTTAGTTTACTGAAAGCTGGGCGGGAGCTACTTCGGCAGATTTTGACAGGAAGAATACTCTAACTATCTTAAAATCAGACCTTAACTAATCCTCCTAAATTAACACAAAAAATCCCTATTGGAAACAGGGATTTTTTGTGTTGGAGCCAATGCTCGGGTTTGAACCGAGGACCTTTCCCTTACCATGGGAATGCTCTACCAGCTGAGCTACATTGGCAAGATATAATATAATTAAACGCCATTTCGGAAGTAAGACCAGACTTTAAAAAACTTCCTCTCGCCCGCCAGAATCCTGAGTTTCGCGAAGGATTACGGCGGGAGCTACATTGGCAAGATGCGATACAATCAAACACATTTTCGGAGGTAAAACCAAAATCAAAATTAGCCTTTTAAAGCATCGAAACTTGGTCGATTTTAACATAGACCTAAAATCCATTCAACCATCTTAAAAAAGTGCCCCACTAATCTTGCGACTAGTGGGGCAGTCTATACTAAACCTGACTTTGTTTTTAAAGAGCTGGGCTCTCCCTAGGACGAAAAGCCCAGTGCGGAACCATCTCTTCGAGCGGAAGCCAGAAAGCTAGCACTCCAAAGTCAGGTAAGTGGTGACACTTTATTCTTGTCTAATTAAATAATACTCCTTAAATAAAACAAGTTGCGTGTCCTATCCCCATAAAGGGGACTGCTCCGCTAAAGCGGGTTGTCCTCACATATTATGGCCAAGCCACGAATCTACTGATTCGAAGCCCCGAGGTATTCAAACATCGCACTCTAATAAAAAAATTCAACACTAAACTAAAAATAACTCCAGAAGGGAGTTATTTTTACTAGGCGCGGTCGACCGGACTTGAACCGGCAACCTTCCGCGTGACAGGCGGATGCTCTAACCAGTTGAGCTACGACCGCATTTAAAACATTTTACACAAAAATCAATCTTTTTCAATTGACGGTGCTGATGGTTGGATTTGAACCAACGACCTGGCGCTTATGAAACGCCCGCTCTAACCAACTGAGCTACATCAGCAAATTTACATTTTCAATTAAGAGTAATAAAGATACTTTAGCTTAAAAAGCTTCATTTTTCAAGAAAAACAGATCAGCATCATAACATATTAAACTAGGAAATTTTTAAGCTGTTTATGGAGATATTTACGTCCAGAACCACCCTTAAGGAACTTTTCTCTACCTAAAGCATCTTTCTGATCTATATAAGCTTCATAATAAATCAATCTCCAAGACTTTTTAATTTTGGTAGTTCTACCACCTTTTTTATTTTGATGTTCTAAAATTCTACGTCGCAGATCATGAGAATAGCCTACATACAGAGTTTTACTAGAACTTTCTAAAACATAAACATAATACATATCAATAATTATGTACGTGGCCACGAAAAAAGAAAGCCCCCGAACGATAAACGTTCAGTATCTTTCTTCTCGTGGCTACCTCAAAACAGGCCATAGCCTGTCCCGTGTCAATGCCAATTTTCATTTTGGCCTGCCACGAGATAAAAAACCGGGAAGTTCTTAACTTCCCGGTTTTTTATTTTTCGTGGTTGCGGGGGCCCGAATCGAACGGACTATCTCGAGGTTATGAGCCTCGCGAGATACCACTTCTCCACCCCGCGATATTAGTCTTCAAGTCTCTCTATCTTACTACTAAGCCCTTAAATGTCAACCTGGTCAGTATAGATTTTGGCATAGTCCACTCTAAGTGGACGCTTTACAAGCGATGCCAAAATTCACTGCCGAGTCAACCCAGCAGTAGATCTTGTCCTAAGATTCACTACCAGGTGAACTCGAGTAATAACCTAAATATACTTAAACTCCCGAAAGACTTTTTCATAAAGCCTCATCACCCGCCGAGCCTCATGTTGACCTAATTCATAGCCAGCCTCATGAGCAATTCGATTTCGAACCTTATGGGCTTCCCAAGCGGCATCTAAAGTCAGAAAGTCTGAAGGCTCAATTCGTTTCAATTTTTCCCCTAAATTATCCCCCGGTAAATTTAAGGTATTGACAATTTCTTCCAGAATTTTATCCGCTTCCATAATCGCCTGTTTCCAACTAGCGACATTATCAGAATTAATTTCAGCTTCAATTTTAAGCCAGCGATCATTTTTAGGTATCGGAGCTAATTCCAAAAAAGGTTCGTTGCTAAAAAGAGCTAAACGTTCTTCTCGCCGGAGATCCAAAGTCTTAGAAGAAAAGAAAAAAATTCCGACCAAGAAAAGTAAGGAGAGAATGACGGCTAACACTCGATACCACAAAGGGATATAGAACCAAGAAGCTAAGTCAATTGAACCTAAACCTTGAGAAAAGAGCTTATAAATTAAGCCAAAAAAATATTCAATATTTAAAAAATTAGGTCCCGACATGGTAATTAAAAATTATTTTAATTAAGCTTCGAGTTCTCGACCAAGACTAAACAATAAGTCTTCCCCAAAATGAGGAGCGGTAATTTGAATACCGAGCGGTAAACCAGTTTGATTTTTACCAGTTGGGACGGCTAGAGCTGGTACACCCGCCAAATTCGCCGGCACCGTAAAAATATCTTCCAAATACATTTTGAGTGGATCAGTCGCATTTTCTCCAATTTTGAAAGCTGGAGTGGGAGCGGTTGGAGTAATTATAACATCAACCTGTTTAAAAGCCTCGAGATAATCACTTTTAATTAGCTGTCGTAAATTATTGGCTCGGCGATAATAAGCATCATAATAGCCCGAAGACAAAACATAAGTCCCCAACATAATTCGTCGTTTTACTTCTTTACCAAAACCAGCCCCGCGAGTTAAAAAATAATCTTCCACCATATCTTTGCCGTCTTGGCGTAAACCATAACGCACACCATCAAAACGAGCGAGGTTGGCCGAAACTTCGGCGGTCATTAAAATATAATAACAAGCTAAAGCATAATGAAAATTAGGTAAATTAATTTTAACTATTTGGTGACCGGCTGATTTTAATTTTTCAATTGTGGTTCTAAAATTAGCCATCACTTCTTGATCAACCCCCTCTTTTAAGAAATCCTCCGGCACGCCAATTTTAAAAGTTTTAGGAATTTTAATCGTGACTGAACTATTTTGGCTAGTTGAATCAAATTTATCTTGACCTTTAATTACAGAAAAAACTGCTTTAACATCGGCCACGGTTTTCCCTAATGGTCCCACCTGATCAAAAGACGAGGCCATAGCAATCACTCCATAACGAGAAACTGCCCCATAAGTCGGCTTCAAACCAACCACTCCACAATACGAAGCTGGTTGGCGAATCGAACCACCTGTATCCGTTCCCAGCGCCACCAGCGCTAAATCTCCCGCAACTGCACCTGCCGAACCGCCCGAAGAACCCCCCGCTACCCGATCTAAATCATGAGGATTTTTAGTCGGGCCATAAGCCGAATTTTCAGTCGAACCTCCCATTGCAAATTCATCCATATTAGTTCGACCTAAGAAAATCACTCCAGCTGATTTTAATTTCTCAATTACAGTCGCATCATAAGTGGCCTGATAATTAGCCAACATTTTGGAAGCCGCCGTGACCGTTCGCCCTTTAATTAAAATATTATCTTTAATCGCGATCGGTATCCCCGCTAAAGGGCCTGACAATTCACCACTTTTAATTTTCTGATCAACTAAATCAGCTTGATCTAAAACATCCGAAAAAACTTCCAGATAAGCATTGAGTTTAGGATTGCTAGTTTCAATCTTAGCTAAATAAGCAGTCGCCAAATCCCGAGCACTAAAACGACCCGTTTTAATACCTTCGCCCGCTGACTTAAGATCCAATTCAGTTAAATTAATTATCTCCGCCATTTTCAAGAATTTTTTTAACTACGATATAATTATCTTTGGTCTCCGGCGCTTCCGCTAAAATCGCTTCACTATAAGTCTCGGGATCGAAACTGTCTTCATCAGTCCGCCAGACATTAGTAAGCGGATAGCTTAATTTGGCGGGATCTTGGTCCGAAGCTTCACCGATTTTTGAAACATAAGCCAAAATCGACTCCAAATCTTTTTGATATTGAGCTTTTTCCTCGGCCGATAGAGAAATTCGAGCCAAATTAGCTAAATTGTCAATCACTTTATCATCAATCATACGAGATTATTGTAGCATAAAACCGGCCCTAGCCAATCTGGGTTAGGCCAACATCTTGAACTAAGGCTGAACTAAAAAAATCACCTAATTATAACCTAATTCTACGACCGTTAGATTAGGTTATAAATCCATATTTATATCAAATGATGATTCTAAGCGATTAAACGGCGAAAAGCTTTTTCATCGATAATCTTGACCCCTAATTTTTGAGCAGTTTGATATTTAGAACCGGGTTCCAAACCAGCTAACAAAAAGTTAGTTTTAGCCGAAACCGTGCTAGAAATTTCCCCACCAGCCTGGCGAATTAAAGTTTTAGCTTCCTCTCGTGATAAAATCGGCAAAGTGCCAGTCAAAACAAAAGTTTGACCTTTTAATTTTAAATTAGCTGGACTAGTTATTTTTAAAATAGTGACTTGATCTAATAGTCGATCGACTAAAGTTTGATTAGCTGAATTTCGAAACCAGTGATAAATCGATTGAGCTAAGACTGTCCCCACTCCTGACAGAGTTTCCAAATCTGAAATTGTCGCTTGACGGAGTTTAGCTAAAGTTAAAAAATGTTCAGCTAAATCAATCGCTGTTTCTTCTCCCACATTATCGATTGATAAAGCGGTAATAAAACGAGCGAGAGAAACTTGGCGACGACTATCAATCGCTGTTAATAATTTTTCAGCCGACTTTTCGGCCAATCTTGGCAGGACTAAGAGGTCACCCTTTTTTAAGCGAAAAATATCATCAAAGCGAGCAACTAGATTATTTTCAAATAATAAATCAATCATTTTCGGACCCAAACCAGCAATATCGAAAGCTGATTTACTAGCAAAATAAGCTAAGCGTCTTTTTTGTTGAGCAAAAGAATCTCGGCCGACACAACGCCAAGCCACTTGTCCTGGCACTCGCTCAATCGGTCCACCACATTCAGCTAAAGTTTTAGGCCAAACAAAAGGACGACTCTGTTTCGACCGAAATTCCGGTAAAACTGACACAATATCAGGAATAATATCACCGGCCTTTTGAATAATGACGGTATCCCCGACTCGGACATCTAAACGCTTGATCTCGTCTTCATTATGCAAAGTCGCTCTAGACACCGTTGAGCCAGCGATCAAAACTGGCTTCAAACAAGCCACTGGTGTAATCACTCCAGTGCGACCAACTTGAAAAATAATCTCTTCGATAATGGTCGTCGCTTGTTCGGCTGGAAATTTAAAAGCAATCGCAAAACGAGGAGCTTTACCAGTATAACCAAGTTTGATTTGATCAGCCCGAGAATTTACTTTGATCACAATCCCATCCACCCAGTATTCCAGTGTTTTGGCTCGAGCTTGCCAAGTCTGCCAATAAGTAATAACTTTTTTAAGATCAGGCGCTTTTTGCCAGTGTTGATTAATTTTAAAACCTAAAGATTTTAAGCGAGTTAATTCTTCGGCCTGATTAGTTGGTAAGGGAAAATCGGCTTTAACTAAATCATAAACAAAGCAATCTAGGCGACGGCTGGCCACCACCTGCGAATCAAGCTGACGGATTGTGCCAGCGGCGACATTGCGGGGATTGGCAAAAAGCGCTTCACCAGCTTTGGCGCGTTCTTTATTAATCCGTTCAAATTCTTTTTTGGCTAACCAAATTTCTCCTTCGACCACCACCGACACCGCTTTAGTCAAACGCAAAGGAATAGCTTGAATCGTTTTGATATTAGCCGTCACATCTTCCCCGATTTCGCCATCACCCCGCGTGGCCGCTTGGACCAATAAACCTTGGTCATAAGTCAAAACCACTTTCAGACCGTCAATTTTTAATTCGCAAACATAATCCGGATTATGACCTAAGAGTTTTTTAAGTCGAAGATCAAATTTATTAAGATCAGCGATTGAAAAAGCATCATCAAAAGACCACTGCGGAATTTGGTGTTTAACTTTTTTAAAACCAGTCAAAACTTGGCCGGCCACTCTTTGAGTTGGTGAATCAGGGGTAATGAGATCAGGCCATTGATCTTCTAAATTTTTAAGCTCAAATTTAAGTGAATCAAGGGCTTGATCAGAAATCTCTTGTTGATCCAAGACATGATACAAATGCCGATGATAATTAATCACCTCTCGTAAGACCTTAATCCGCTCTTTAGCCGATTTTTTGCTTATTTTTCTCTCTAAATCAGACATCTTAGGGCTATTATAGCATTGACCCTAAAAGCGCCCAAAGAGAGATTACCAAGTATCAGTACTGATGACAGTTCGACTCACCATTCGATTGGTCGCTTGAGAATTACAGCCAGTACTAAAACCTCGAGATAAAACAATTCTTCGGTAATTAGGAGATTGGGAATTATCATCTCCAAAAGAGAAGACAGTCACTTTAGAACAAGCCTCTCCATCGAAATTAATAGCTGGTAAAGAATAGACTTGGTAATTATAACTAATAAGATCAATGCCGTATAAATTGAGTAACTTGGTTTCCGCAGGTGAGAGATTGGTGATATTTGTGACCGCTCCAAAGTTTTCTAAACCACAACGAACAGGTGGTGCACCAGAATCACCAAATAAAGAATCTCCATAAGTAATAATTTCGGTAAATTTCGACCAGAACAGGCCACAATCCCGACCACCATCAGCGGCATAATAAGCCACTCGAGACGATTGGCCAAGAGAGGAAAGAATAATTTGTTTAGTAATAATATTGGCCAACGAAAAACCAATCGCTAAAACCACACTCGCCACTAAAACGGCATAAAGTAAGACGAAAGCTTGATTAGATTTAAAATTAGCCATAATTATTTTAATAAAATAGTTTTAGATTCAGCTGTTCGCTCAAGACCTTTATAAGTCCAAGTAACTTGGACATAAGCCACTTTACCAATTTGGGTTCCAAACAAATCAATCTCATCTCCAATGGCTAGAATATCTTTAAACCAAATTTTACGGGTAAAAATCGTATCTAGACCAGCCCCACAACCCGAACTAGTTTGACCATAAAAATATTGTGGTGGATTTTCTGTAGAAGAACTGTTTTCAACTAAACAAATGGAATAATCATCTGTATCTATAAATGAGACATTTCCCGACACATCAACAGATACATAACAAGCCGAATCAATTGATGAACAAATATTAATATCCGCCCCACTTAAATCAACAAAATGTCCTTCCGTTAGTTTTTCCCAATGACTAATAGATAAGTCTAAACCTTCTTGTAATAAAAAAGAAGCGGTAATTTTATTTTGAGCATAAATTCCATCACTAATCGCTCGAGACAATAAAGTCAAAGGCCCCAAAATCGCAATCAATAAAATAATAATCGCGGTAAAAGTTTCGATGAGAGTAAACCCAGCAGTGAGTTTTGGTCTTACTCGAAGAGTGTCCGTTTTAATCGGACTAGACCAAAACCTACTGCTGGGTGAACCCAGTACCTTAATTACAGAAAATCTCTGGCGTGAGACCATCTTTGGTGTGGGGGTGAAGCCTGAATTATTTGTATGATAAACTTTCATAATTAATTTTAATCAGAATTACGTTGAGTGATCGTTGTTTGCAGATTCAAATCCGACTGACTCTTGCCACTTTTAACTGTTCCATAAACATTAATTTGAACCATTAGGGGTTGAGAAATCCCCTCTAACAGTCTAAAGTTGAGACCTCTAATTGTCGCAATTTTAGGATCAGTTAAGGGGGAGCAATCTCCAGTACCTAAAGACCGACAAATAGCACTATTTTCAAATCCATAAGAAACATCTCTCTGATTTACATTTTTAAAACTAAATTCTGAACTCGAGATGGGATTATAATTTGTCCCCTCTCTAATTTCCAAAACCATCGCGTCCATCGCATAATTGACATTATCCATCACTAACTGAACTTGCTGGGCCTTACGATAAGCATCCATCGCCACAATAAAAGTGCCCGTCACCACAAAAGCAACAATAATAAAAATTGAGACTGAAACCATTAGTTCGATAAGAGTAAACCCAGCAGTGAGTTTTGGTCTTACTCGAAGAGTGTCCGTTTTAATCGGACTAGACCAAAACCTACTGCTGGGTGAACCCAGCACCTGTCCAGTAGTATATGCCTTTCGGACATTCACTACTTGGATAGATTTTTGATTTCTAAATTTTTCGGTCTTCATATAGATATTATATACAACTTGAAACTAAAGGCTCGTTGTTAGACACATAAATCTGACCATTACTAGCCACATTCACGTAACGTCGTTTAGTATTATCCACTTTCGACCAGACAATAATACTATAATTAGCCGGATTACTATTAGTCGGCCACAATTGACCATTCAGTCGTTTGAAACAAATACTAATTGAACTAGGATTAGTAACACCCTCCTGACAAACTTTACCAATTTCAAAATTACCTTTAATGACATAGGCTTCTTTAACCCCAGTTTGGTCAACAACACAATAAGAAGAAGAATCTGACGGAGGATCGGTGTAACGAAGTTTAAAACTTTGCTTATCAACACCATCCGGTAAAACAATAGCGTAAGCAAATAAACTAGTTTCCAAAGCATTGGGGTTAGTATCATAAAGGGTACTCATAGCGTAAGTTTGAGCTCCGCGAATCTGAATTGCAATTTCTTGAGCTACTAAATCTAGGGAACTTTTATCTCGAAAACTAGGTAGATTAGCTAGGACTACTGCAGTCACGATAGTAAAAATAGATACCACGACCAACATTTCAATCAAGGAGAACCCAGCTCGCCAGTTTTTCCTTGATTGAAATGTCTGCGACCTCATTTTATTAAACCCAGCAGTGAGTTTTTGATTTCTAAATTTTTTAAAAAAGGAAAACATTTAGTAGATTCAAATTAGCCAACCAAACCAATAATAGACCAATCACTAAAAAAGGAGCAAAAGGAACTTCGGTTTTTAAATTAAAACGAGGCCAATTTTTAGGTAATTTTTTTAATTTACTGGAAGCTAAAAGTAGCAGTCCGACAATCGCTCCTAAAACAAAAGCCCACAGCAGAGCAGAAAAACCAGCCGACAGTCCGAGCAAGAAACCAAAACCTAAAACCAGTTTAGTATCACCAAAACCCATCCAAGTGCCGTGGGAAAAATACCATAAAGCCCAAAAAGCACTGAAAAAAATTAAACCGGCTAAAAGCGCTACGAACAATGAGTCGCCCAAAAAAATTGCCCAAATTAACGCTAAAGAATTAAAACTATAAACCAAAGAATCGGGAATAACTTTATGACGTAAATCATAAACTGTAATAACAATCAATAATGATATAATCAACCAAGAAAAAACGACAGTTGACCAAGAGGGAAAAAAGTGTTGAGCGCTAAAAACAAATAGACCAGCGGTTAATAATTCGACTAAGGGATATTGCCAAGAAATTTTCGTTCGACAAGTCCGACAATGGCCTTTTAAACAGATAAAACTTAAAACTGGAATCAGCTCAAACCAACATAAAGCTTGGCCACAAGTTAAACAACCCGATCGTCCCCCCAGCGAACGGCCGGTATGATAGCGTAAAATCAAAACATTCAAGAAAGAGCCGATAATTAAACCCAAGATAATAACTAGAATGTAAGTTGACCAAATCATTTTTATTGCTGATTAGAATCTGTGAAATCAAGGGTGGTGGTTTGACCACGATAGCTTTCATCTTCTACAGTGAAAGTGAATGGTACAGTCCATACTCCGTTATATTGAGAATTCCCACTATTATCAGCACATTTATTAGGAAAGAGAAGTTTATAGTTAGTATTATTAGAAACGGAAGTAACCAGCTCATCATCATTATTAATTAATTGAATACCAAGACATTCATCAGGAATACTAGATCCTCCCTTAGTGGCCGAAACCCAATCAAAACTTAGACCAATCGAATCGACACCAGTAATATTCACTCTGAACGGCAAACTGGAAGCCGGATAAGCTAAACCATTAGATTTAATAAAGTAAATTTTATTATTACCATCATCCCTAGGTCTAACTCCAGTATAGATAGTCGCGGTCACACCAGAATAACCAACATCTGGAGTACAGGCATTTACGGTCGCATCATTATTTAAAGTAACCGAACAACTTGAACCTTTAACACAAACTCCTCCCCAATTTATTTCTAAATTATCACTCGTGCTTAAAGTTACCTCTGTTTCAGCTGGATAAATACCAGAACAATTGCTAGTAGTACAATTACTAATTGATCCAGAATTAGGAGTAGGAGAAGCGGTAATACTAGTGTTTAAAGAAGCACAAAGGGAAGCATCAACCATCAAAGTGACATCTTGGGTCTGATCACAAGTAGGATCGCCTGGAACACAGCCATAACCACAAGTTCTAATTCTCGAATCACAATCTTCAGTATCTGGACAAGTACCAGTCGCTTCACAACCACTTTCTTCCGCCACGCCA
>Ga0210050_1001115_pt1 | contig 30421 bp, 25 predicted proteins | sample CryGey132114_all_FD_185463 | JGI IMG/M metagenome (GOLD analysis project Ga0210050, IMG submission 185463) | Groundwater microbial communities from aquifer - Crystal Geyser CG22_combo_CG10-13_8/21/14_all (SPAdes) (version 2) | ecosystem: Environmental > Aquatic > Deep subsurface > Groundwater ... | reverse complement strand
GGGATTATGATGAGTTTGATGCGCAAGATCTTTTATTAACTCGTGATAGTTTGAAGTATCAGCTGGCTTTTTATACACCAAATAAATCGCAAGCTAAAGACATGCGTTGTTCACCTTATTGGAGCGACAGCTTTCACGGGTTGCCATGTACAACAATGCTGCTTCCAGAATACAGCGGTATTCGATCTCAAGGTGAAGCCTATGCGAAAAAGCTCAAGGACGCAGGTGTTGCAATTAATAAAGTGATAATGCCCGGGCAGACGCATAATACACCGATTTGCCGAAAAGTCTTAAATGATGGAGAAGATCCTGCTGTGGTTGCTGGAAGCGCTTTAAAGTTGAAATTTAAGTAAGCTTAATCAATAACCATTGATGGAGAGTTCTAAAGTTATGAACTTTTTAGATACTGGAAACGTTAATTTTCACTATGAACTTTTTGGTGAGGGTGATTCAGTTTTGGTTTTTATTGCAGGCTATACCTGTGATATAGATTTTTGGCGACCCGTGGCTAATGCGTTAAAAAATACACACCGCGTCTTAATATTTGATAATCAAGGTATTGGTTTAACGCGGGATAATGGTGGTGTATTGATTGTCGAAGAGCTGGCTCAAAACATACAGGAAATGCTATTTAAGTTGGGCATTGAGAAAGCGGATTTTTTTGGGTTTGCATTCGGTAGTTCGATAGCACTACAGCTAGCGTACTCGTTTCCTAACCTAGTGAGTCAGCTGGTTTTATTAAGCCCTGTTGTATCCTGGCGTGAAGCAGCAATAAAAAACATCAATGTGCTGATAGAGTTAAGGCAAAATAACAAGCTTGACTTATATTTTAAGAAATTATTGGAGGTGGCTTTTGGTCAGGGCTTTAAGCAGGCGGTTAATTTTGCTGATTTTAAAATGATGATCTCAGAGGGGCTTAGTAATCAGACGCTACTTGATCAGATTCGACAGGCCGACGCATTAAAGGAATTCGATGCTACAAAGTGGATTGCTGAAGTTTCAGTACCGGCCACTGTTATCGCGCCGACTGAGGATCAATTTTCAACACTCGACGATGCAAGGGTGGTGGCCAAGGCAATTCATGCAGACTTTTATCAATTAAGTTGTGGCCATGCTGTTTTATTAGAAGCAGAAAAAGAATTGATTACAGTATGTAAAAAGGCTATTAATTGAGTTGTTATACTATTTTAAAGCTGGGTAAAGTTTGCGCGTTGCAAGAGCGTTTATTCAAAGGTTGAAAATCATTGGAGAGGATGGGTGAGATTAAAAAACAAAGTTGCTATTGTTACAGGCGGCTCACAAGGCATAGGTGAGGCGATTTGTTTAGCCTATGCTAAAGAAGGCGCAAGGGTTGCTATTGTGAATAAAAATAATCCGAAAACAGGTAAGCAGTTAGAGGCTAAAATTCTTGAAAATGGCGGAGAGGCTTTTTCCATCACATGTGATGTGACTCAGCCTGGTCAAGTCAGTCAGTTAGTTGATACCGTCATTTCAAAATATGGACGCGTCGATATTTTGGTCAATAATTTAGGCTTAGGGGTATTCAAATTATTTGAAGATCATACGCTGGAAGATTTTGACTTTAGCATTAACACGAACTTGAAAAGTGCTTTTGTATTAGCACAGAAAGTGGTGCCCTATATGAAGAAGCAACAATATGGGAAAATTATTTTTGTTTCATCAATTGCCGCAAACTTAGGGTTTTCCAGTTTATCGGCCTATAGCGCGACAAAGGGCGCACTGCGGGCGCTAGTTAAGACATTGGTCGCTGAGTTGGCGCAGTATCATATCAATGTCAATTTATTAACACCTGGCAGCACAGATACGCCAGGCAATGCGACATTTGTTAATAATCCTGTGGTCAGTGAAAAAATAAAACAAAATACGCCCACAAAAACCGGCTTCATGAAACCTGAGGATTTAGCGGGGCCCGCTGTATTTCTAGCCAGTGATGAGTCTAGTGCCGTGCATGGTTTAGACTTAGTCGTGGATAATGGTGTTTCGGCAGTTTCGATGTAATGGCTTGTTTATTTTTTGATCAAAATGTGTTATAGGAATTCATTTTAACCTATGTTACTATCGTCGATTAGTCATTCCTAGTGAAGAAATAGTCGAAGCGAAGCCTATGTTGCAGAAACACATACATTATAAATATCTTATCTTTTATGTGACGGCTTTTGTATTATGCTTTCTTACTCAAGAAGTCCTTCTTAATCGTTTAATCATGCTTGGTGGTCGTTATTATGTAACAGGTGGAACTTTTATTTATTTTGTTTCTCCCTTGATTACAGACGTAGTCGCAGAAGTATATGGTTATCAGATTGCTAGGCAAATTCTTTGGCTAGGATTATTTTGCATACTTTTTTTGGCTGTTTGCACTGCGATAGTCATTAGATTGCCCTACCCGCCTTTTTGGCAGGCAGATGCGCACGCATATTCTATGGCGTTGAATTTTCTTTTTAGGGGGACAGTCGTTGGAATAGTCGCTGTCATCATAGGGCAATTCATTAATATTTATCTAATTAGTAAATGGAAAATCTTGCTACAAGGAAAGTATTTTTGGATGAGAAGTACCGGCTCCAGTATTATAGGCGATGCGGTTACGGTGACAATATCGATTGTTTTTATCTTTTGGGGCAGAGTGCCGTTTAGTGAATTCAGTGCGTTTTTAATTCCTGAGCTAGTTATAATGGTTGTTTTTTCTGCCGCTGGTGCAGTACCCGCACTTTTTTTAGCAAAGCTAACAGCAAAAGCAGAAGGATTGAATAATTATGATGTTGGTGTAAACTTTAATCCATTTGCCTTCACTATTGATGAAGGCGGGGATAAAGGCTAACAGTTTGATTTTAAGTAAAAATGTAGGGGGTAGTTGATGATAGTTGTTTATGTGAAACATTATTTAAACGAAGATGGAAGGCGTTATTTTGACGAAACATGGTTTCCTTATGTACAAAGCATCATTACTAAGCAGGAAGGTTTTGTAGGTATCGATACTTCTCGAGATGATCACGACAAGGATTGTATCAATATTACAGTTAAATTTTCTGATGCTGAGACACTAGATAAATGGGTGAGGAATGATCTTCATCAAGAGGTTATTAATGATTTAGATGCGTATAGAACGAAAGGGCAGCGATGGTTCGTTAGTGATGGTAGTGCTCCACCGCTCTTAAACGAGTGGGAAGAGGCGCCTTTACCTGAGTCACCAACACCAGGTTAATATTATTTTTTGTTTAGTCATTGTAGATCATGTTTATGATAATCGTGGCTTGGAATCATCTTTTAGTATGTGCTGATGCATTATAAAGAACTGCCTGTATCTATTTACCAAAAAAGATTTTGGCTTGAGTGGGCTAGAAACCCTGATAGTAGTGCTTACAATGTTTCAGCGGTTTACAAATTTCAAGGTGCTTTACGTAAAGATGTATTAAAACAGGCATGTCATCTTCTTATCACGAGGCATGAGCTTTTTCGCTCTCAATTTAGCGATGATGGTAACCATAATTGCTGCGCTTCATTTAATATTGATGATTTTTATTTCGAATCTGTATTAGATTCAGCCTTATCTGTTGAAAGCCAGATTATTAGCTTGTTGAATTTGCCTTTTTCATTAACAGGGTTCCCTTTATTAAGGTTTCATTTGTTATTAGGAAAAAATACCTATTACTTTCTGATCAATGTGCAACATACAATGCTTGATGGTAGATCTCTTGCTATTATTTCACGCGAGATATCGAAAATATACAATGCACTTATTTCGGGGAAGGTCCTATTTTCAAGCAATATACCTTCCCTATCTGAATATATTAATGCTGAAGCTGAGCTAATTAGCAAAAAAAATCCGGAGGCGGCTAAAAGATTTTGGCGAAAATTTCTTAAGGGTATGCCGCTATCTGTTGCTTTGCCCGGCAATACTAACTTTGTTTCCAATGCGCGAGGTAGTGAAGCTATATTTTTTGAAATTAACGGGAGCTTGATAGATCGTTTAAATTGTCTGGCAAGTTTAAATAATACAACAAGATTTGTTATTTTACTTGCACTATATGGTTTACATTTAGCGAAATTCCTAAATCAAATGCAGGTGCTTATTAGTTATCCCAAAGATATGCGCCCCAAAAAGTATAAAAAAGTTTTGGGGTGTTTTATTAATAATTTGCCTGCAAAAGTTATTTTAAATGATGAATGTGTATGTTTCTCTGATTTGATTAAGGCTATATCTTTGCAAAGACAGCAATCCTCTCATTTTTCATGGTATCCGTTAATGAGTATTATTCGAGATCAAAGAGAATCTAGAGGAGATTTGGGGCGGGATTATTTTGGTGTTGGGTTTTCTCAGGCTAACCTGAATATGACCCCTGTTTTTCTACACGGAGTCGAAGTGCATAATATGAAACTGCCTTGGAGTCATCAGGCTATTTATCAGTTAGGTATGCAATATGACGATAGTTTGGAAGACACTATTTTATTTAAGTTTGAGTATCAAAAAAATAAGTTTGACTCATTCATGGCGTGCTCATTCGTCTCTTCTTTTAAAGAGTTGCTTCAAAAAGCGTCTATTGGAGATTTTATTCTAGAGGATTATTTGCCGTTAGCTGGTAAAGAATATCAAAAACTTATATACACTTGGAATTGCCTAAGTAGCTTTCCTGTTAATAAAACATTAAGTCAACGATTTGAGGATCAGGTTAAGTTATCACCTGATGCTTTGGCGTTGGTTTTTGAAGGAGTGCCGCTAAGTTATCGAGAGTTAAATCAAAAAGCAAATCAATTAGCACGGGCTATTCGTGAACAATATGAACCTGTTCATAATGAGGATGAGCTTTCACCAAAGAATTTAATCGCTTTGTATTTTGATCGCGGTATAGAGTTAGTCGTTGCTATTTTGGCGGTTTTAAAGTCAGGCGCGGCCTATGTGCCGATAGCCGTTGAGTATCCCATTGATCGAGTACAGTATATACTTGCTGATGCTAAAATTTCTTTGATATTAACTCAGGCCGAGCATGAACCAGTTTTCAAAAATTATTTGCAAGATGGCAAAGCGCGTCTTCTTTTGACGGGTGAAGGAAGTTATGATGAGTATGAAAGCACTGATTTATCTGTGCATAGCCAACCAAGCGATCTTGCTTATGTGATTTATACGTCAGGTACGACGGGTCAGCCTAAAGGCGTGCTTCAAACACACGCAAATGTAGCACGTTTGTTTCTTTCAACAGCGGAGGAGTTTAATTTTACGGCGTCAGATGTTTGGACGTTATATCATTCCTATGCATTTGACTTTTCAGTTTGGGAGATATGGGGAGCGCTGCTTCATGGTGGCAAGCTACTGATTCCAAGCTTGAATCAGGTAAGGGATATTACTGGGTTTTATACTTTTTGTGTAACTCAGGGGGTGACGATTTTGAATCAAACACCGACAGCTTTCTATCAATTTGTAGAGGCTGCTACACAAGATGAGCGAAATGATTTATCTAGATTACGATATATTATTTTAGGCGGTGAAGCACTTAAGCTGAGTCAAATACGTAAATGGTGGCAATACGTTAAGAGATATCAACTTAATGTAGAGCTGATAAATATGTATGGTATCACGGAGACTACAGTGCATGTGACGCTAAAGCGCTTAAGCGCCGAGGATGACGAGTCTGTGTCTAATATTGGTCGACCGTTAAAGGATTTATGTGTTTATGTGTTGAATAGCCAGTTGCAACCGGTGCCGTTAGGGGTTGTGGGTGAGCTTTATGTGGGTGGTGGGGGTTTAGCGGTTGGTTATCTTAACCAACCAGGATTAACGCGAGAGCGATTTATCAAGAATCCTTTTTTAAAGGCGGAGAGTGGTATGGATTTACGCCTGTATAAGACAGGCGACTTGGTAAAGTATTTACCAGATGGCGATTTGGTTTACGTTGGTCGCAATGATAATCAGGTGAAGATTCGGGGATATCGGATTGAGTTAGATGAAATAGAGTACAGGCTCATGCAATATCCGGGGATTTCACGTGCGGTAGTTGTAAAGCGTCATGAAACCACTAAGGATTATTTAGCAGCTTATTATACTCTATCTTCAAAAGTGTCAAAAAGTATTGACCACGAAGTGTTGAGCGAATATATGGGGAAATACTTGCCGGGCTATATGGCTCCGCTTACCTATATGCAATTACTGCATTTCCCACTTACGAGTAATGGAAAGCTTGATAAAGATTCGTTACCTGTTCCTGAAGATCTATCATCTAAACTTTTTGTGTTCGCACGAAATGATATCGAAGAAAAGCTATTGCGGGCTTTTTCAACATTGCTTAAAAAGAAAGTTGGGATCTATGACGACTTCTTTTCTTTTGGCGGCGATTCAATTTTAGCTATTAATTTGATTGCAATTTTAAATAAAGAAGGAATTTATATTTCTGTGCAAGATGTTTTTGAAGCTAGAAATATTGATCGTTTAGCAAGACGTGTAAGGCTTGATAACAGCCCTAATAAATCTGTATATCAATTTTATTCATTGATGGAACGATTTAATTATTCTCATTTTGAGAATAAAGATTTATCGCTTATAGAAGATGTATTTCCAACAAGCTATTTGCAGCGTGGCATGTTATTAGAAGTAAGTCGTGCTCATGAAGATGGGACGTATCACGATGTATTTGTTTATAGGGTTTGTAAGTCGTTATGTTTTGATAAGGTTAAACTCATCTGGCAAGGACTGGTGAACAAGCATGCTATGCTTAGGGCTTCATTTTTACAACACCCTGAATCCGGGTACTACGTTGTTCAATATAAAAGTATAGAAATTAATAGAAAATTAAATTTTATTTCAAGTATTAATGTTTCTGATTTTATAAATCAAGAAAAAATAAAGTTTTTTGATTTGTCTGACCCTGGGTTATTTAGACTTTATTTTTCGCCTACTGTCGATAATAAATTTCTTATGATTTTTTCTTTTCATCATGTCATTGCTGATGGTTGGAGTGTGGCTTCGCTGATTTCAGAGTTTGTCTGTGCCTATGTGACTGGCAAGTCCATTGTAATTGAAGATTTACCTTGCTATGGTGAGTATATTAAAAATGAACAGGCTTGTTTAAAAAACATAAGCCTTAAAGATTTTTGGGGTGATTATTTATTACACGCTCATTCAGATGTATCAGCTTTTATGATAAATACCAAGAAAAACAAGCCAGGACATCAAATGGATATTTCCAGAAAACTTTCTTCAAAAGCTTCTTGTGCAATTTTTGAATTCTCTAGCCAGTACGAAATTTCGTTAGATGATGTTTTTTTATCTGCTTTATCTCTAACGGTATCGGTGTTTTCTGATTTTGTTGCGAACAATATTGGGCTTGTTGTGAATAACCGTCTGGAAAAGCACAATGGGGAGAAAGTGTTTGGATTGCATTTAAATACTATCCCAATGAAAATTCCCACATTAAGTAAAGCTAAGATGAATTTTATAAAATCCATTAGCCGAGAGAAAGTAAAATTATATAAATACAAGGTATATCCTTATGCAAAAATGAAGGAAGACCTGGGTTTAAACGAAGAGCTTTATTGCGTATTGTATAATTATATTCATTTTCATATTGCTGAATCATCGGTAGGAAAAAACGCTTTTGAAGTTGTTAAGCGGTTTGAGCAAACTAATGTGCCGTTGACGCTTAATTGTATAAGATATTGTGATAGGTTCGAGATTAACTTAAAAGGATTGTCGTCAAGGCTTGATATGTTCGTGGTGAGAAGTCTATTGGAGCATATAGAATATTATCTTTTTCAGATTATCGATACATCAAGTGACTATTTTTCTTTAATTTTACCTGCATATGAAGCTGAAATGCTTAACAAGCAAGCTAAGTTAGAACATTACTCTATCAATAAAACATTAAGTCAACGATTTGAGGATCAGGTTAAGTTATCACCTGATGCTTTGGCGTTGGTTTTTGAAGGAGTGCCGCTAAGTTATCGAGAGTTAAATCAAAAAGCAAATCAATTAGCACGGGCTATTCGTGAACAATATGAACCTGTTCATAATGAGGATGAGCTTTCACCAAAGAATTTAATCGCTTTGTATTTTGATCGCGGTATAGAGTTAGTCGTTGCTATTTTGGCGGTTTTAAAGTCAGGCGCGGCCTATGTGCCGATAGCCGTTGAGTATCCCATTGATCGAGTACAGTATATACTTGCTGATGCTAAAATTTCTTTGATATTAACTCAGGCCGAGCATGAACCAGTTTTCAAAAATTATTTGCAAGATGGCAAAGCGCGTCTTCTTTTGACGGGTGAAGGAAGTTATGATGAGTATGAAAGCACTGATTTATCTGTGCATAGCCAACCAAGCGATCTTGCTTATGTGATTTATACGTCAGGTACGACGGGTCAGCCTAAAGGCGTGCTTCAAACACACGCAAATGTAGCACGTTTGTTTCTTTCAACAGCGGAGGAGTTTAATTTTACGGCGTCAGATGTTTGGACGTTATATCATTCCTATGCATTTGACTTTTCAGTTTGGGAGATATGGGGAGCGCTGCTTCATGGTGGCAAGCTACTGATTCCAAGCTTGAATCAGGTAAGGGATATTACTGGGTTTTATACTTTTTGTGTAACTCAGGGGGTGACGATTTTGAATCAAACACCGACAGCTTTCTATCAATTTGTAGAGGCTGCTACACAAGATGAGCGAAATGATTTATCTAGATTACGATATATTATTTTAGGCGGTGAAGCACTTAAGCTGAGTCAAATACGTAAATGGTGGCAATACGTTAAGAGATATCAACTTAATGTAGAGCTGATAAATATGTATGGTATCACGGAGACTACAGTGCATGTGACGCTAAAGCGCTTAAGCGCCGAGGATGACGAGTCTGTGTCTAATATTGGTCGACCGTTAAAGGATTTATGTGTTTATGTGTTGAATAGCCAGTTGCAACCGGTGCCGTTAGGGGTTGTGGGTGAGCTTTATGTGGGTGGTGGGGGTTTAGCGGTTGGTTATCTTAACCAACCAGGATTAACGCGAGAGCGATTTATCAAGAATCCTTTTTTAAAGGCGGAGAGTGGTATGGATTTACGCCTGTATAAGACAGGCGACTTGGTAAAGTATTTACCAGATGGCGATTTGGTTTACGTTGGTCGCAATGATAATCAGGTGAAGATTCGGGGATATCGGATTGAGTTAAAAGAAATTGAGAACATTCTGTCGGGGTTTGGTGAGCTTGGGCACTGTTGTATTGTCGATAAAGAGCTAGGAGGCAGTAAAACTTTGGTCTGTTACTATACGGGTCGAATAAACGATACCTTGTTGAAGCATATTAAAAAACAGGCGCGTTTATTTTTGCCAGAATATATGCTGCCAAGCCATTGGTCGCAGATTGATGAGTTGCCAAAAACGGGTCATGATAAAATCGATATAGATACTCTTAAAAACTTGTCGATTCTTGATAGAAAAAATAAAAAGCAGGTGAATATGTCGAAATTAGAGAGGGTCATATTTTTAGCTTGGCAAAAAATACTCCAGGTTTCAAGAATTGAATTAGATGATAATTTTTTTGATATTGGAGGAAGCTCCATTAAAGCTTTATCATTACATGCTATTCTGCAAGCTGAGTTAAGCTTGGATGATATTTCGGTGGTTGACTTATTTGAATATCCAACCATTAGAAAATACGCCAAATTTATACGTACACAGTATCCGAATTTGGCTGATAGTTTTGACAGAGGCTGATAAATGATTTTTATGGTTTCGTAGAATTGCTGCGAAAATCCGAGGCAAGTGTTATACTGAATCATAATAGTTGGGTATGGTAATAAAACACAGTTTTAGTAATTTATGGAAGATAATATAGCAATTATCGGGATGGCTGGCCGCTTTCCTGGGGCAAAGAACATTGATGAATTTTGGTTCAACATAGAAAATGGGGTCGAGTCTATTGTTGTTTTTGACGATCAGGAACTTCTGTCTTCTGGCGTGCCTCAAGTTTTGTTGGATAATCCTAACTATATTCGAGCAAAGGGGTATCTAAAAAATGCGGCTCTTTTCGATGCTGACTTTTTCAATTTTAGCGCTTATGAAGCCACAATGCTTGATCCACAATTTCGTTTATTTTTTGAGGTTGTTTGGGAGGCATTAGAAAATGCTGCTTATGTTCCTGGCTCCTCTAATGATCGCGTGGGTGTTTTTGCTGGCTGTTCGACGAGCAATTATGGTGATGCTTTATCAAATGAGGAGGGTTTCGTTTCTGAGTCACAATCAAAAGATATGTTACTTCTTACTCACAATGCTAAAGATTTTCTGACCACTTTGCTAGCCTACAAGCTTAACTTAACAGGGCCATGCGTCAATGTACAAACAGCTTGCTCTACTTCCTTGGTTTCAATTTGGATGGCTTGTGAAAGTTTATTAGCGTCAAGTTGTGAAATTGCTTTAGCTGGTGGCGTTTCTGTAACAACGCCATTAAAGTCAGGCTATTTGTATCAAGATGGTATGATTTTGTCAAAAGATGGCCACTGCAGAACCTTTGATGAGAAAGCTGTGGGAACGGTGCCTGGCAATGGTTTGGGGGTTTTGGTTTTGAAACGCCTTTCTAAGGCTCTGGAAGATCATGATAATATACATGCAATTATTAGAGGAGGTGCGGTTAACAATGATGGATCTAATAAAATTGGGTTTTCAGCCCCGAGTGTTGAGGGACAGAAAAAGGTCATAGAAGCAGCTCTTGATCGAGCTAAAATCACACCAAATGATATAGCCTACCTAGAGGCTCATGGTACAGGTACTTTAATCGGTGATCCTATAGAAGTTAGAGCGCTTGGTAGAGTGTTTTCGAAGCAAGGGGTAAAAAGCAAAGTTGCTTTAGGGGCGCTTAAACCGAATATCGGACATTTGGATGTTGCTGCTGGCGTTGCTGGCGTAATAAAAACAATAGAGGCTTTGAAGCATAAATGTTTTCCACCAAATATTAACTTTAAAAAGCTCAATTCTGCGATAAACTTAAATGATATAAATTTTTGTATTAACACTTCACCAGTTAAATGGGCTGCTGAAAATTCGTCAAGGTTTGCTGGGGTGAGCTCTTTTGGTATTGGAGGCACTAACGCCCATCTTGTGCTACAAGAAGCACCTCAGTTGCCAGGCTCTTGCAATGATGATTTGCCGGTGTTGATTGTGCTGTCTGCTAAGAAACGAACCGGGTTGATTCGAAGACGTAGAAAAATAATAAATTACTTAAAGCTTAACCCAGCAGCTAGCCTTAAAGATATCGCATATACGCTGCAGGTAGGGCGAAAAACTATGCAAGACAGATTTGCCTGCATTTGCTTTACTAAAGAGCAGGCAATTGAAAGGCTTGGTGATCTTGATCAATTGGAAGCTTTACAAGTTAATGATGACACGCTATGTGAATCGACTAAACTGGCATACGAAACCCTATATAGGCTAGCTAAACAATGGCTTGCTAAGGAGGACGTGAATTGGCAAGAGCTATACAGAGCGTCTAAACCTTTCAAGTTGGCGTTGCCCACCTATCCTTTTGAGAGCAGAGAATACTGGGCAAAGCCATATATATTAAAAGATCATTCTACTACTGAACGGTCGTCTCCGTCTCAAAAACGTAAGTTTTTCTCTCGCGAGACAATTGAACTTGAGGTGACTGCTATTTTTAAAAGTTTTTTAGGGAGTGATCAGATTTGTGCGACAGATGATTTTTATGATTTAGGTGGAGACTCCCTTTTGATCCTTCAGTTGATTGAGGAAATTAGGAAAAAGTTGGGGGTAGAGATACCTGAGAGCAAGTTGAGTAGTTGCTCGACTCCAAAAGAAATTGCAGCATACATCTATATTAAGTTAAATGATGAAAGTTAATGATGATTTAGATTTTAGCAAAAATATTATGTCTCGCTTTAATGAGCGGCTAAAAAATATCGGTTTAAATAAGTTTGAACTTGCGCACTTTCAATCTGGTATAAGTGAGCTGGAAAAGTGGGGCGTATTATATATTTTCTATTTTTTTTTAAAGAAAAATGTATTTTGTAACGTAGGTGATATCGCTGATTCATCAGATATTCAGCATGCATTAAAAATACAGCCAAAATATATAAAGTTGTTGAGGTGTTTGCTTGAGCTTTTGGTCGATTTTGGGTGCTTAAAAAAAATACATGGTGAAATTTACGAAGCAGCTCAAGTTCCACTTATTTCGACGGACTATTTAAATAAAGTATTTGATGATATTGTAAAAATATATCCAGAAGTTATTCAAAGTGCTAACTTCTTAAAGAGTGTTATGAGCTCTTACTTAAAAATATTGTCTGGAGAGGTTAATTTTTTAAACATAATGTTTCCATCGGGTAGTCTTTCTATAGTAGAAGGATTATATAGATCAAGTAAAGATGCCGCTTTTTTTAATACTCTGGTTTCTTCTTTAGTTAATGAGTATGCTGATTTTTATTGTTCTCATGATAAAAACCAGGTTTCTATTATTGAATTGGGCGCTGGTGTTGGTTCTACGACTGTGTCTATTTTGCCAGAGCTAGCTTCGAGTGGACTATGTTCGAACTATGCTTATACAGATATTTCTAAAACGTTTACGCGGCATGGAGTGAGCATTTTAAATGCGGGAAATTACCGATTTTTAGATTTTTTTATTTTTGATATTAACGAAGAACCAGGCAAACAGGGGGTTAAAAGACAATATGATATTGTAGTTGCTACAAATGTTCTTCATACTGCAAAAGACCTATTAACAACCTTAAACTATGTTATTACTCTATTAAAACATGGAGGGTTGTTAATTATTAATGAAGGAGTTATCAAAAGAGACTTTTCTACATTAGTATACGGGTTTCTTGATGGTTGGTGGGCATTTGAAGACCAGAAGTGGCGTGTTTCTGGTAGCCCTGTTGTTTGTGTTGATAATTGGCTTAAGTTGTTAACCTTGGCTGGTTTTGAAAATGTTTTTTCAGTAAATCGACAATTTTTTTTGAATGAGCTAGATTGTCAGGACATAATCTGTGGTTTTAAGAAAATTTAAGGTTGGTTCTTTTTAAGCTGCTTTAAAATCTTTTCTTTCTGTTTTTTCTCTAGTGCGTGTTGTTCAGTGGCGGTTGTTATCCCCACCATGTGCGCGTCCTTTTGGCTTAAATGCCTAATGATTTCTTCATCTTTTGAGATATCATTGGCTGTTACAACGCGGTGTTTCCTCTCTCCCTTTTTTTGTATTGCAAAAAGTGTTTGGTCAGTATTTTCTGATAAACGCTTTGCCAGAATTTTATATTTTGGGCTGTGCATTTCAAGATAGCCAAGGTAAGTTAGTGTTCTAATATCTGTTGGTGAAAAGCAGTTAACCATTTTGTCGTCAGCCAATAATTTTTCGGGTGCAACTTTATGAATAACGTTTTTACCGATTAATTGAACAGTGATTTCATACTCGCCTTCTGTATTTTTTTCGATATTGGCGACACGGTATGCGGGAGTGTAACTTTGGTTGCTTTTATTAAGCTTTCTCCAAAGGCGAACGATCCGTGTTAGAAATTTAATAAGCTTCGAGCGCTGTTTCATTTATGTGCCTCCTACAAGTTGTCATATCTATGACGAAATTCAACCATCACACCTAATATAGTGTCGCTACCTTTTAGTAAACGCATGGGGAAGGCATTTAGGTCTGGGTTTAGTGGTTTTAAGTATTGGTGCTCGCCATCAACTAAGAGTTGACGAAAAATCAATGTGTCGCTTTCTGCTATCTTTGCTAAGACGAAGCAACGGTCTTTTGCTGGTTTTTTGGGGTCGAGGATTAATAAAGAGCCCTTTGGAAAGTACGGTTCCATTGATGAGTCAGGTAAGGTAATCGCAAAAGTTTCTTCAGATAATTTCGGGTCTGCAAAAGCGAGTTCATTGGCGTTGAAGGCCTCTGGATTGCTTAGGTAAGGTTCTACTTCATTCCACTCTATAATGGGCACTTCTTTAGCTTTAGCTTTAGTTATGGTTGGTAGTCCCATGTCAACCGCAGAATCAGGTAGTGGGCTTTTACCCTTTAGTTGATCGAGGCTAACGTCAAAAAAGTCAGCAATAGGCTTCAGGGTTTTGCCATGCGGATGAGGGGAAACCCCTGAAACAATGCGCTGCAGGGTTTGTTGTGGTAACTTAAGTTCCCGTGCTAATTGCGATGTATTGACGTTTTTCTTAAACATCAATGTTTTTAATATGTTACTTATCAATGACTTACTCATCTTCCCGTCAAAAAATCACCCACTTTACAAAAAATATGGGTAATTTACTCAAAATTGTATTGACATCAAAACAATGTGTAGTAATATAACCCATATGGAAGCTATTTGAAAGAAAAAGCTGAAGAAATATCGAGCAAGCGGCAACTTGCTCGATATGAAGATAAGAGAAGATGGAATATTGCTTAAGACCGACTTCTCAACTGGAAATCTTACCAAAAGACCTTTCGGTTGAGAACCCTCCATCCTCTCCAAAATTGAAATCGTTTTGAGCAAGGGGGCTTTGAGGATGAAAGCGGTTACGCTAAGTATCGATTGGATGTTAAGTGAACTTATCTTAAACGATGGTTACAGCAAGCAACAACTAGCGCACTGTCTAAATACCACACTTCCCAAAATTAATGATGCACTTAATCAAAGTCGTGAACAGCTATTAGAGCAGTCGTTTAGGCAGCAATTAAAGCGACTTTACTTAATACGTCGTCATACATAAATGGTCTTGCTGCCCGGGTAGCGTTCTGGGCGAGATAAAAACAATCACAAACAATCGCCCAAAGCGCTTTTTAAGAAGGAGGTTGGTGATAGTGAAAGTGATATTAGATGAACAAGACAAAGAGTCCGTTGAGCAATTAATTAGTCCAGTATTGGTAACGCTGTACGAACAGCAACAATGCGGCATCGGTACGGTCAGCACAAAAATTGAAATTGGTGCATTGGAAGAAATTAAAAAACGCGCACATGAATTAGGACAGAAGTGATAGGAGATACACATGTTGGTATTGTCAAGAAAAGTAGGTGAAACAGTAAAAATTGGTGAGGACATTTATGTCACGTTATTAAGCATTAAAAATAATCAGGTACGGTTGGGATTTAAAGCGGATAAAAATGTTCCGGTGCATCGAGTAGAAGTAGTAAAAAAATTACTGAAAGAGCAGAAGTAAAAAATAATTTAAACAGTACGTTCACACCGATGAGAATATGCAGTACGTTCGATCAAAATATACATATCAATCAATTTCAGTCAGTGCTTTGACTGAGAAGATGAAGATTTCCAATTAAAAATTTAAAGAGGTAATTCTATGGCTAAATTAAATTCACTATACCCTGTTATTGGATTTTCAACTAACGTTTTTGATAACCCGGCAGAGGTTGAAGGTATTGTTGACAAGATTCTTTTGGATTTTGATGCTATTGAAATCGAGATCGAAGATGATGCTTTAGAGCGAATAGCTCAGGCAAGTGATAAAGAATATGAGCTTTTATGCGATACCCTAAAGAAGAAGCTGTTGGGTTTGAACCATGTATCTGTTCATGCACCTTATCTAAAAAAAGATACAAATCTCGCGGCTGAGGATGAAGGTGAGAGGGCACTTGCTATACAAAAACATGAGCTAGCTATTCGGTTTTGCCATGATATTAACGCTAGATTTTTAACTTTTCATCCAGGCTTTAATAAGCCAAATAAAGAAGTAGCAATGAGACAATTATTGAAATCGTTGGACGAACTTGTACCGTATGCTGATAAATATAATGTTGCTTTGTGTTTAGAAAATATGGGAAATGATCGACCAAAATACTTAGTCTTTAATGCAGAAGAGCATATCGAATTACATCGCGATAAAGGTATTTATGTGACCTTGGATTTGGTTCACTTAGCAACCTGGGGTTTGTCTTATGAAGAACTAATGGATCGTATAAAAGTATACACACCCATTACGCGCGTTGTTCACTTTAATGATATGCCTGAAAACAAGCATCGACATGTTCCACTAGGTGAGGGTGTTTTGCCTATGAAAGCTATGCTGGCTCAAATGAAAAAATGTGGCTATGAAGGTGCCGCCATTGTAGATGAGTTTTCAAGACCGACGAGCGCAGAAAAATATATTGAAATGACGAAGACATTTGTAAAAGAACTAAAGTCAGAGAGTGGGTATGTTTCTTAATAATGAAATTTCAGAAAAGTTACATAAATTAACAGACTTGTATAAGTATGATGCTTTGTTTCACAGCTTGATTTGTGAAGAGTGGCGTGATGAGTTGACGTTGAATTTATGCGCATATGATAATATTTTGTCGAAAAGTGCGCGTTATTTCCTTCAAAGTCAACTTGGATTTCGTTATAGACTGGGTGAAATTGCTAAAGCACCTGTTAATGCTGACTATCAGCAGAAAGGTAGTTTGCTTTATACCGAAAAACCCGCGTTAACACAGCTTGAAACTAAAGCATACGATGTTGCTGTTAAAATATTTTCAGGTATTGGTGCTGATTTTAGGCCGCTATCTGGCGTTCATGCAACGATGTGCTCCGTATTGGCGTTAACCTCAGTCAATGAGGTTGTTTATTCGATTGATCCTGGAGACGGTGGACATTTCGCTACACGAGGTGTGGTTGAAATGTCGGGTAGAAAGTCAGTTTATATGCCATGGGATCGGGAAAGACAGGATGTAGATTTTAATCGTTTAAGAGAGATGCTTAACGAAAGTAAGCCTACGTTAATAATCCTTGAGCATGGTTGTCCACAACGCCCTCTCAATATCAAAAGGCTTAGAGAGACTGTCGGTGACTCAGTTTTCATTGCTTACGATGCTTCTCATACACTTGGCTTGATGGCAGGCGGGCTATTTCAGTCACCCTTGCTTGAAGGTTGTGATTTATTACAAGCTAATACGCATAAATCCTTTCCAGGTCCGCAAAAAGCATTGTATATATTTGCAAATTCTTTGGTGCAAGAGAGGCTTAGTTCAGCATTAGATGATGCATTGGTATCAAGCCAGCATACACATAACTTGATGGCGCTTTGCATCAGCATGCTGGAAATGGAGCTTTGGGGAAAGGAGTACGCCATTAAGATGCTGGAAAATTCTGCGGCACTAAAAAATGAATTATTAAAACTGGGTTTTAACGTTTTATATCCGAATGATCATTCGACTCACATTATTCTTATTGAGTTTAAAGACGAATTTTCAGGCAAAGCTTTTTTTCAGCGTTTGCTTGCTTCAGGTATCGCAACGAATTTTAGGCTAATGCGGGATAAGGCCGTTATTCGACTTGGCACACAAGAATTAACGCGGAAAGGCTTTGAACCTTATCAGATGGTGTACATTGCCGATTTGATGGCACGTGCCAATGAAGGTGAGAGAGGTTCTCATGGCGTTGCTTCAGAGGTTTCAGAACTAATGCGCAACTCAAATGAAGTTCATTATAGCTTTGATGACAATTTAAGTATAAATAGACTAATTCAAGGTAATTATGATGCTAGCCAGCATTGAAAAACAAGGGTATGAGCTATTAGCTGCAAGTGACTTTGCTTCAACCCAAATTTTTTCTAATAGTGAAGGGTTTGGGGTATTTGCAGGTTATTGGAACAACTTAACCTTCGATCCTTATATGAAAGATGGTGGGCGATATCGTCGACGTCGCTATGGGCAGTTTATTTTAAATAATGCGAGCAATAGGCTGGAGTTTTTAGGTAATGCACCATTTTTCCAAGCTGAAAAATACAATACGCTTAATGGCGGTGTTTATCGACAATTTGAATGTTTAACAAGCGAGTTTCAACAATCAGACTTACTGCACGAATTTATTCGGTATTTTGCTTCTAGGCAGCCTTTATCCAAAATTTCAACCAGTTGGTTGGTCAATGTGCATCAGATTAGAGTGGAGTGTAGCAAAGGTGTTGCTGGCATGGCTACTCCAGAAGGTGTTCATCAAGATGGGCATCGATTTGTGGCTCAGATTTTGATTGATCGAAGAAACGTAGAGGGTGGTGAAAGCATTTTATATTCTTCACTCGAAAACGAAGTTGCTCGTATTACATTAAAAAATTCATTGGATGCTATTTTTGTTGATGATGAAAAATTATGGCATAACGTTACCCCTGTTGTAACAAGTCCTAGTCAGATGCATGGCTATAGGGATATGTTGTTGCTTGACTTTAACATATCGGAGAGCGCGAAATGATCCGTAAAGTTTCTCCTTTTATCGTCATTATATTGTTCGGTAACTTTTGGACAAAAGCAGCTTCTATGTTGAGTTTGCCGTTTTTGGCAATATATCTATCTGCGCACACAACACTTTCGGCTGGTTGGATTGGATTTATTGTGGGGTGTCAGCCATTTGCTGCCTGCTTAGCCGGCTTTTGGGGTGGTCATTTATCCGACTATTTTGGCCGGCATCGAATTATTTTAATTTCTCTCGTCATGTCAGCCGTGGTCTATTTTGTGTTTTATCTTGCAACTATGGTTAACACGGCATCTATTGATAAAGTGGTTATTTTTTCAGTGCTGAATTTTTTTAATGGTCTTTTTTCTTCATTTTTTTCACCCGTTAGCCAGGCTTTAATTAGCGACAACTGTGAAGCTCAAGAAAAAATCAAGTTCCTTCATGCTCGTTATTTGGTAGCAAATATTGGCGCTGCTATGGGGCCAGTAATTGGTGCCTATATTGGTGCTTCTGGTGGACGCGTTGCATTTTTATTAAGTGCCATTTTATTCCTGATTTATACAGTCTTTGTTGTACTGGTCATTCGAAAAATTAAATCAAGCAAGAAACCGAATGGCTCATACAAAAGTTTGTGGGCTTCTATTAAGCTGGTCATAAATCATAAAAAGTTTTCACTCTTTGTTCTGAGCGCCATATTTTTCAGTATGGCGTATGCGCAAATTACGAGTAACTTCTCTTTGATACTCGAAAGATCATTTGTCGATGGCGTGCGATTTTTCTCATGGATGTGTGCACTAAATGGACTTGCTGTCGTTGCTTTTCAGCCTTTGATGTATATGGCGACAAAAAACCTTTCGCCGAGAAAGGTAGTCTTTTGGGGGAATCTTATTTTCTCTATGAGCTGTTTATTGATGGCGCTCTTACCCATCTATAAGTCACTAATTATTGTGTTCATGTTGGCCATTACTTTGGGTGAGGTGCTAGTAGTTCCAACACAAAGTGTGATGACAGATTTATTTGCTCCAGAAGATAAGCGAGGCTTGTTTTTTGGTGCGGCTAGCCTAAGACAAATGGGCGCCTCATTTGGACCGTTTGCTGGGGGCTTGGCTTTCCAGTTTTTTGGGCACACAGCTGTTTTCCTTTTGATGACAGTTTTAACTATTTTTAGTGCATTTTTGAATAGACGAGCGACTAATTATAAGCAGCTCAATGAGGTAGTTTGATATGAGCTTAGTTAAAGAAGATAAAAAAGTCGTGTTAATCGTCGGTAATATTCGCAGAGGTGAGTACGAAAGGCTGGTTGAAGAAGGTTATGTTTTAATTTTGCTTGGCGATCAGTCATTTTTCCAAGAAAGCATACAGTACAAAATTTTTGAAGCTAAGTATTTTCATGACTTAACAAAACTAAACGCTGAGTTCATTTCACTGATAAGGGGAATATCTGAGCAATATCAGATTGAATACGTTTTGTGTTTACGTGAGTATTTTATTCCCGCAAAAGTTTTAATTAATACAGTTTTAAGCAAAAAGGAAAGTTCGGCGTTTACATATAATTTGTGCCTAGATAAATGGTCGATGAAAAAGGTGCTGGCTAGTCAGCTTGGACAAGCGTTTTTAACAGGTTTCAAGGTTATTCGTTCAAAAGAAGATCTCGAAGAGGTCGCTAATAATTTCCGGTTTCCTGTGATACTTAAACCTAAAGCCTTGTATGGCAGTTTGTTCGTTAAAAAAGTAATGAGTGTAATAGAGCTTTATTCGGCTTATGTGGATTTAAGAACCACCTTAATAAAGTATCTCGATAAAAAAGGTATAGTTTCAGAAGAAGATAAGCAAATACTAGCCGAAGAGTATTTGTCAGGTAGTGTTCACTCAATCGATGGCATTGTAGATGGGGCGGGGGATGTGTTTCAAACGCCTACAGTCGATGTTTTAACGGGTAAAGATTTAGGATTTGAGGATTTCGGTCATCGAGTTCGCTACGCGCCGAGCACATTGGAAGTTGGGGTGCAAGAAAATTCAAAAGTGCTTGTTGATAAGGCCATTTCGGCATTAGGGCTTAGGAAAAGTGCGTTTCATGCGGAGTTTATTGTGACACCAGACGGCCCCAAGTTACTTGAAATAGCAGCGCGACCAGGCGGGCATAGAAATTATGTGATTAGAACTGCTTATGGCATCGACTTAAATCTCGAGACCCTTCGTATGTTTGAGGGAAAAAAGCCTAACGTAACACCAAAGTATCAACGCAATTTTTGTATTGTTTCTCCGTATCCATCACGTGTAATGAAATTTAGTGGATTACAGGGGCTTGAGTTCATTAAGCAGCGAGTGGGTTTTTCGCAATATCAGGTAAAAGCAAAACCAGGTGATCTGATTGGTCCTGCTAATAAGGGATATATGTCAGCCTGGAATGTTGAGCTATTGGGTGTTGATCGGGATCTTATGCTTAATGAAGCCGTAAAGTTAGCAAAGTTTGAAGGTTATTATGATGAAAATATTATTTCTACACCAAAATCCGTATCGTAAGGTTAAATATCATCAAGCTGTTGATCATGATGCCAATGAGATTATTTATTGTGGCTTGAAGAGTTTTATTGAGCAGGTTCCTGATGGATTAAAATGTGAGAAGTGGATCGTATCAGAATGGGATAAGGCCGATTTAATTAGGCGAATAGCGGCTATTGGTGGTGTTGATAGAATTATTACACGCCAAGAAAGATTGTTGTTATTTGCAGCAGAGTTAAGAGCACATTTCAACCTGCCAGGACTGCCTGTTGAAGAGACGAAGGCATATCGAGATAAGCGTGAGATGAAAAATCGTTTGATCTCAAAGGGAGTTCGTGTGCCGAAAAGTTTTTCATTAAATCATTTGCGTGGACTGAGCGAAGCACAATACCCTTGGCAAGGTAAAACCATACTTAAGCCTGTTGATGGTGGAAGCAGTGTTGGCATAAGTCGTTTTGAAACTTTTTCCCAGGCGATTGAGTATGTAGAAAAAAAAGAAAACTCTGTTGATGAAGAGGGCTATTTATTAGAAGAATATATTGAGGGCGATATTTACCATCTTGATGGTTTTTTCTATCAGGGTAGGATCGTCACGATGTTAGCGCATCGCTATATGGGTAGTTGTCTTGAGTTTGCACAAGGAAGCCCAGTGGCGAGTTATCAGGTGCATAATAGTTACTTAAATTTTGCAGAACGTTGTCTCAAAGCATTAGGTGGTGAGTGTGTTACTTTTCACCTTGAATTCATTTTAACGCGATCAGGCCCTGCATTTCTAGAGTGTGCGGCACGAGCGGGTGGCGCTGAAATTATTCAAATGTATCATTTAAAGACAGGGATAAATTTGAATGTATTAGATATTGCCTCTCAGATTAAAGGTGAATTAGCAAAAGAGCACTTATCTGCCAAGGAAAATCAATCATGTTTTGGTCAGGTTTTGGCGCCAATGAGCTTTCATTTGTTGTCTAAAAAGAGTGTTCCCGTATTCGAAGTACTATCAGAGTCGACACACGTGGTGAAATTTTATCAAAAAAACTCAGATAGTCAGTCAGCATCAAAAGTTACTTATCAATTTGAGGCGTTACCTATGGCAGCGATTCTTTCGGCTGATACTGAGATTGGTCTAAAACTTGAGATTAATCGGTTCTTGACAGCCTTGAGTAAATTACAAAATAGCCAGTAGTGATCTATGGCGAAAAACAGGAGAAATCTATGATATTTGAAGAAACACGTGGTACATTAAAAGCCTTTGGCTTGCCGCTGGGTGATCGAAATGACTTACCTGATTCGACAAAAAGGTTTGATGATGGTGGAGATTTTAAAATTGAAATTCCAACGGTTAATTCTATTGAAGCTATGTCAGCACTGCTAGATGAGTCTAAACGGGTTAACGTTAGAATTAACCGCGTAACAGAGACATTTGGCATGTTCCGCCATACAAAAGCTGAAATTAAAAGAATGGTTGAGCTTTGTGATCAATATGGCTGTGAGCTGATGATGTCAACAGGGCCAAGAGCTGCTTACGATACCAGTGCAACGGCTTCAACGGCGCAAGGCCGAACGATTGCCTATCGTTTAAGGGGGCAGGAACAACTTATTCGGGCCATAGAAGATATTAAACGTGGGATTGATCTTGGCGTTGCCGCCTTTGTCATTTATGACGAGGGGCTGCTTTGGTTGTTAGTTCAAATGCGCACTAATGGTGTGCTGCCAAAATCGATTAAATTTAAAGTGTCGGCACATTGTGGCCATGGTAATCCCGCTGCTTTTAAAATGTTAGAAAGTCTTGGCGCCGATAGCATTAATGCAGTGAGAGACCTTCAGCTTCCAATGATTGCAGCATTGCGTGAGGCTGTCGATATTCCTATCGATTGCCATACAGACAACCCGCTAGCCTCAGGCGGTTTCATTCGTGTTTATGAAGCACCAGAGATAGTTCGCATTGCATCTCCAGTATACCTTAAAACAGGTAACTCTGCTGTTTCAGTGCATGGTTCTATCCCTGGGAAAAAAGAAGGCTTAAGAATGGCAAACCAAGCTGCCATTGTTTTAGAGATGCTTGAGCGTTATATGCCAGAAGCTAAGCAGTCTGCATAAACCACAATTAACTGAAGAAATAAGAGAAAAAACTGATGTGTCGAATATTTGGATATTTTGGAGAGCGATCAATATCTGATCGTGTGCTTGAGAGAGTTCAGCTCGCACAGCGAAACGGCGGGCCTGATCATCAAACACTAAAACGCGGAGAGACGTGGGCTGTAGGTAATAACCGTCTAGCGATACAGGGACTTTCTGGTGGGGAGCAGCCTTTCAATAAAGGCAAAATTTGGGCTGTGTATAACGGTGAAATTTATAATCACCAGGCCTTGAAAAATGAACTAAATCGAGAAGGGTATACTTTTGATGCGTGCGATGGTTCGGTCATTATTCCACTGTATGAAAAATATGGCACTCGTTTTGTAGAATACCTCAATGGTATGTTTGCAATCGCTATCATTGATTGCCGTACCGAGAAAAAATTAATTTTAGCTAATGATACAGCATCGATTAAAACCCTGTATTACTCCTGGGATTTTTCTCACGATGCTTTATATTTTTCGTCCGAATTACCTTCTTTACTAGAGTTTCCTATTGAGCGCCGCATTCGGCCAGAAGCTGTTCATGAATATTTAGTTGGACGTTCTATCTGGCATCAAAAGACATTTTTTGATGGTATTCAAACGTTGCCGCCATCAAGTATGTTAGTCAAAACAGCTGGTCAGCCAGCTAAAGTATCGCAATATAAAACGCGCTTGGGTATTGATGAAATAGTACCGAGTAATTTGGACGATGCCTCACGACGGCTTGATGATCTGTTATCTGAAGAAATGGGTCTAATGACACAAGCTGAAGCGCCGACGTGTTTAGTGACGAGTGGTGGTCTAGATTCAAGTTATATGACAGCCTTGGCATCGCGATATCTGCCTGATTTAACCTGTTTCAATGTCGCTTATGAGGGTAACTGGCCTGCTGATGAGCGCCATTTCGCAAAAGAAGTGGTTGAATATTACAAGGGTAAGTATGAACAGGTACTGATTCGTGAAAGTGAATTTCCTGATATATTATCAAAAACCGTTGATCATCTAGGGCAACCCAATTCTGCGCCACATGCCTTAAGCACTTATGCCTTATTCAAGTCAGTAAGTGACGCCGGTTTTAAGGTGGCAATTACAGGTGAGGGTGCCGATGAATTTTTTGGTGGCTATGAGCGTTTTCGACGTGCGACGTTTGATAGTAATCCTGACTGGTTTAGTGGCTATTTTGATACCCTATGTGCAACAACAGCATCTATGCGAAACTTCGTTTATCATTCTGACTATTTAACTTTTCTTGAGTCAAGAAAAAGCGAAGTATTAAATGGAGCAAGGAATAAGATTGAAGATAACGAGCTTGCTTTTAATAGTCGATTGAAGTCATTACTTAATTTTGATCAACTTGAGCGATTTCCATCGTATATTTTAAGTCGGGTTGACCATTTAAGCATGGCTAACTCTGTAGAAGTCAGGGTGCCGTTTTGTCAGCCGCGCATTATTAACTATTCACGAAAGGCACCTGATGAATTTCTTTTGGATGCATCAAGCGTTAAAAAATTGGTGTATGGTGCAGCGAGAGACAAGCTACCTAAGTCTATTATTGAGCGTCCGAAGCAACCGTTTACATTGCCAATTGTGGCGATGATGAAGCCTGGTTTTGTATTGTTCGACATTATGCAATCTACACTTACAAGCCAAGTTTTTGGCAATCGTGGTTTATTTAATCAAGCCTCAATCATGAAACTAATCAAAGATCAGGTGAGACATGAATCGGCAGATACGGCGAATATGCTTTGGTCTGTAATGGTGTTAGAACTTTGGTTTCAAAAAATTAATTATTAAAGTCACTTAGTTGGAGGGTATTATGAAAGAAAAAATAGAAAAATTACGTTTATGGTCCGAGGAAAATAAAATTGATGAAGCTAATCTGGCTCGTGTGTTTTCGATGCTTGAGAGGGGGAGGCGCGCTGACCGCGGTCTTAACGATCCTGTGCAATTTCCAGCATGTTACTTAGAAGATGATAAAGCCAGTGCTTGGCATGAAGCGGGGCAGTATCCCTGGGTTAAGCTATTAGAAGAAAATTATGAAGCGATCAAGGCAGAGGCATTAAAAGTTTTTCAGGAAAATAAAATGGCTGTTCATCCCGAAAATGATGATTTAGCAGGAGATGGGACATGGAATACTTTTTTCTTTTACAAAAATGGTGAGAAATATGAAGATAATATTGAGCGGTGTCCAGTAACAGCAAAATTATTAGAACAGATTCCGGGCGTTGAAATTGCTGGACGTACGTATTTTTCAGCAATGACACCAGGCATTCATATCAAGCCACATTGTGGCCCACATAACTTTAAGTTAAGAACACATTTAGGATTAATCACTCCATCAGAGGCTGTCATTCGTGTTTCGGATGAAATAAAATCGTGGAAAGCGGGAGAGTGCCTTGTGTTTGATGATTCATTTGAGCACGAAGTATGGAATAAGAGTGAGCTTACACGTATTGTTCTAATCGTTGATGTTTGGAATCCGATTTTATCACTCGTGGAGAGGGCAGCTTTGCGTTATATTATGCCAGAGTTTTATCAAGGTTAAACAAGTGAAGTTATCTTATAAGTATTTGTTGGCATTGATTTATACCGTGGTGGTATTTTTAGATCGATTAGATCTCACCATCGTGAATATTACCTTGCCTACAGTCGCGAAAACATTTCACGTCCCTGTTGTCTCAACAGATTGGGTCAATTTGGCATTCTTGTTAGCTTTAGCCATTGCCATTCCTATTAGCACTTGGTTAGCTGAGCGCTTTGGATATAAGCGTATTTATATTCTTGCGATGAGTTTGTTTGGGTTTGGATCAACATTATGTGCTTTTGCGCCTAATCTCGATACCTTGATTTTTTTGCGCTTTATTCACGGATTGGGTGGTGGACTATTAATTCCTGTTGGCGCCACCATGATTTATAGGACGTATGATAGGGCTGAATATGCCAGTATCACGAGCTATATTTTTTTACCCGCCTTAGTCGCGCCTGCAATAGGTCCTTTTTTGGGTGGTTTGATGTTGGATTGGGTCAGCTGGCGCTTAGTCTTTTTCTTTTCAGGGCCAATTTGCTTATTCATCGCACTCGTTTCAGCGTTTTATTTAAAGGAGATGCCCCATACGCAGAAAAAGCCGCTCGACCTGTATGGTTTTTTGTTATCAGCCGCCATGCTCATTATTGTTTTTTACGCTTTTTCATTGCTGGGTAAAGATCAAATCATGCTGGCGTTAGGGCTGCTTATTTTTATCTTGTTACCTTTGTTGTTTGTCTTCATTCGTATTGAAAAGCATACGCAATACCCGTTGATTGAGCTTAATTTCTTTCAAAATAAAACCTTTGTTAAGGCTAACTTGATTCAGCTTTGTTTTCAAACGTGTCATTTTGGTGCGATTTTCTTGGTGGGTTTATTTTTGCAAATGGGTGTGGGCTTGTCTGCGACGATGGCAGGTCTTATTATGGGAATGCAAGCGTTTGGCGCCATGGCGGTCAGTCGTTATTCGGTGAAATTATTTAATCAATACGGTGCTAAGTTGCCGATTGCGGTCGGCCTATTGGGTGTTGCCGTGTTGACACCCATGATTTTATGGATCCATCAGGGTGTGTTGATTTTTGCTTTGATCCTCTTTTTTGTGAGAGGCTTAGCCAGCGGACTCTGCGGCACCCCCATACAAACCTTAAGCGTGATCGGTTTTTCGAAAGACGATTTACCCTCAGTCAATACGGTGTTTAATGCTTGTCGTCAGGTGTCGATTAGTTTTGGCGTGGCCTTGTCTTCTGTATTGGTAGGGCTAAGCTTGCAGACGTTAAACCTTAAGCCTGATAGCCTCATTCCCAAAGAAGAGGTGATGCATGTCTTTGGTTTTGGGTTTTGGATATTGCCTATTATCGCACTGATTGGCATTGTGTTGCTTAAAGGCTTGAGGTATGACACACCAACGTAGTGCTATTTGTTAATGTGCGTATACCGTGCAATTTCAATCAGGTTGAGATCTGGATCACGAAAATAAACTGAACACATTTTACCTCGTGCACCATTGGTTTCAACTGGGCTTTCTTCGATAGGAATGTTCTGAGCGTTTAAGTGAGCAACGACTTCATGGATAGTGTTTTCAGTAATAAAACACAGATCTAATGTGCCGGGTGAGGTTACATTGGCGTGCGGTGTGTATTCGCTACCATGTGGATGCAAATTAATTTTCTGTGTGCCGAGCCACAACGACTTTCGAGTTTCTTTATAGGTAATTGAAGGAATGCCTAAGATATCCCAATAAAAGCGACAAGTGGCTTCAATGTCTTTAACGGTCATGACGACATGATCGATGTGGCTGATTTTGATATTCATCGTAGTAAAGCCTCCAAAAGTTAATAGTTAAACTTTTTATTCACGCTAAAATGTATTATAAACATTGTTTTTTAACATAGCACACTATTATCGACACGATGTAGGTATGCCATTAAAAATTATGGAGAGAACTTATGAGAGATCAATCACCTATTAATTCTGGATTTAATGCATTATCAACGGCTTCAGACGTATTAGCAGGTTTGGATTTATCGGGTAAAACAGCAGTCGTTACCGGTGGCCATTCAGGGCTCGGCCTTGAGTCAACAAAGGCTTTAGCGTCTGCTGGGGCTAAAGTGATAGTTGGTGCGCGCGATGTCGCTGCTGCTGAAGAAAGCTTAGGTGGTTTGCCCAGTGTCACCGTCTTGGAGTTAGATTTATCTGACTTAGAGAGCGTTAAGCGATTTGCACGAAATATTACTGATTCAAGGGTTCAAGTAGATATATTAATTTGCAATGCGGGTGTTATGGCTTGTCCAGAAAAAAGAGTGGGGCCGGGCTGGGAGTCACAGTTTGCAACGAACCATATTGGTCATTATGTATTAACCAATTTAATTTGGGATTCTTTGAAAGATGGTGCTAGGGTTGTTTGTGTTTCATCGGCGGGTCATCACCTTTCACCGATACGTTGGGACGATATCCCTTTCGAAAAAGAGCCTTATGATAAATGGGTGGCTTATGGTCAATCTAAAACAGCAAATGCTTTATTTGCGTTACAGCTTGATGAGTACGGCAAGGCACGTAATATCCGTGCTTTTTCGTTACACCCTGGAAAAATTAAGACGCCCTTGCAGCGGCATCTTGATATGGATGAGATGGTTGCCGCAGGTTGGGTTGATAAGGATGGCAATGTCGTTGACCCTGAGTTTAAATCGCCTGCGCAAGGTGCTGCCACACAAATATGGGTAGCAACGTCACCTAAGCTGGATGGAATGGGTGGACTATACTGTGAGGACTGTGAAGTGGCTCAAGGTTATCCTAAACCAACCGAGGATTTTCGTGGTGTTTGTGCGCATGCGACTAACCTTGATGAAGCACGAAAGCTTTGGGAGTTTACGTCTGAGTTAACAGGGGTTAATGCTTTTGCTGAAACTCATGCGTGTAGACCTTAAGTAATATATATTAACTTTGAGCGCGGGTAATGAGCTTTGCCCGCGCTTTGGGTTAGATTAGGCTTATTAAAATAAAGGCGAGATAGCGTAATTTAATACAATTGTATCAGGCGTTATGCGCACTGTTTTCAGAGTTAATAACCACTATATCCATTACACATACTCAAGTTCAATAAATTTTTTGGGTTGGTTTGCTACTTATTGCTTGCTTACAAGTGAAACATTTCCAACTCAGTATTTTTTATTTTACTACTTAATTACCGCTGGAGTGTGCTTCCCGCACCCGGTTTGCCTGTCCTGGCGATTCGACCAGCGGCGAGGAAATTCAACCTATTCAAAAAAAGGGTGATGTCACAAAGGAAGCCGCCATGCTTCCCATTCCCTTGTAAAGATTGCATCCATGCAGCAAGACCGTGACCTTCCTAACATATACCAACTAAGCCTGAATTTCAAAAATCCGATTTGTTTTTGTTTTTGTCCGGTTCTTAGTTAAAAAAATTGTAAATTTGCGAAAATTTAATACTAAATATATCAAGCAGTTATAGGACACGCATAAAAAAACTTAAGTTTTTTGATCAAAAAGCTTGCAATTATTGGCCATTTTGTGCTATTATTGCTCTACTTTCAGAGGTTTAATCAGAAAACCTGAAATCCCAAAATAATTTATATTTCTCACTTTTTAGTGTTGTGTGCAAAGCAATAGGCTTTGTGTTTTCGCAATGGATTGTTCCGACTATTTAAATAATAACGAAGGAATGAAGTATGAGAAAACGTCAACAAAGACAATCTAAAAAAGAAATTCACCCAATGCATGATGAGTTGTCGGCATGGGGCTGCTTAACGCGACAGGAACTAATGCAGTCGCTGGGGTTTTCATCCAGTGGGCACGCACTTAAAAACCTGGGTGATCTAGGCGTTAAAATTTCCAGCCAAGCAACAGGGCAACCGCCTTGGCCGAGTAAACTAGAGAAGTTGGATGAACTGATTGGCGAGCTAATTAAAACTAAACCTGCCTGGGGTAAAGCTATTAAAGCTTACTACACCTCGGATGTTGTTAAAAACAAGGTGCGAATGATTGCGGCTCAAGAGAAGATCAGTAAATCCACCTTCCATGATCGCTTGCAACGCGGGCGAGATTGGATTGACTATGAGATGAAAATTTTCCATTAAAGCTTCATCTTATTTTTTAATATTTACCGCTCTAGCGGTTAAAACTTGCTTCATTGTTGAAGCCATTAAACTATAAACATTGCAGGCTTTTATAGGCTTGCGTCAACGATTAAATTTATCTGCTTTCATCAAGTGAATATTTGATGAAATCGGATTTTAACTGTTTATTCACTGTCTATTTATATTTAGACGGTCAAACTATTTAACTGGCAATGCGCTTCTTTAGGGAAGCGCTTTGTTTTTGAGGTTATTGCGATATTAATGTGGCATTTTATTTTTTAGCCAGGTGATAGCATTATAAGTAAGCCTCCAGTAATGATATACAATCCTTTTCATTTTTAAATGGTCTGGGATTAATTTTACATTTCAACTTATGCCTGTGACTTTTTCTATAGGCTGTTCAACTATAATTTTTGCTGACACATCTGTTTTGCAAATTATTTCCTTATCTTCATATCACCGAAATATTCTTAACAACAAATATTATGAGGATTTTTCCATGAATCATGAGAGTCATTTACATACCTTAAATGAAAAAGAAGCGGCTAAATATATCGGCATGAGTGTATCCTATTTGCAGCATGATCGCTGCTATGGATTTGGCGACACAAGAGGGCCGGTTTATGTTAAGCTGGGGCGGTCAGTGCGATACTTAAGATCTGATTTGGATGATTGGATTTTGAAGCAACGAGTTGATCGTATTAATTAGGCTTTATTCAGCACGCTCTTGCTTCATTTTGCAAGAGCGTGCTTTTAGCTTGCACTCTATATGCACTCTGTATTATAATGGTTTTAATTTTGTTATCTATTTTAATATATTATTCAAATGGTTAATTTGAATATATTTTTAGAGAAGTTGCCTTGACATGGTGGGGGTCGTTGGTTCGAGTCCAATCGTGCCTACCAACTTATTTAGGTCTGTACCGGAGACATAGGTTACAGATTATACCGGACACATCGGTAACACTTTAGCCCCAAAGGGATTGTCTAAAGGCTGGAACTTCCGTTCCTCCTCATCAAAATATCCTAAATCATAGTCCAT
>Ga0210050_1001110_pt1 | contig 30514 bp, 26 predicted proteins | sample CryGey132114_all_FD_185463 | JGI IMG/M metagenome (GOLD analysis project Ga0210050, IMG submission 185463) | Groundwater microbial communities from aquifer - Crystal Geyser CG22_combo_CG10-13_8/21/14_all (SPAdes) (version 2) | ecosystem: Environmental > Aquatic > Deep subsurface > Groundwater ... | reverse complement strand
TCATTGATCTTTAAAACCCTTAAAAAACGATTTACCACCGAGGCACAGAGGACACCGAGAAAACATTGATAACTGGGTTAGATATATATATTTTCAGTAATACTCACCTTTTGTAGCGTTATCCATTAAGTGTTCTACTCTAGCTAATATACGACTAAACCCTCTGTGCTCTCTGTGTTCTCTGTGGTTCATTACAGAACTTTTAAAAAATGGGCAGGAATCACGCCTGGCCAGTACCGTCAAGAACAGTGTTCTTAGTCTAAATTCAAAAAAGTCTGTCAATAATCGTCAGTAGATTGGATCGATTTTGTCATTTTTTCTCAGTAACGACTAGACTAAATTGTATGTTCTTTCTTCATGACGATATATTTTATGCCAAATACAGCTTATATTTTCGATGCCATTCGCACCCCACGTGGTAAAGGTAAAAAAGATGGCGCCTTATACCAGGTAAAGCCTATTCGATTGTTAGCGGATTTGCTTCAGAGTTTGCAACAGAGAAACGCGCTTGATACTAAGGCCGTTGATGATATTATTATGGGTTGTGTGACGCCCATTGGAGATCAAGGGGCAGATATTGCCAAAACGGCGGCATTGATGGCTGGCTGGCATGATAATGTGGCTGGAGTCACTATCAATAGGTTCTGTGCGTCTGGTTTGGAAGCTGTCAATATGGCGGCCATGAAAATCCGTTCTGGTTGGGAGCAGTTAGTGGTAGCTGGAGGTGTAGAATCCATGTCTCGTGTTCCTATGGGTAGTGATGGAGGCGCTTGGGCAATGGATCCTGAAACTAATCTCACCACAGGATTTATGCCTCAGGGAATCGGTGCTGATCTCATTGCAACTCTGGCAGGGTTTAGCCGTGAACAAGTAGATCTCTTTGCCTTGCAATCTCATGTAAAAGCGGCCGCTGCCCAAGCTCGAGGTGCTTTTGATCGATCCATTATTCCAGTCAAAGATAGAAATGGTTATGTGTTATTGGCTAAAGATGAAATGGTGCGCCCTGATTGTAATCAAGCCTCCTTAGCTAAATTAAATCCTTCCTTTGCCAAAATGGGCGGGTTGGGGTTTGATAGTATCGCTAGACAAAAGTATCCTCAAGTTGAGCATATACAGCATGTACATAGCCCCGGTAATTCATCTGCCTTGGTGGATGGTGCTGCCGCTGTGTTAGTCGGCAATGCAGCTATGGCACAACGGTTCCAATTAAAGCCTAGAGCCAAAATAATTGCCACCGCACTTGCTGGAACTGATCCCACCATTATGTTGACAGGCCCCATGCCTGCAACACTTAAAGCCTTAGCTATTGCTAAGTTAGCCATAGATGATATTGATTTATTTGAAGTGAATGAAGCCTTTGCCTCGGTAGTGATGCGCTTTCAAAAAGAACTACAAATACCCTCTGAAAAAATTAATGTGAACGGTGGTGCTATTGCCATGGGGCATTCCTTGGGGGCTACGGGAGCTATGTTGGTGGGTACTGTCTTAGATGAATTGGAAGACCGAAATCAGCGCAGAGGGTTAATCACGCTTTGTGTCGGTGGTGGAATGGGTATTGCGACCATTATTGAACGAGTTTAACACCATGCACAAATCAGAGGAAAAACAAATGCGCTCTATTCAGTACCAAAAAGATGAAAATAACATTGTCCATTTAGTGTTAGATAAACCCGATACATCTGTAAATCTCATGGACGCACAATTTGCCGAATCTTTAAGCTGGGCTTTGGATAAACTTTGTGCGGATGATTTTATCGGTGTGATTATTCGTTCCAATAAAAACACGTTTTTGGCAGGAGGCGACATCAATCTGATTTTTGAAACAAGCACAGAGACGGCTGATGAATTATTGAGATTAACGGAAAATATTAAAAAATTATTACGAACCTTGGAGACTCAAGGAAAGCCTGTCGTTGCCTGTATCTCGGGTGCAGCGTTGGGCGGTGGATTTGAAATTGCGTTGGCAGCTCATTATCGCATTGCGCTTAATGATCCTAAAGTGTTATTCGGTTTACCCGAAGTGACATTCGGCTTATTACCGGGTGAAGGAGGAATCACGAGAATGGTCAGAATGTTGGGTTTAGAGGCTTCTATGCCCTTGTTGTTAGAAGGTAAAAAATTTACACCAAATCAGGGAGTAGAATGGGGTTTGGTTGATCAGTTAGTGGATGATCCCAACCGTATGATGCAACAGGCGTTGCAATGGATTTTACAAAATCCACAGGTTCAACAGCCTTGGGATAAAGAGGGTTATAGATTGCCGGGAGGTGATCTTCGCAATACTAAAATCGCTCAGTTAGTTTCCTTGGCGCCCGCCATGCTCACAAAAAAAACCGCTGGGGTGTTACCTGCACCCGAAAAAATATTGGCGACGATGGTGGAAGGAATTCAAGTTGATTTTGATACGGCTAGCGCAATTGAAACAGGCTATTTTATTGAGCTGGCTTGTCATCCAGTGACCAAAAACATGATCAATACTTTTTGGTTCCAGTTGAATAAAATTAACAGTGGCTGTAGCCGTCCACCATCGTTTGAAAAATCCCGGATAACACAAGTTGGCGTGTTAGGTGCGGGTATGATGGGCGCTGGTATTGCCTATGCGTGTGCCAGCAAAGGCATGAGAACCATTTTAAAAGATGTTGATTTAGGGCTTGCTGAAAAAGGAAAAATGTATACGGAGAATTTACTAGAAAAGCAATTCTCATCACAGAAAACAAATCTATCGACAGAAGAAAAAAAAATAAAAAAAGAAAGCATCCTGGCGCTAATTCAACCCAGTGATAACAGCGCAGACTTAGCCGCTTGTGATCTGGTCATTGAAGCCGTCTTTGAAAATAGAGCGCTAAAAACCAAGGTCATCGCTGAAGCAGAAGCTTTCATCAATAAAGAAGCTATTTTTGCTTCTAATACGTCTACCCTGCCCATTACCAGTTTAGCAAAAGCATCAAGAAATAGTGAAAAATTCATTGGCTTACATTTCTTTTCACCCGTAGATAAAATGCCTTTAGTAGAAATTATTTTAGGAAAAAATACCTCTCAAGAAACGCTAGCGCATAGCTATGATTTCGTGCAACAAATTGGCAAAATACCTATCGTGGTTAATGATAGCCGAGGGTTCTTTACCTCTAGGGTCTTTGCAACCTATGTGAAAGAAGGTATGGCCATGTTAGGTGAAGGCATTTCTGCGGCCTCTATAGAAAACGGTGCCGCCTTGGCAGGATTCCCCGTTGGCCCATTAGCCGTTACCGATGAAGTGAGTTTAACCCTAATAGAAAAAATTCGTCGTCAAACTACAGAGGATTGCCTGGCAGAAGCTGTGCATGCGCCTGTACATCCTGCAGACAAGGTGATTGATAGAATGCTGGCAATGGGGAGAACGGGTAAATTGTTGGGGGCAGGATTTTATGATTATCCAGCTACAGCGAAAAAATCTCTTTGGTCTGGTTTAAAGACGGCGTTTTATCAAGAAACTCAGCAAATCAGTTTAGATCTAATTCAAAAACGACTGTTAACCATTATGGCCCTGGAAAGTATCAAATGTTTACAAGAAGGCGTCTTAACCTCTTCTCATGATGCCAATATAGGTTCAATTTTTGGTTTTGGTTTTCCAGCATGGACAGGTGGTGTGGTGCAATATATTCATTATATCGGAGTTAAAGAATTTTTAAGCCAAGCCTGCCAGCTTTCAGATGCATATGGTAAAAGATTTACGCCGCCACAACTGCTGCTTGAAAAAGCGCAAAACAACCAGAGGTTTTAAGTATGTACCCAAACATCAATTCAATTCCTAGAACATTGTTTGATAGTGACCATGAACTCTTTAGAGATATGGTGCATAAATTTTTAATGCTTGAGGCGGTTCCTTTTCATGAACAATGGGAACAGGATGGTCAAGTCGATCGTGAGCTTTGGCGCAAAGCAGGCACACAAGGTTTTTTGTCACCCACAGTGCCTGAGATTTATGGTGGCGCTGGAGCCGATTTTAAATTCAATGCTATTATAACCGAGGAATGTACCAAGCTTGGGTTGTCAGGTATTGGCTGGGGATTACATTCAGATATAGCAGTTCCTTACCTTTTAAATTATGGCAGCGAACAACAAAAGCAAGCCTTTCTGCCAGGGACTGTCAATGGCGATATTATTATGGCGATTGCGATGACAGAACCTGGTGCGGGATCTGATTTGCAAGGGATTAAAACAACGGCTGTATTGGAAGGTGATAACTATATTATCAATGGTTCAAAAACCTTTATCACTAATGGTCAATTAGCCGATTTAGTCATTGTGGTTGCTAAAACTGAGCCTACTGCAGGCTCAAAAGGTATTAGTTTATTTTTAGTGGAATCCCATAGAGAAGGCTTTTCTAAAGGAAAAAATCTTAAAAAAATTGGCATGAAAGCACAAGACACCTCTGAATTGTTTTTTACAGATGTTCTTGTACCCAAGGAAAATTTATTGGGAGAATTAAATCAGGGGTTTAACTACCTAATGGATGAGTTGCCTCAAGAGCGACTTTCCGTCGCCATATTAGCCATTGCCAATACCGAGGCTATTTTACAGCAAACCATTGCTTATGTTTCTGAAAGGAAAGCCTTTGGAAAACCACTTTCAAGTTTTCAAAATACTCAATTCAAATTGGCTGAAGCGGCAACAGACGTTACCTCAACCCGTGTTTTTGTGGATAAATGTTTGGAATTGCATGTTGCAGGAAGTCTAGATGCCGCCACAGCCGCAAAGATTAAGTTACAGGCGACAGAAGTTCAATGCAAAGTATTAGATGAATGCCTGCAATTACATGGTGGTTATGGTTATATGTGGGAATACCCTGTCGCTAGAGCTTATGCCGATGCACGTGTTCAGAAAATTTATGCAGGAACCAGTGAAGTAATGAAATTGATTATTTCTCGTTCTTTATTTCAGTAACTTTTATGTCACCTCATACCCATGCCGGCCCATTAAAAAATATCAAGATATTAGATTTCACCAATCTATTACCTGGCCCTTATGCGACCATGTTGATGGCTGACATGGGGGCGGAAGTAGTACGAGTAGAGTCGCCTAATCGACCTGATTTGGTGAAATTATTACCCCCATTTTTTAAGAAACAATCTTATGCACATCTTTCATTGAATCGAAATAAAAAATCTCTTGCATTGGATTTATTTAACGATCAAGGGCAAGCAGTTATTCATAAACTCGTGCAGGAATATGATATTGTTATTGAACAATTTCGGCCAGGTATCATGCAAAAGATTGGACTGGATTATGTGAGTTTAAAAAAAATCAATCCAAAAATCATTTATTGTTCCATTACGGGTTATGGTCAAACAGGCCCTTATAAAAACAAAGCAGGTCATGATATTAATTATTTGGCTGTCAGTGGATTGGCGAGTTATAGCGGTAAAAAATCAACAGGGCCTGTTTTAAGTGGTACCCAAATTGCGGATTTGGCTGCTGGTTCACAACATGCCGTGATGGCTATTCTTGCTGCCATCATTGAACGCAATGAAACGAGTATAGGACAATATCTGGATATTAGCATGGCTGACGGTGTCTTTAGTTTAAATGCACTCTCTGGCGCTGTCGCTTTAGCAACCGCTGAAAGTCCAGAACTTGAAAGTGAACTCCTTAATGGAGGGAGTTGTTATGATTACTATCAAACTGCTGATCACCAATATCTTTCTGTTGGGATATTGGAAGAAAAATTTGCTTTACGTTTTTTTGATGTTTTGGGACACCCAGACTGGTTATGTTCTTTTCAAGGAAGCGTAGAAGAAAGATCTGCACTTAAAACAGCTATCCAAGATTTAATTGCTGAGCATGATCTTGCGTATTGGACTGAATTATTCGAGGCTGTTGATTGTTGTGTTGAGCCTGTCCTGACTATTCTTGAAGCCTCTCAACACCCCCTGTTTGTTTCAAGAAATATGTGTATGGATATAGCGCTTGATAACAAAACACAGGTGAAACAAATTGCTCCTGCGATTAAGTTTTCTGAACAAGTATTGAGAAAACAATGTGGAAGATTATTAGGAGAAGACAGTTTAGACATCATGATGGCATTAAATTACCCTCAACACCACATCCAGCAACTGATAGAAAATAAAGTGATCTTCTGTGCTACCCAAAATAAGCAATTACATGATAGAGAGGATGATAAATAGCATGAGGAACAACAAGAATAAATATTTGCAGGAATCAGAATATATTGATTATTCACATCCTGCTGTTCTGGCGTACTCTTTGCTGGTAACGGGGCGCACCAAAAAACAAAAAGCGATTTCAATTTATTATTTGGTGAGAGATAACATACGTTATAATCCCTATACCATTGCACAAGGAAAGCGATCATTAAAAGCTTCATTTGCTGCAAGCCAGGCTGAAGCTTACTGTATTCCTAAGGCTGCATTGATGGTTGCACTTTGTCGCTATTTTAAAATTCCAGCTCGCATTGGTTTTGCGGATGTTGAAAATCATATTTCCAGTCAAAAGTTATTGGATTTAATTGGTACCCGATATTTTTCCATGCATGGTTATGCTGAGATCTATCTTCATAAAAAATGGATAAAAGCCACACCTATTTTTAATCTTGAGCTTTGTGAAAAATTTGATATCACCCCCCTTGATTTCGATGGAGAACATGAGGCTATTTTTCAAGAGTACACAGCTTCTGGACAAAAATATATGGAGTATATAGTTGATCATGGTGCTTTTGCTGAGGTACCTGTAGAGTTTATTTATGAGAACTTTAAAAAACATTATCCCCATCTAGCTGATACTTTTCTATCTCAAACAAACCAAAGTGAGAAGGGTGCAGATCTTTAGATACAATGAAATTAGATCTAATTTTTTCGGAATCACTACAGAAGATACGCAACATCTTCTGTAGTGATTAACCAGCTTTCACTTGAACATGGCATACAAATTATCGGTTTTAGCGGCACAGATAAAATCATTTTGATGCAGCCCCTTAATGGCATGGGTCCACCATGAAACCTGTACCTTACCCCATTCAATCAATAGAGCTGGATGATGGTTTTCCGTTTCGGCTAAGTTTGCCACGCTATTGGCAAATTCAACGGCTGTTTTATACTTTTTAAAGTGATACTGTCTTTCTAATTGAGCGATACCATTTTGTTTTTGAACGATCCATTCAGGTATTTGTTGCAACAAAGCTTCCATTTCTTCTATCTTGACAGTTTCCGCAGCGACATGGCAGGCTTCACAACTTTTTTGATTTAACTGACTCACTGATTTTCTCCTAAACAGATTTCATGTCTAACCTAACAAGCAGCATTTTCTCTTGGTGCATAAGCCGATGGTTTCATCCCCAGGCTTCTGGCTTGCTGAATTAACCCCGGTAAATCGCTCTCAATAATCTGTTGTAAGTCGCTCAATTTCTCGATAACAAAATAATTTTTTTGGAGTTGGTCAATTCTGTAAAAAGTACGAAACGCCTCTAAAATGTCTAAAGGCTGTCGATGTGGTATTGAACTCTCTAAGCTATAACAGGATTCTTCTTTAGAGGAAAGAATACCACCTCCATAGATTTTAACACCAGACTCGGTTTGTAAAAGCCCAAACTCAATGGTAAACCAATAGAGTCGAGCCAGCATGCGTCGATCTTCTTTGCTGGCAGCAAGACCTAATTCCCCATAATGTTGTGAAAAATCGGCATAATCCTGATTGGTTAATAATGGACAATGACCAAAAAGTTCATGAAATATATCGGGTTCTTGAATATAGTCAATCTCTTCTTTTCGTCGAATAAAGGTAGCTGCAGGGAATTTTCGATTCGCCAACAGATTAAAAAATCGATCAAAACCAATTAATGCAGGCACTCTTTCCACCTGCCAGCCTGTTAAGCTTTGCAAGGACCTATTGATGCTGGGTAATTGTGGAATAGCCTGGCCATCCATCTTTAACAAATCCAACCCCTCTAAAAATTCATCACAAGCACGGCTCTTTAAAAGCTTAATTTGTCTCTCATACAAAATTTCCCAGGTTTCATTCTCCTCATTTGAATAATGGATAATACCCTGCGCATCTGGTGTTTTTGATAGGTAGGGTAGCGGAAAATTTTCGACAATATTCAAAGCGGATTTCATCTGTAAACCTCATGTTGTATGTTATCTAATAGAAAAGTCAGTTTAGCGTCAAAATCGAAAGCATTACAGATTTAGAAATATATTAATATTTGCAGTACAGCTTTATAATTTGTATACTTTATTTATTATTTCAAACGAATCTGTACTGTTTTTTTGGGAGTCTTTGTGGTCAAACTGTATGAGCAAGTTGCCGATGATTTAAGAGATTTGATTCTTAAAGGTGTTTATCGTCCTGGTGATAAACTCCCCTCAATTCGATTATTATCTACTCAGCGTAAAATTAGTATTGCCACAGTACAGCGTTCTTTAGAGGAGTTAGAACTTCGAGGGCTTATTGAAGTTCGGCCCAAATCAGGTTGTTACGTTAAAATGCCTGCTGATCAGCAAAAAGTGATTCATACCCCTTTAATTCCTTTGCTGCCAAAATCCATTAAAATTCATGAAATTGCCAGTGGTATTTTTCATCAATGTGATGAACCCAATACCATTAACCTAGGGACCTCTTATCCTGCTGCGCAATATTTCCCGAAAAAGGCAATACAACAGATAGCCACGCAGATCATCAAAGTGCAGATCAATGATATTGTGGATGTGCATTTTTCCCCCGGTCATTCTTTGCTGCGCCAAGCGCTGGCTAAGCGTATGAGTGAGAATGGCTGTCAGGTACAAGCGGATGATCTCATTGTCACCAATGGTTGTCTTGAAGCTTTATCGATCTGTTTACGCGCTGTGGCCAAACAAGGGGATACCATTGCTATTGAGTCACCTGGATTTGTGGGTTTATTTCAATTAATTGAATCCCTGGGCTATCAGGCGCTGGAAATCCCATGTCATCCTGTTGATGGCATGAGTCTCGAAGCTTTGGAGTTGGCATTAGAACAATGGGATATTAAAGCCGTCGCCATCGTCCCTACATTCAGCAATCCCTTGGGAGCGAATATGCCCATTGAAAATCGTCAAAGATTGGTGAGTATGCTGGCTGGTAAATCCATCCCGTTAATTGAAGATGATTTATTTGGTGATCTCTCCTTCGACGGATCCAGAACCAAACCCTGCAAGGCTTTTGACACCAAAGGATTGATACTCTATTGTTCCTCTGCTTCAAAAACCATCGCTTCTGGCCTGCGTGTGGGGTGGATTGCCCCTGGTGCTTTTTATAAGGAGGTGAGTTACTTCAAAACCTTTAGTAATATCAGCGCGCCCAATCTCACTCAATTAATTGTGGCAAAGTTTTTAAGCAGTGGAAAGTATGACCGTTATCTACGGCAATTTACGGCTCAATTAGCCACTCAGATGTATCAATTTCAGCAAGCGATCACTCAGTATTTCCCCGCAGAAACAAGGATCTCCAGGCCCCAAGGTGGATGTATTCTTTGGATAGAGTTACCCAAAAACATTGATGGTTTTGAGCTCTTTAAAAAAGCCATTGCAGCCAATATTGCCATTATTCCAGGACAGCTTTCTAGTGCCAGCCAAAAATTTAATCATTTTATTCGCATCAACTGTGCTTGTGATCCAAAAATCAATATTGCTGCAGTGACCGCAAAATTAGCGGTTATTATCCATCAGATGCAAACGAGCAAGCAATAAGGATGTTCACTCGGTTTGGATGAGAGCTGCCACGACGACCATGCCTTAGTTTTTGGCCTTTGGCAAGCGGGCATCGTCCAATGTAGCGATGCTGATGTTGAATGGATGAATGGATGGTTCGCCAGGCTGAATTGATGCTGTAGTTCTTCGTTTTTGAACTTTTTTGAACTTCGGGAATTTGGCGTAACCGGAACAAATTTATATCTAAGTCTGCGGATCCTTCTCAGCAGATCGGGTTTCTTTTTTAGCCTCACCCTGTCCAGGGAACATTAATTCACCGCTGGTAAATGAACTTCCAAAGGTGGCTGCTGCGGTGGCGACTTGGAGGATGGCGGATTGTAATTCAGGTACGGTTAATGGGGATAAAGGGTGGATAAAGGCGGAGTAGAGCAGATCATCGCCTATGGCGTAACGGGCATCTAATACGGTGTGGTAGTTGGCTTTAAGGGCATTGATTAAAAGTTCTGGAGGGACTTTTCCGGCTTGTGCGATGGGGCTAATAATGCGCATACGGTCGGCTTTGGTATCAAAAATACAGTAGAGGTTTATTTTTTTATAGTGAAAGCTGATTAGGTTTTTATTGAGTTCCAGTTTTTCTTCATCGGCGTATTCTGTAATAGACTTGAGAAGAAGTTCGGGATTCATGGGGGTAGGATGAGCGATTTTTTTGTCTTTGGCGATTAAACCGGTACTTAGGATGAGCACTAATACCGCTAATAACAGCTTGTTAATATTCATTTATCTTCTATCTCCCTCTAATCCGTGGATACATCTTCCTTTTCAAGAAGATGTATCTTGGCTGTTGTTTGGCTATTACTGAGTGGTGATTTTCTTATCTTAATGCTTCATTAATGAACGCTAATTGGGCATTGCCAGGGCACAATTTATCTTCCTTAAGTTGGCACAATGGGATATCGGTGGTGTGCAGCATATTATGAGAATCGGTGCTTTCTGGATTCAGATACATCAATCCGGTTAATATTTTTCCATCATGACGTGCATTTTCAAGTGCGCTAAGTGCTTCACGTCTTGAGCTCACATCTAAACTAGAATCTGCTTTGTGCAGTTCTACCACACTGCCATCATGCATGCTAATAGATTTTGTGGTGCCTTCTGGGTAAGAGGTGGTGATCTCTTGACGCATAGGGACAAAATCAAAGGTGCCAGTAGCAGAAAGATGATCTCGCACATACTCATAACCTTTGGTTGAGGTAGGAACATTATTAAACGTGACGCAAGGTGAAATTACATCAATAAAGGCGAACCCTTCATGAGATAAAGCCGCTTTAATTAAGGGTACTAATTGATGCTTATCACCCGAGAAACTTCTGGCTACATATCCAGCGCCCAGTTGTAATGCCAGAGAACAAAGATCAATGGATTCAAAAGTATTAGGATGCCCTTTTTTACTCGCAGATCCCTTATCCGTGGTGGCAGAGTCTTGACCTTTGGTGAGGCCATAGCAACCGTTATTCATCACGATGTAAACCATATTAAGGTTACGACGGGCTACATGGGTAAATTGTCCCATACCGATGGAGGCGGTATCGCCATCTCCCGAGACACCCAAGTAAATCAAATCTCTATTGGCTAAGTTTGCACCCGTAGCAACTGAGGGCATACGACCATGAACCGAATTAAATCCATGAGACTTACCTAAGTAGTAGGCTGGGGTTTTAGAGGAGCAACCAATACCAGACATTTTTGCCACCTTATGAGGCTCAATGGCTAATTCAAAACAGGCTTGAATAATGGCGTTACTGATAGAGTCGTGTCCACAACCTGCACAAAGTGTAGAGAGTCCACCTTCATAGTCTTTTCGGGTCAGCCCAAGACTGTTTGTAGGAAGATCCGGGTGACGAAAATTGGGTCGAATATAGGTCATTATTTATTCCTCAGTCTCAGCAGTTTGTAACGAAACGACGTTTTCGTTCGATAAAACTTGAGAGATGCGTTTTGCAATAAATCTCGCAGTGATGGGCATACCATCAATATTGAGTACAGAGACTAACTTTTGTGGAACGATACCGCATTCGTTAATTAATAAGGTACGCATTTGTCCATCACGATTTTGTTCGATAACAAATACCATCTCGTAATTATCAATAAAGCTTTTCACTTCTTTTTGGAACGGGAAGGCTCGAATACGCATGCTGTCGATAGCAACACCCTGTTTGTTCAGGCTGCTAATAGCCTCATAAGAAGCATGTGTACTCGTACCAAAGAATATAGCGCCCCAACGACTTTTTTCTGAGCGTAATCGAGTGTGTGGTGTAGGTACTAGAGTTTTAGCCGTTTCCCATTTCACTAATAAACGCTGCATACCTTTGGCATAGGTGTCTCCATCCTCGGTGTAGCGAGCATATTCATCATGAGAAGAACCGCGAGTAAAATATGAACCCTTTGTTGGGTGAGTGCCGGGATAGGTTCGATAAGGAATACCATCACCATCCACATCTAAATAACGTCCCCAAGCTTGCTTGGCGTTATCGAGATCTTCTGCGGTTAATACTTTGCCGCGATCATATCGGCGCTCATCGTCCCATTTTAATGGAGGGCTCATATTATCGTTCATACCTAAGTCTAGATCACTCATCACCATCACCGGTGTTTGTAGACGATCGGCCAAGTCGAAGGCATCTGCGCCCATTTCAAAACATTCTCTTGGATCACAAGGGAATAACAACACATGTTTGGTATCACCATGAGACGCATAGGCGGCTAAGATAAGATCCGACTGTTGCGTTCTGGTTGGCATACCCGTACTAGGGCCTGAACGCTGAATATCCACTAAGACTATGGGTAATTCAGAGAAATAAGCCAAACCGATAAACTCATTCATTAAGGAAAGACCGGGGCCAGAAGTTGCCGTAAAGGCTCTGGCGCCATTCCAAGTTGCGCCTGCCACCATACCAATAGCAGCCAGTTCGTCTTCGGCTTGCATAATGGCAAAGTTCTTCTTGCCTGTTTCTTTATCCATTCTAAACTTAGTGGCATATTTTTCAAAAGCTTCTACCACAGAGGTAGATGGCGTAATTGGATACCAGCCCACAACCGTTGCGCCAGAATACACCGCACCTAAAGCGACTGCGCTATTACCATCCATCAAAATGCTATCACCAACATTATTTCTACGCTCGATAGAAATAGCACAAGCATCTGTATGATGTTCTTTGGCATAGTTGTAACCTAACTCTAAGGCATGAATGTTTGGCTCAATAAGTTTAGGCTTCTTACTAAATTGTTGTTTAATGGAATCGGTAAAGACCGAAAAATCCATACTGAACAAATAGGCCAAAGCGCCTACATAGATAATATTTTTAAAGAGTTGACGCTGTCTTGGATCTGAATACTCCGTATTGGTAATTGCGGTTAATGGTAGCCCAATCTCAGTAATATCTTTGCGCTCAAATCCATGAGGTAAGTTTTTTGTGGAGTCATAGAAAAAATAGCCTCCAGGTAAAACTTCATCATAGTCTTGTTTTAGTGTTTGCCCATTGGTGGCCACCATAAAATCAACACCACCGCGACGACCTAAGTAGCCATGTTCATTGACTCTCACTTCGTACCAAGTGGGTAATCCCTGAATATTAGAGGGAAAAATATTTTTAGGGCTGACTGGAATACCTAAACGGAATACTGATTTAGCAAATAAATTGTTGGCGCTGGCAGAACCTGAACCGTTCACATTCGCAAAGCGAATAACAAAATCATTAACGGATGTTATTTTGTGCATAATTAGCCTGCCTTCGTCACTGTATATAAAAATTTCTGCATATCCCAAGCGCCTGTTGGACACCTTTCAGCACACAAGCCGCAATGCAAACAGACGTTTTCATCTTTTACCATGACACGCTCTGTTTTTAATACATCAGAGACATAAAGTGCTTGGTCGAGATTTTTAGCTGGGATTAATAAATTAGGTCTTAACGCTGCTTCTTCGGCATTTTCAATAAAGTTAATGCAAGACGTAGGACATATATCCACACAGGCATCACATTCAATGCAGCGGGCTTCGGTGAATAGGGTTTGCACGTCGCAGTTTAAGCAACGCATAGCTTCGTCATAACCGATTTTAGTATCAAAACCCAGTTCGACTTCCATGAGGCGATTGGTGAGAGCTTTAGCTTTTTCGGCTAAGGGCACTTTATAACGATCATCGTCAGAAACATGGGCATCATAAATCCATTCATGGAAGCCCATTTTCTGGCTCACCAAATTCACACCAGGTGCTGGACGCTCAAAAACATCTTTGCCATCACAATAGTTGTGTATAGAAATCGCAGCCTGGTGACCATGAGCCACAGAAGTAATAATGTTACTTGGCCCCCAAGCGGCATCGCCACCAAAAAATACATTAGCTAAAGTGGATTGATGCGTGGTTTTATCCACAACGGGCATATCCCACGCATCAAATTCAATACCTAAATCTTTTTCAATCCAAGGGTATGCATTTTGTTGACCTAAAGCCATCAATACATCGTCACAAGCCATGAAAACAGGGGCTTCATTCATTGACACCAATGAGCGCTTGCCAGCGTCATCATATAGGGCACGCACTTTTTCAAACTCCATGCCGACCAATTTGCCTTTTTCGGTAATAAAGGCTTTTGGCACATGATTTTCAAATATGGGAATATCTTCATGGATCGCATCTTCAATTTCCCATGGAGACGCTTTCATATCGTTTTTAGGACTACGCACCACAACACGCACATTTTCGCCGCCTAAGCGACGAGCGGTACGACAACAATCCATGGCGGTATTACCCCCACCCAAAACCAACACGTTTTTGCCAATTTTGCTGGTATGTTCAAAGGCAACGCTGGCTAACCAGTTAATACCAATATGAATATTTGCATCGGCTTCTTGACGGCCTTCTAATTTGGGTAAATCACGGCCCCTTGGCGCGCCAGTTCCCACAAAGACTGCATCATAACCTTTGGCTAAAATTTCTTTCAGGCTTTTCACATAGGTATTGAAGTGGCTAACCACACCCATGTTGAGGATAAAGCCTGTTTCTTGATCAAGCACCTTTTCAGGTAAACGGAATGAAGGGATCTGGCTTCGCATAAAGCCACCCGCTTTGCTTTGATCTTCATATAAATCAATGTGATAACCTAAGGGCATTAAATCACGAGCAACTGTTAAAGAAGCAGGGCCACCTCCAATCAACGCCACTTTTTTACCATTCTTTTGAGAAGGAATTTTTGGCATACGATCAGCGATATTGTCATCTTTGTTATCAGCAGCAACACGCTTTAAACGACAAATAGCCACTGGCTCTTCGTCTATTCTGCCGCGTCTACAAGCTGGCTCACAGGGACGATCACAGGTTCGACCTAACACACCAGGGAATACATTCGATTCCCAGTTCACCATGTAGGCATCATCGTAACGACCATCTGCGATCAGACGTATATATTCAGGTACCGGAGTATGTGCTGGACAAGCGTGTTGGCAATCAACGACCTTGTGAAAATACTCTGGATTTTTAGAGTCTGTGGGTTTCAAGTTTCTGGTCCCGTAAAATTAATAATTGAGGGTGCTTCTTTAGGCGACTAATCGGTGGCTATTTTACTCTTATATTCACAAATTGCCACAAATTGCTCAGCCGAAAAAATGTTTATTCGGGATATTTTTACCAAAAAATTCGTTTTTTTAAGAGACTCAACCTAAAATCACCAACTTCCCTGATTTTGCATGCTTTCCCAAGGTTCAATGGGGGCTAGAGCCTCACCCGCTTGCAACAGTTCGATGGAGATCCCATTGGGATCTTTAATAAATGCCATATAGCCATCTCGAGGGGGGCGCAGAATATCCACACCTAGTTTTTGCAACTGTGCGCAAGCTTGAAAAATATTGGGTGTTTCAAAGGCTAAATGACCAAATTGATCACCAGAAGAGTATTCTCTAGCATCCCAATTGTGCGTAATTTCGACCATGGGCATATGGTCACCCTCTCCATAAAAATAGAGGGTAAACCTGCCTGTGGGATAATCGGTTTTCTTGAGTGCTTTTAATCCCAAACCTTGAGTATAAAAGCGTTCTGTTGCTTCAGGATCAGAGGTTCTAATCATGCTATGTAAAAATTTCATTGAAACCTCTTAAATTATATTTTTGTTTAGAAACTAACCCGGCAAATTATTATCGCCGTCTTTAAGCTATTATACCCGTGCTAGCTCAGAATGCTTGATTGCAACAAGCGTATAAAGATCAATTATCAGGTAGCTCTTTATTGACCTCATCAGCAATGTCTTGTAATTCCGTCGCCAATGCACTTTGTTCAATGGCATCAGAAGCCGATTTTTTCAAGACAATAATGTTAATTCGGCGATTAATGGGGTTGTTTGGATCTCTTTGATCAAGTAATAAAGAGTCAGCCAGTCCTTCAACTTTTGCTATTTGGTCAACAGGTAGGCCGCCAGCCACCAATTGGCGGCGAGCTGCATTGGCTCTATCCGTAGACAACTCCCAATTAGTGTAATTGGGGCGACCCGCATAAGGAATGCCATCCGTATGCCCCGTAACACTTACTTTATTGGGCACCTTGGCAATCACTGTGGCAAATTTTTGTAAAATGAGTCGAGCAAAGGGTTGGACTTGCGCTTGTCCCCCCAAAAACATCGGTCTGTTTTCTTCGTCAAAAATTTGAACTCTGACACCTTCTGGAACAATATCGACATGGATTTGCTCTTTAATATCCTGGAATGCTGAATTTTCTTCCACCATTTTATTGAGCCTGTTGGCTAAAATTTGTAACCGTTGTTTTTCTAATTCAGCTGCTTGCTGTAACACATCTCCTTGGGGAGCCGAGGGCAGATCTTTACTTTCTTTTTCTTTTTCCCCTTTTGGTGCTTCCAATGGAATTAATGCACTATCAGCCCCACCTGGGCCAATGAGTGCACCACCAGGATCTTTGAAGTGACCAGCAATATAATGCTTCTGTTGAGGGGTAGCGGAGTTGGCCAACCACATCACCATAAAAAATGCCATCATGGCTATGGCGAAATCAGCAAATGCCACTTTCCATGAGCCGCCATGATGCTTATGGCCTCCTTTATTGACTTTTTTAATGATAATAGGCTGATTCGTTTTCACCCTTAATTCATCCTGATCCGTTGTTCAAGTGCTAAAAATGACGGACGTACATTCATAGGGATGGTTTTTCTGCCAAATTCAACGGCTATTTGCGGAGGCATACCGTTTACTGCCGCCACAATGGAGGTTTTTAAGCATTTGTAAAATTGAGTTTCATGTTCCACATAATGTTCAATCGCATGCGCGAAGGGGCCAACAAAGCCATAAGCCATTAAAATACCGAGAAAAGTTCCAACTAAAGCAGCCGCAACGTGAGCCCCTAACTCATTCGGTGGCCCTCCAAGAGAAGCCATGGTAATCACAATGCCTAAGACCGCCGCTACAATACCAAAGCCAGGTAATGAGTCAGCCACTTTTGCTACGGCATGGGCTGGTTTTATGAGCTCTTCATATTGTCCTTCTAACTCCACATCCATTAAATTGTCCAATTCATAAGCGGTCATATCCCCCACCACCATAAGGCGAAGATAGTCACAGATAAATATCAATACATTCGCTTCTCGCAAAATTAATGGATATTTCTTAAATATGGTGCTTTCTTCTGGCTCATCTACATCACCTTCAATAGCAATAAGCCCTTCTCTGCGAATTTTATTGAATAATTCAAACATAAGCCCCATGGTTTCCATATACATGGTCTTGGAAAATGGTGAACCCACTAATAATTTTGGGATAAGAACAAAAATTCTTCCCACCACATGAAAAGGGTTAGAGATAATTAACGATCCCAAAGCTCCTCCACAGATAATCAATATTTCATAGGGTTGCCATAAAGCCAACAGATTTCCATGGGAGAGCACATACCCCCCAAAAACCGACAGCAAAACAACTATGCCCCCTAATATAAGAGCCATTCAACTCTCCTTCTAATAATCACGACTTCTTTTAGGATAGCAGAAAATAAATTTTTGGCTTGATTCGACGCTTATTTGCTAAATTGAACATGTTCTACATATTTTTTATAAAGTTTGCCTAAAACTCGTTTCCTCACAGTCTCTAATTGTCTCCGTTTGTACATTTCATGAGAGGCATCACCGAGTCGGCTCTCATGATAGCTTTTTTGATCCATAATTTGGATTTCAAAAGGGAAGAAGAAATTAATACGATGACCACGAGGGCCTAAAATATTGATACGTTGCCGACAAGTGAACTGAACAGCATGATAATTCGAGGTGGTATGAACGTTATCAATCGGTTTACCTTGCTCTTGCGGGTAGTCCATTTCCTCTAGCGCTAACTTTAAATCCTCATAATTGGTATCTAAAAACTGTTTTTTCATCCATTCAATGTCTAGCAAAGAATTTCGAGAGCGGGATGGTTTAACATTGGCAAACATCACCGCATTGTTTTCCCTGAGGAACACTAAAACTTTAATTGCATCCAAGCGATATTTCGTAATAAAACGCAACCCTATCCAGTCAAAAATATCCGCAGTGACATTTTCAGGCTTGTGAAGCAGTTTAAGGGTGGCAGATTCCTGTGTTTTGCAAGGTCTGCATTGAAAATCTGCCAATTCTATATCACCCAAGAAAATACGACCTGCGTCATCTTTAGTAATGTGCTTTTCAATACGAGCGACAATTTGATGGCGAATTTCATGCTGGTAATGATCATTAAAAAAAGAACTGCAATGCGAAATGGTATGCATGATGCGAAGTAAGGAACAACTCCATAAAGCTCGAGAGGACTTGTGATTGTTGGAGGCCCACATTAATAAATGGCGGATATCTTCAGTGTTTCTAATGGTTTCTGGAATGGGAAAACTATCATCCAGCAAGGTGTTTTGCAGAAACTTTAATGCTTTTAGGCGTAGAGAAGCAATTTCCTTTTTATCAATCTCTAAATCATATCCATAACATTCCAAAAAGGCTTGAGCCTCTTCCAATGTATGGATACTTAAAGCGGGATGGTCGATGATGGATTGACCCGCAAGCACTGTTCCTAAAGAAGCCCCCTGAACATGTTCATAGATAGTGGTCATAACATTCTTCTTTGCGGGAAATTCATGGAAAACCCTTGTTATTGGTCATCTAATCATTATAGTAGGCAAATACAATTTCATCACATTGGAAGTGATTTTAGTTTACACTCTACAACCAAGTTTTTGGTTAACCTCTCTGGAATGATGACTTTATGATCAATTTACTGTTTCAAGGCCGATATGAATTATTTGCTATGCTATTGTTTTCTATCATCCTTTCATTAACCTTTCATGAGTTCGGTCATGCGATAACAGCAAAGCACTTTGGTGATGACACCGCCCAAAGAATGGGCAGACTCACTCTCAATCCATGGGTGCATATAGATTTAATGGGGTTACTCATGGTTGCAACCATCGGTTTTGGTTATGCCAAACCCGTTCCAATCAACCCAAGCAAATTTAACTCCCCCCAAGCGTCCTTATGGGTTTCGGCTGCTGGACCGGGTATGAATTTACTCCTTGCCATCATTACCTTAAATATTGGCGCTGCGGCTGTTCATTATCAAATGGATGCTTTAAATACGTCTTTTGTGATGTTTTTTTTGCAATATCTGGCGCTTATCAATCTCTTGTTAATGCTTTTCAACTTACTTCCAATCGGTCCTTTAGATGGCCATTATATTTTGCCTTATTTTATGAAGCCTCAGGCTGGATACAAATACCTACAATGGAATCAGCAATATGGAACGATGATTTTATTTGGGCTGATTGCACTGAGCTTTGTGGGGATTCCGATATTTTCGAAATTAATGGGGGTAGCTCAGTCTTTATCTCAGTATTTGATTTTTTTCTGAGGGAGAATCGGCGTTAAGGCATAAAGTAAGTTAAGTTGGCGCTAATTTTTACTTTTAGACCGAAACTAACAAACCGAGGTAGAGATGCAGACCTCTTCCAAACCGAGTGGAGTGCGAATGCACATCATCCTTATTGCTTTTTTCAATCCTATAATTGACCACCGTCCATTTTTTTGGCTATTTCACCAATGTGTTGAGCCATCTTAGTTTGTGCTCTAGCCATCTGTCTATGAGCCACAACGAACATAACCAAAGGAACAATGAGCAGAAATGGCAAAAACATTGTCAAAAACATTATAAAACCTGATACTGGCATAAAAACTCCTGTGTAAACGACTTATTTAATTTAAATAGCCTTTGCATCTAAAATAGACTGAAGGTTGTGCATACTATAATGTAAGTTACAGCTTCTAACAATGAAATAATTGTAGTGGTCAACTTTTTTTGGCCACCCAATTGGAAGATTTCCAAAAAAACTTTTCTTTACTGTTCGGTGATAATCCTAAGTTATGGGATAGTATCTAGAGTATCTAGAGAGTATCTAGGACACCCATTTGCTTTCACTAAAAATAATCCTTGTCCAATGTTTTATGGAAGCTGGTTTGTAATAACTCGGTAAGCCGGTTTTTATCGATGTCTTCAACATGGCTATGGATTAAAATCGATTCGCCCTTTCTCAATAAAGTACCCGAACCTTTGTGGGTAAACAGCTCTTTGGCCAGATTTTGAGGTTTGGTAATGGATACGGATGCCGTTGCGGGTAGCTGATCTAAAATATCAGAAACTTGGCGGATCTTTAATTTCATTCCACCATTTAACCAGCTTTGTTGCATTAAATGGTCAAAGTCGGTGACCAGATTGACCGATGAAATGATCTCTCCTTTGTCATCCAGCAAGCCGCCAGTTTCGGTGAGAAATATAATTTTGTAGGGTTTAAGTGCTATTGCAAGCTGGTTGGTGGCGATATCTGCATTAATGTTAAGACATTGACCATTGGCAGTGGTGGCTAATGAGGAAATAATAGGAATAGCGCCGCTATCAATAGCAGACTGAATTGCGCTGAGATCAACCGCAGAGACATCTCCAACAAATCCTAGATTTGCATCCAATGACTTCGTTGCCTGAAAAACACCGCTGGTTAGAGAGGCTGTTTTAACACCCATGGCCTGTAATCGATTGGCCAACTTAAGATTTTGCTGAATAAATGTTTTACAAGCAATATTCAAAACAGCGGCGCTGGTGACTCTTTGCCCTTCGATAAACTCGCTAGCGACTCCAGCTTCTTGCAAATTCTTATTCAGTTAAGGCCTAGCTCCATGTACAACTATTGGGAACAATCCGATGCGTTCAAGAAAGGCCAGTGAAGAACAAAGGTTATCCAGATCATTATCTAAGATTGCGCCACCCACTTTAATCACGGCAAAGTGAGATTGGCCCGCATCGACAAAACGTTTTAGATATTGCTTAATTTCCTTGGGATTGGCTAAATTGGATAGGAGCTGAATGATGGTGTCTTTTATTTCTGGGTGGGAATTCGTCATATGGGTCTCATCAGTTGATAGTACTTTGTTTGTTGTGCACAAACTTAAAGTATTATGTCTTAGATAATATTAGCATAAAACAGCATGAGTTATGACAGTGATTCTAGTCTATGCCAGTCAGTTCCATCTTGAGTTGCATAAAGATGCATTAAAATTTGGAATATCACTTCACTTTATTGATGAATAGGCGTTATGCTGTAAACAAGCAATATTGATTTTTTGCCATGCAAAAATAAAAGGCCTGCCTCTCCAAAAATATCATCCTGGAGTAACAAATGTCACACACTTCCTACCCTGATTCCTACTATGCCCATTCCGCCAACTCGGCTCCTGAACGCCCCTCACTTATGGGAGAGGAAGAGACGGATGTTTGTGTTGTAGGTGCAGGTTTTACTGGCCTATCAACCGCACTTTTTTTATTAGAAAATGGATTCAAAGTCACTCTTCTGGATGCGGTCAAAGTGGGTTTTGGCGCATCTGGCCGTAATGGTGGACAGATAGTCAACAGCTATAGTCGCGACATTGATAATATCGAACGAATAGCGAGTCCTGAGCATAGCAAACTACTTGGACTAATGGCATTCGAGGGTGGACGCATTATTCGTGAACGAATAACCAAATACAATATTCAGTGTGAACTGAAAGAGGGGGGCGTTTTTGCGGCCATTACCCAAAAACAAATGGGTCATCTTGAAACACAAAAGAAATTGTGGGAGCGTTATGGACATACACAGCTAGAGCTTCTCGATAGTCAGGGTATTCGCGAAGTTGTGGCAACACAAAATTATATAGGCGGCCTGCTCGATAGAAGCGGTGGACATGTTCATCCTTTGAATCTTGCTTTGGGTGAAGCGGCAGCAGTAGAAAGCTTGGGTGGTATTATTCATGAAAATTCGGCGGTTATTAAGGTTGATCGTCGTGCCAATCCTGTGGTGCAAACCGCACATGGATTAGTTAAAGCCAAGTTTGTGGTGGTTGCAGGCAATGCATATCTAGGCAACCTAATCCCTGAGCTCTCAGCCAAATCGATGCCCTGTGGTAGTCAGATTGTGGCTACAGAGCAACTTTCCCCAGAGCTTGCCAAAAGTCTGCTTCCACAAGATTACTGTGTTGAAGATTGCAATTATCTGCTCGACTATTTTCGGCTTTCTGGCGATAACCGATTGCTGTTTGGTGGTGGAGTCGTATATGGTGCACGCGACCCTGACGATATTGAAGCCATCATCCGTCCAAAAATGCTTAAGACCTTTCCTCAATTGGCAAATAAAAAGATTGAGTTCGCTTGGACAGGCAACTTCCTATTAACTTTATCACGCCTGCCACAGGTTGGGCGTATCGGCGATAATATTTATTACTCGCAAGGTTGTAGTGGCCACGGAGTCACTTATACCCATTTGGCTGGTAAGGTGCTGGCCGAAGCCCTGCGCGGTAAAGCTGAGCGCTTTGATGCTTTCGCCAGTCTGCCGCATTACCCATTTCCAGGTGGTAACTTGTTTCGTATCCCTTTAACAGCAATGGGCGCTTGGTATTACTCTTTGCGCGATAAACTGGGATTTTGATGATGCGATGGTCTGTTTGTGTAAAACCAGAACCCATGAATAGATTTTGAGGTGAACTATGTCAAATGTTGATCCACCTTTAATTGGCGTGGTTGCCTGCAATCAGATGCTAGGTCAGCACAATTATAATCTGGTGGGCGAGAAATACCTGTTGGCGATTGTGAATGGTGCGGGTGGATGGCCTCTTATGTTGCCATCACTTAGCCATCAACAACCTATTCGCACCCTATTATCTTGTCTCGATGGACTTTTATTATCTGGTTCCCCTTCAAATATTGAACCTCAACATTATCGGGGTGAAGCCAGTGTCAAAGGTACGCTACATGATCCCAATCGTGATGCAACTACCTTACCCCTTATTTGCGCGGCTATCGAATCTGGACTACCCTTATTAGGTATCTGTCGTGGTTTTCAGGAAATGAATGTCGCTTTTGGCGGTACGTTACATCAGCAATTGTATGAAGTAGAGGGCTTCATTGAACACAGAGAAAACAAAAAACAAACTTTAGATGAACAATATGGTTTTTCTCATGAGATCAGTTTGGTGTCTGGTGGAATCCTACATGATGCATGGAAATGTGAGACCGCAGAAGTTAACTCGCTTCATACTCAAGGAGTGAATCAATTGGGTGATGGGCTGCGCCCAGAAGCCTATGCACCCGATGGACTAGTTGAAGCATTTTCGGTGATTGAATCAACAGAATTTGCGCTGGGTGTTCAGTGGCACCCCGAGTGGAAAGTTAAGCAAAACCCCTTTTACCAATCAATATTTAAAGCCTTTGGTGTTGCCTGTCAACGAAGAGCTGCAAGCAAAATGAGATATCATGGACAAATTAATAGCATTTTTAAAAGAAAAAAAAATAACTGAAGTCGAATGTGTCATCAGTGATATGACTGGCATAGCGCGCGGAAAGATCACCCCAGTGGATAAGTTTCTTTCCGAAAAAGGCATGCGACTACCCGAGAGTGTTTTACTTCAAACGGTAACGGGCGATTTAATTGATGAAGAAACTCGTTACGACTTGCTGGATGATGCCGAAATTGATTTTAACTGCGTTCCCGATGAAAATGCGGTTTTTCTACTGCCTTGGACGGTAGAGGCGACCGCGCAAGTCATCCATGATTGTAATGACATCATGGGAAACCCCATTGAGCTATCGCCGCGTAATGCGCTAAAGAAAGTGTTAGCGCTTTATGCAGAAAAAGGTTGGGAGCCGATTATTGCCCCAGAAATGGAGTTTTATCTCACCAGTCGTAGTGATGATCACGATTTACCCCTTAAGCCGCCATTGGGACGTTCTGGTAGACCCGAGGCTGGACGACAGTCTTTTTCGATCGATGCCGCAAATGAATATGATCCACTGTTTGAAGATATGTATGAATGGTGTGAAGCTCAAGGATTGGATATTGATACCTTAATCCATGAAGACGGGCCGGCCCAAATGGAAATTAACTTTAGCCATGGAACCCCTTTATCACTGGCTGATCAGGTCTTTGTTTTTAAACGAACCCTGCGGGAAGCCGCACTTAAACACAATGTATGCGCCACTTTTATGGCCAAACCTGTCACTGATCAGCCAGGCAGTGCTATGCATATCCATCAGAGTGTGCTTGACAAAAAAAGCGGAAAAAACATCTTTACCCAAGAAGATGGCACTGAGAGTCCATTGTTTTTTGGATATATCGGAGGGTTGCAACGATACGTGCCAGAATTAATTCCCTTAATGGCGCCCAATGTGAACTCCTTCCGTCGCTTTTTACCCGGTACTTCTGCACCAGTTAATTTGGAATGGGGCGAAGAAAATCGTACCTGCGGTTTACGCATCCCACAATCTTCCCCACAAAATCGTCGTATTGAAAATCGAATTCCTGGCGCCGATTCAAACTGTTATCTTGCGATAGCGGCGAGTTTGTTGTGTGGATATCTGGGCATGGTCGAGAAGCTAAAACCTTCCGTTCCGGTAAAGGGGAGAACCAATGAAAACCGTAGTCAAAACATGAATAATCTTCCCCTAACCTTGGAAGAAGCCTTGGCAACCATGGAGGAAAGTGATATTTGCAAAGAATACCTGGGCGAAGCCTTCACTAGAGGATTTGTGGCAGTAAAACAGGCAGAGCTCGAAAACTTCAGACGGGTTGTCAGCTCATGGGAGAGAGAATTTTTTTTGCTGAGTGTTTGATCTCAAAACATCGGTTATATAACAAATAGTTGCAGAATGAGAAGATCACATTTTTTGCCAATTGTGTAAATCAATAGACTACCTATGAGGAACATCCCTTGTTATTAAATGATCTCCAGTTATTGCGCCAACAATGTTATATCAATGGCGAGTGGCGCGATGCAGACAATAAAGAATCCACCATAATTTGCAACCCAGCCAACGCTGAAGCTATAGCCAGCGTTCCAATGATGGGTCAGACTGAAACTCAGCAAGCTATTCAGGCTGCCGAAAAAGCCTTACCAGCGTGGCGTTCACTCACTGCCAAAGAGCGTGGTGCTTTGTTGCGGTGCTGGTTTGACTTGTTGAATGAGCATGCAGATGATCTTGCCATGCTGATGACCACAGAACAGGGAAAACCGCTGGCAGAAGCAAGAGGCGAAGTAGCCTACGCCGCATCCTTTATTGAATGGTTTAGTGAAGAAGGCAAGCGTATTTACGGCGATACCATACCGGCTCATCAGCGAGATAAACGTTTAATTGTGATTAAACAACCCGTTGGAGTGACAGCTGCCATCACTCCTTGGAATTTCCCAGCGGCAATGATTACACGCAAAGCAGCGCCCGCTTTAGCTGCCGGTTGTACCATGGTGGTCAAGCCCGCACCACAAACACCATTTACCGCCCTTGCGCTTGCTGAACTTGCCCATCGTGCTGGCATTCCAGCTGGTGTGTTTAATGTGATTACGGGTGATGCTAAAACCATAGGCGATGAGTTGTGCGCCAATCCGGTGGTGCGTAAACTATCCTTCACGGGATCAACCGCTGTTGGCATCAAACTGATGGCACAATGTGCCCCCAGTTTGAAAAAATTATCCCTGGAGCTAGGTGGCAATGCACCCTTTATTGTGTTTAATGATGCCGATCTCGATGCCGCCGTAGAAGGCACGATTATCGCAAAATATCGTAATGCTGGACAAACCTGCGTTTGCGCAAATCGTTTGTATATACAAGAAGGCGTTTACGAGGCCTTCACCGAAAAACTGATTTTAGCCGTAGATAAACTTAAAGTTGGAAATGGCCTTGATGCAGGCGTGACCACTGGACCATTAATCAACAAAGATGCCGTTTTAAAAGTACAACGCCATCTGGATGATGCCATTCTAAAAGGTGCCAAAGTTGTGATCGGTGGCAAATCTCACCGCAAGGGGGGGAATTTTTTCGAGCCCACCATCATTACCAATGCCAATAGCTCCATGTTGATTGCTCGCGAGGAAACCTTTGGCCCTTTAGCCCCTTTATTCAAGTTTTCTGATATTGATGATGTGATTCGTCAGGCAAATGATACCGAATTTGGATTAGCCGCCTATTTTTATGGACGCGATATTTCCTTAGTGTGGAAAGTTGCAGAAGCCCTCGAGTACGGCATGGTGGGCGTGAATACAGGACTTATCTCCACGGAAGTCGCCCCCTTTGGCGGCGTAAAATCCTCTGGATTAGGTCGAGAAGGTTCAAAGTATGGCATTGAGGAATATTTAGAGATGAAATACATCTGTCTATCGGTTTAGGAGTGAGATCCGTATGAGCAAAGATCAAACAAGTAGCGATAAAAAAATCAACACCAATCAATCCTTGATGACACGACGTCAGGCCGCCGTCGCCAACGGCGTTGGACAAATTCACCCCATTTTTACCGAACGCGCAGAAAATGCCACTGTATGGGATGTGGAAGGTCGAGAATTTATCGACTTTGCTGGTGGTATTGCGGTGCTCAATACCGGACATCTTCATCCAAAAGTCAAAGCCGCCGTTGCAGCACAGTTAGACAACTTTTCTCATACTTGTTTTATGGTGTTGGGTTATGAAAGTTATGTGCAAGTCTGTGAAAAATTAAATGAATTAGTTCCAGGAAACTTTGCCAAAAAAACCGCCTTATTTACCAGTGGATCAGAAGCGGTAGAAAATGCAGTAAAAGTGGCCAGAGCTTATACCAAACGCGCTGGTGTTATCGCTTTTACCTCGGGTTATCATGGTCGCACAATCGCAGCCTTGGCTTTAACGGGCAAAGTAGCGCCTTACAGCAAAGGCATGGGATTGATGTCGGCCAATGTGTTTCGCGCAGAGTTCCCTTGCTCTTTGCATGGCGTTTCCGACGATGACGCCATGGTATCCATCGAGCGTATTTTTAAAAATGACGCAGAACCCTGCGATATCGCCGCCATTATTTTAGAGCCAGTACAAGGCGAAGGGGGGTTCTATGTTGCATCCCCCAAGTTTATGCAATGCTTACGCGAACTCTGTGACCGAGAAGGCATCATGCTAATTGCCGATGAAGTACAAACTGGAGCAGGCCGCACCGGCACTTTTTTTGCGATGGAACAAATGGGCGTTGCCGCTGATATTACCACCTTTGCTAAATCCATCGCTGGAGGATTCCCTCTATCAGGTATCACTGGACGAGCCGAAGTCATGGATGCCATCAGCCCAGGTGGTTTAGGTGGCACTTACGGTGGAAACCCACTGGCGTGCGCCGCCGCGTTAGCCGTTATTGAAGTTTTTGAGGAAGAAAAATTATTGGAGCGAGCTAATTCTATGGGAGCATTGCTCCGATCAAGACTCGGTGAAATGCAGAATAGGCATCCACAAATTGTAGATGTCAGAGGATTGGGAGCCATGATCGCGGTGGAGCTGATGCAGGATGGAAAACCGGCGCCTCAATATTGTGCAGAGGTTTTAGCTAAAGCGCGAGATAAGGGGTTGATTTTGTTGTCTTGTGGAACTTATGGGAATGTGTTACGGATGTTGGTTCCGTTAACGGTGCCAGATGCGTTAATTGAGAAGGGGTTGGGGATTTTGGGGAAGTGTTTTGATGAGGTTTTTTCTCTTTAATTGTTGAGAATGAGCGTAGAAAATATAGAGATACCCGTGATACCTGGGTATACACCTCGGGATCTGCAAGCTGGAGTAAATTCCAGCGGCGCTCAAGGAAATTGAACCTAAGCCCATTCGTTGTCATATCTCCCAACGAAACTGAATATCAATGACCTGCTTTGTCTGATGATTGGTTGATTCTTGACGTCTAAAACCTATTTGTAGTCATTTGGAGTCCTTATCTGAAAGCGAAACAATTCTATCGAAATCTTCTATAGTCATGGGTTTAGCGAATAAAAAACCCTGAAATAGCTGGCATCCCGAAGCCAGCAGAAAGTCTCTTTGCTCTTCGTTTTCTACACCTTCGGCAACCACATCCATCTCCAAAGATTTGCTCATGGCGAGAATGGCTTTAACAATAGCCGTATCATTTACGTCGCTAGGCGTATCCTGGATAAAAGACTTATCAATTTTTAACTCCGCAAAGGGCAGCCGCTTTAAATAGGATAGAGAGGAATAGCCAGTACCAAAGTCGTCCAATGAAAACGTAACTCCGAGCGGTTTCAATTAACAGTTTATCCCCAATATCATGGCCTTCGCTATCATTAATTTTTTTGAAATAGTCAAGATCAATCATCAGCAATCCACAGAATTGCTGATTACGTTCGGACGTAATCAATGACTGGTTCATTCGATCCTGAAGCAGGCGACGGTTTGGTAAATGCGTCAACGGGTCGAAGTTTGCTAACTCCAGAATTTGATCCTCGGCCAACTTCTTGTCGGTAATGTCTAGCACACTGACTCGAAGGCCTAAATATGCACCGTTGGGGGCGAACACTTGATGGGATGTGTGATTTATCCAGCGCAGTTCTCCATTTTTTCGGTGAATGCGCAAATTAATTGAGAATACGTCATTCTTGTTATGAGCAAGGTACTGACTTACATGACGCTCCCATAGATGTGTATCTTGTTCATGAATGATGAGATTACATAACGCTGGGTTGCGTTCAAATTCCTCTGCAGTATATCCAGTGATTCGCAAGACGGAAGGCGTCATATAAATGACGTTACCATTGGGCGCGAGCCAATATTCCCAGTTGTATGTCCAGTCCATCATGGTCTTGAGGGTAACTTCACTTTCAGCGAGAGACTGTTGAGCCTCTCGATGCAAGGTGATGTCTTTATTTACCTCAACTATAGCCGTCAGGTTTCCTGTATAATCATGATAGGCGGTCCATTGACTCTCAACCAGAATCTTATTGCCGTTTTTAGTGAAATGAAGTAATTCACCAATCCATATTTGTTTGCTGAGAAGTTCATTCTTAATGTTTTCAAACGACAGTGTTGATACGGTTTTCAGGAGTTCATAAATGACTTTTCCAAGCGCCTCGGTTTCGGTCCAACCATATAAGGTCTCAGCACCCTGATTCCAAAAAATGATGCGATCGTCTGAATCTCGGGCAATAATGGGAGCCGCTTTGGCCAGTAAGTTAGACTTCCACTCCAGTTTCTCGGTGTGCTCGCGAATGCGTTCACCTGCTTCTTTAAGTGAAGTAATGTCAACATAATTAACGACAACACCAGCAATTGTTCCGTGAGCATCTTTGTAGGGTAGTACTCGGCGCATGAACCAATGGTGATTGTTATCACGAATATTATCGACACTGGCAACCTTTTTGTGCAACAACACGGCACTACAGTCCTGAATGAGTAGTGGATCATTAACCAGTCTGACTAGATCATCGATATGACGCCCAATATCGTTATCGATAAGCTTCATTAAAGAGGTCATGGCTGGGGAATAGCGACGTATTTTTAGTTGTGCGTCAAGCATTAAGGTGGCTGTCTCTGAACTCCTTAATAAGTTGTAGAGATCTGCATTAAGCAAATCGCTTTCGGTATTTTTAGCTTCCAAGTTGGAATTGCTGGTTGTCAACTCTTCATTTAACGATTGCAGCTCTTCTTTAGAACTTTCGAGTTCTTCATTAGCCGACTGCAACTCCTCGTTCATGGCCATCACTTCTTCGTTGGCCGACCGCATTTCTTCACTGGTCGCTCTAGACTGTTCAATGGTGCGTTGCATGTCCTGTTGGGTAGCGGTTAACTCTTGAGTGAGTTGCTGCAGGAGCCAATGCTCGCCACCACTGCTTGGCAGAGATACTGTTCTATCATCAGGAGGCGCTGACGAAAAGCTGATAATCATGCGTCCTTCACTGCCAATACTGGGTAGCGGAATAACCTCAATCCGAACGTAATTAATGATGCTATTACCAGGGTTTTCATTGAGAGCTAGAGAAACGGCAATTCGCTTGCCATGGTTCGAAGCGAGATTTATTGCATAACGCAAAGGCGCAATTAACTCAGGTTGGACAATTTTAAATATTTCGTGAGAGGCTTCACCGATTGGCACTGTCAGGTATGGGACTGTGGATCCGCAGGTATAGAGCAGATGATGATCTCCATCAATTAATATCTGGGTGAGACCGTAACTTCCGATCAGCTGCTGATAGAATCTCTCCCTATTAGCCACCACCTCTACTGGAGATGATTTAAGCCGGCTGTTTGTTTTGTGTACACCTGAATCGGTGATTGGAAACACGGGAGGGCGTTGTGGAGCAATATCTAAGCGTTTATACAGTCGCCACTTTTTAGAAATAGCTTGGTAGTGACGACTAACGCTGCCAATGTTTTCCGAACTCCCCAAAAATAAATAGCCATTGGCATTAAGGGCAAAATGAAACAGGCTAAGTAATTTTCTTTGGGTCGCACTATTTAAATAGTGCGACCCAAAGAAAATTACTTAGCCTGTT